>Ga0315272_10000237_pt1 | contig 27051 bp, 18 predicted proteins | sample C3_middle_MG_FD_203918 | JGI IMG/M metagenome (GOLD analysis project Ga0315272, IMG submission 203918) | Sediment microbial communities from Yellowstone Lake, YNP, Wyoming, USA - C3_middle | ecosystem: Environmental > Aquatic > Freshwater > Lake > Sediment | place: USA: Wyoming | collected...
CACAGGCGTATCTCTGAAAATGTCGTTCCAGTCGTTGGAGGCGAAGATCTGCGCTATTTCCTCAGGACGGTAGCCCGCGGCATAGAAACCACCCACGCCGGCGCCCATGCTCGTGCCCGCGATCCCGGCGATCGGAATACCTTCCTCTTGCAGCACCTTGAGAACGCCGATCGAAGCCGCGGCCTTGGCTCCTCCACCGGCAAGCGCGAGGCCCAGTCGGGGGAAGTCCTTATCTTTCGGAGTTGCGGCAAGGAACAGCCCGCCGTAAACCTGTTTAAAAGGAACAGTCAGGTGCAGCGGCTGCTGAGCAGCATGAGACGATACGGGCCGCAGCAGGCAGGCGCAGATGAGGAGGGTGACGATTCGGAAGGACATGGTTCATACTATAGCATAGCGAGGCTATTGACCGCAAACCAAAGAAGACTATGAGATTAAATTGCTGAGAGTAAAACAATGTGGCAAAGAGAGCGGAAGAAAGCGAGGCGACCTGTAACTCCCTGTGGCGGCCTCGTGAATGGGATAAACAATGCGATTTTTTCAACTTGATATAAATTGGAGAAAGGCAATGAATCTGTCCGCGCCTCTGTTGGTTTGAGTGGGAGAGGGGTTAATTGTTCTCAGCTTTTTCCGATCTCGTGTAATACCTTGCTTATCCGCGCAATAGTTCTATGTTGTTCAATTTGACACTCCCATACGCGAATGACAACCCAGCCTTTTGAGCGTAGTTTTTTATTAACTCTTAGATCGCGTTTTCTATTTGTCTCTATCTTGCCTCGCCAATAAACCAAATTGCTTTTTGGCTCCCTAAAACAATGCGTGCATTTATGCCAAAAACAGCCGTCTACAAAAAGCGCAACCTTTTTACTAAGCCAAGAAAAATCCGGTTTCCCATTAATATTCGAGTGTCTTCTCCATCCTGACAATTTATTCGCTCGCAACAATCTGAGCATTTTTAATTCTGTGGAAATATTTCCTCTAGACTTTACCGAAGACATTACCTTCGAGCGCTGAAGCGTGATTTGCCTATCAGTTATTTTATGCTTACCCACAATACACCGAACCTACGAAATCCATTGTCTTCTTGAAAACCAAGACCAGCGGCCTACCTCGACAAAAATAGTCTTCTGGATGGCACCCAATCTCGCGCAATAGCATCTGCTTTTTCGAGCCAGCGATGGATTCGTTTTTCTGGTTCAACAGATTCCCCCCAATATTCCACAAATAGAGCATCCTCCATCCGAAGAGATGCAGCTACCATTTCAACCTCTATTAGTCTTAGCGCACGCTCAATATAAAGTCCGCCAGCGTCGTCATTTTCTGGATTGGCTACGCTCCCGGCGGAGAAAAGGTCTCGCGCCTGATGGCAGATAACACCGTGATACGTAAGCAAGTATAGAACAACATCGTCGTATTTATTTTTGGAACGACCTGATTCAACAATATTGGGGCACAGCAAAGCAGCCTCGGCGCGAAGTCGTATTTTCTCTGCCGTCGTTAAGCTGGTGTAAAGTCTCGCCTGTATGGGCAGCGTATGTTCTGAGTCCGGTGTATCTTCCAGCCACCATAGCCTCTCACCCTTATGCAGCCGCGTTCTCGCATAAGCGCGGATGTGGCGCATTTTGTTTTCCATTGGAAGTAATCGAAAAGTATCATAGCTAATCCCCATTAATTCAAACAAAGATCGGCTCGCAAAGAGCTCAACTTCGAATCGCGGGACATGCGAAGTGCGCACATGAATAACACTCTGCTCGTAATCACCCCAGCGGACTTCTGGCTTTCCGCCCATCTTTCCGAATATCAAGTAAACCTTCTCAACCGACTCAATACGGTTGGTTTCAAGTACGCTATTCGCGACACTCCGCCATGTGTCATTTAAGGTAAATTTAACCTCAACCCCAAAACTCCCTACGGCAATATCCGGGAATGCCTGGGGATGAGGAGTAAAATCAATGACGACAGATGCGTCATCATGCAAAGCCTCTTGTAGCGCTTCACGAACCCGTGATTCGAACTGCCCTGCCGTCTGAAAAGTTGCGCTATTCGCTTCATCTGTCAGTTTAGTGCAAATGCTGTCCAGAATGCGCTCAAATGTCTCTTGTTTCATATCGCGCCATCAACCAGCAAAGCCTGTACCGCCTTGGCGATGTGCCATGCTAATACGGGGGGCACAGCATTTCCAACCTGTCGCTCTGTTTCGCGCAACTTCGCTTCGAAAGAAAAAGAGTCTGGGAATGATTGGAATCGAGCCGCTTCGCGCATGGAAATACGCCGCTTAAGCGCATAGTGAAACTGGATATTCCCGTGGCACTCAGCGCGGATAGTGTAACCGGGCCTGTCCGCCTTGAGCCTACGGTTGCCCTGTTCTGTGCTTTTTTTTGCAAGACTCCAAACATGATTAAATTTTTCATCCTCCGCAATCGATTCAAGATCTCCGATAGCCTCTTGCGCGGAAATGTGCTTACTGCATACGCGGACTGGCGGAGTAAATTTTCGAACATCGGGACGCGTGCCAACGATAAAAACTCGCTCACGGGTCTGTGGAACGCCATAATCAGCCGCATTGTAGAGGTGGTAGCTCACGTCGTAACCAAGGGATCGAAAGTCGGACAATATGCGCTGTAGTGATTCCGCGTTATGTTGCATCAGCAAGCCTTTTACATTTTCGGCCACAAAAACCTTTGGGCGAATTTTTGATACCGCATCGACCAATGCTCGGTATAGACCACTTCGCTTTCCATCTATACCAGCTCCCTTACCGTTTACGGAGATGTCCTGACAAGGGAAACCGCCAATCACAATATCTACATCAGTTGGCATTTCCTTTATAGCCTGCCAGATGTCGCCTTCTACTATATGGTGGCCAATGTTCTTGCGGTAGGTGCGGCAGGCCGCTCCGTTAATGTCGTTAGCCCATACAATATTAAACGGCGTCTTGTTATATTGCTTGCCCAGAAAGCTGAACCCGCCACTAAACCCTAAATCCATGCCCCCACATCCTGAGAATAGGGATACGGCGTTAATATTCTGCTGTTCAGATGCCATTAGGTTAACGCTCCTTTTTGTTAGATTTTTTCAGAAACTACCGCTTGTCTTCAATTCCATTGATAGCATTTACCGTGCATTCACAGTCGTTCCACTTGAAAGAAAACCCATAGCAGTTCTAGGCAAGTGCGTCTTTGAAATATGGGTGAAATGTAGCATGAACGCCTCTTTTGAGCAAGATGAAATGCGACTCAGCTGTGTTCGTCTCGGATCATATTTTCCGGAGCACCCCCACGACCTTGCCGAGCACCCGCAGCTCGCCCCGCTCGACATAGATGGGCCGCATGGTACGGTTCTCGGGCTGCAGACGCACGCGGTTTTTCTCCTGGAAGAACCGCTTGACCGTTGCTTCGCCATCGACCATGGCGACCACGATATCGCCGTCGCGCGCCACGTTCTGCGAATGGACAATGATACTGTCGCCATCGACGATATGGGAATCCACCATACTGTCGCCTTTCACCCGCAGAGCGAATATTCCCTGCGGCGATCTGAGCTTGAACAGAGAAAGGTCGACCTTGATCTCCCCTTCCCGGTGCTCGGGCGAGAGCACCGGCATGCCGGCAGCCACCCTGCCGAGCAGGGGTATGGACGCCATGGGCCGTTCCCCGGACGTCAGGCGGATCCCGTGGGACTTCCCCCGCTCACGCGTGATCATACCGCCCCGTTCCAGGGCCGCCAGATGGCGGTCCACCCCGTTCGTGGAACGGATGCCGAACTGCGCGCCGATCTCGCGCATCGTCGGAGGGATGCCGCGCCCGTCGATGGCCGCTTTAATGAATTCGAAGATATCCTGCTGACGTTCGGTGATGGACATATAACACCCTCCCTATTGCGGATTGCTCTTACCCTGACTCCTGAACCCTGAACCCTGGACCCTGAACCCCGCACTTCGCATTCCGCATTTGCTAATACTGCCTGTCCCCTGCCGGCCGCCAAGCGGGAGATATGACCCTCTCATGATGGGTCCGTTCAGCCAGCGTACCCCAGGTGACCGTGAAGTGTCCGTACCGGTCGTTGATATCGTCCATGGCCTCTGCAATGAACCCGCGCTTCCGCTCTTCGGTGAACAGCGGCAGCTGCACCGCATTCCGCTCAAGGCCCGACATGCTGACGCCCACAAGCCTTACCGCCTGGTGCAGGGGCAGTTCCCGAAGCAGGCCCATTGCGGCCGCATAAATATCCAGTCCGTGATTGATCGTATGCTGCAACCGCCGCTGCTTCGAGAAAGTATGAAAATCGGCATACCGGATGGTCAGGGTCACGGTCCTGCCGCGGTATCCGCCCCGCCGGAGCCGCTGGCCCACTTTTTCGGATAGCTGCAGCAGGTGGCGTTCGAGCATCGTCCGGTCCGCGCAGTCCTCATCGAGCGTCATGCTGTGGCCCATGGACCTGCTTGCTTCAGCCTCCTGCGCTGCAGCAGGCACCACCGGGTCGTCATCGATCCCCCGGGCCATATCGCGGAGCCGTTCGCCCAGAATGCCGAACCGCGCCGTAAGCAGGCGAAGAGAAGCGCGCCCCAGTTCTCCACAGGTCTGAAGCCCCATGGACGCAAGCTGTTTCGTCAGGCTCGGACCGATGCCGCAGAGCTGCTGTACCGGCAGGTCTTCCAGAACATCGGCCACGAAATCAGGCGTGATCAGCACCAGGCCGTCAGGCTTCTGGAGGTCGCTCCCCAGTTTTGCCAGAAGCTTATTCGGCGCAATGCCGATGGAACAGAGGAGCCCCATTTTTTCAAAGATACGCTCCTTGATCAGGAGGGCGATCCGCACCGGGTCCCCGAAGAGCGCCTCGCATCCGGTCACATCCAGGAAGGCCTCGTCAATGGAGAACAGCTCGACGACAGGCGTAAATTCGCTCCAGATGCCGATCAGCTGTTCGCAGGCCTGGGAATACTTCGCCGAATCGGCGATCACCATTATGATCTCGGGACAGGCTTTCTTCGCCTCTCCATAGGTCATGCCGGTCTTTACGCCATAGGCACGGGCCTCGTAGGACGGGGAAAGGACCACTCCGCGATGCTTCGACCCGACCACGGCCATGGGCCGCTCCCGGAGCGCGGGATTCGCCCGCTGCTCCACGGAAGCGAAGAAGGCGTTCATGTCGACGTGCAAAATCGTTCTCAGTGCGGATCCCGGATTTCTCACGTTCAGCTCATTCAGCTTTCCATTCATGAGCATCATTATAGTGAACATTTGTTCAACTGTCAAGCGCGTTCTTTCGTTCTTCTGGGAGATTCATTGACAGGCGACAAGCGGTTTGATAGAGTCTAGTAACGGCTTCTTATCCTGCATTCTTTACCGATATACCGAGATGCGATCCCATGCAACGACACGGCTCTGATACTATGCTTACCCGGCTGGTTGGCGTTTTTTTGCTCCTGGCGCTCTGCATCGGCTTGTCCGGGTACCTGTATTACGCAAGCCAGAAAGAACAGCTCAAAAGAAACATTCAGGACGAGCTCTCGGCCATCGCGGATCTGAAGATCAGCCAGATCGATTCCTGGCGCAGGGAACGGCTGGAAGACGGGACGAGTATCTTTAAGGCCCGGTTCTTCGTAGAACTCATTCAACAATACTTGAACGATCCCCGGGGATCTCGGCTGGAACCGGACCTTCTGGCGTGGATGCAGACGCTCCGGGAAATGTCAGGCTACAAGAGCATCCTGCTCGTCGACCCGGCGGGCGCGGTGCATCTTTCGACCAACCGCACCGAGATCACGACCGGGTCCCATGCAAAGGAGCTGGTCCGGCAAGCGCTGCTGACCAACTCCGCCATGCTCTCCGATATTCATACGGCCGGCACGGTCAGCTACCCCCATCTCGACCTCATCGCCCCGATCATTCTTCAGCAGGGAAAAACCAGCCTTCCCATCGGCGCCCTGGTCATACGCATAGATCCCAAAGAGTTTCTGTTCCCGCTCATCGAGGCCTGGCCCACGCCGAGCAATTCGGCCGAATCGCTGCTCATCAGGCATGAACAGGGAGAAGCGGTCTTTCTGAACGATCTGCGCCATAGAAAGGCTGCGGCGCTCTATTTTAGAATTCCCCTCAGCACGCGGCCAGAACTGGCTGCGGTCCTGAACCGGGGTGGAAAAAAGGTCATCGAGATCAGCGACTACCGGGGTGTGCCTGTCCTTGCAGCGATACAGCCTGTGCCGGGAACTTCCTGGTTCCTTATCTCCAAGGTGGACCAGGAAGAGATCTACGCTCCGATCCGCAAACAGGCGGCATTTCTCTCGTTCATCGTCCTGGCACTGATCGCCGCAGCAGGCATAAACATCGTCTTCTGGTGGCGCCAGAAAAGCGCCGACCTGCTGCGAAAGCAGTATGAGCTCGAGCTTGAGCGCAAGACGCTGTCGCAGCAGTATGAGTATCTCAGCAAATATGCCAACGACATCATTCTGCTGATCGATCCCGACGGCGCCATCGTGGAGGCCAATGACCGGGCAATCGCAGCCTACGGGTATACGCGCAACGAGCTGCTTGGGTTGACCGTCAGGGACCTCCGCCCCGCAAACACGATATCCGATATCGCTTCGCAGATGAAACGGATAGAGGAGAAGAATGGCTTCGTTTTTGAGACCCTGCACCTTCGCAAGGACGGAACGAGCTTTCCGGTCGAGATCAGTTCGCGCGTCATAGAGATCGACGGGAAGCGCTTTTTTCAAAGCATCATCCGCGATGTGAGCGAGCGCAAAGATTCGGAATATGCGCTGAAGCAGAGCGAGAAATTTCTCCAGACCATCATTGATACGGAGCCGGACTGCATCAAGCTGCTTGCCAAGGACGGCACACTCCTGATGATGAACCGCGCGGGTCTTGAGATGATCGACGCCGGATCCTTCGACCTGGTACGGGGACGACCCTTCGGCCCCTTGATCGCCCCCGAATACCGCGATTCTTTCCTGAATGTTATTGCGGAGACCTTCCAGGGACGAGCGAGCCTTCTTGAATTTGAGATCGTCGGCATCAAGGGCCGCCGGCTCTGGCTGGAAACCCGTGCCGTTCCGCTGCGCAATGATCGCAACGAAATAACCGCCATGCTCGGGGTGACCCGGGACATGACCGAGCAAAAACGGGCAAAAACCGCACTGGTCAATGAAAAGAACAAGCTGGACGCCATCATCACCGCCATTGGCGACGGGATCAGCATTCAGGACACTTCCTATAAGATCCTGTACCAGAATCAGGTCCATAAGAACATGATCGGGGACCATGGTGGCAAGATCTGCTACGAAGCCTATGAGAAGAGCACCACCCTCTGTGAAGGATGTCCGGTCGCCCAATGCTTCATTGACGGGGAGGTCCACCGGACAGAAAGAAGCGTCAATATTAAAGGCAGTATCCAGTTCTTTGAAATAACGTCGTCCCCTCTTAAGGATGAGACCGGCATGATCGTTGCCGGGATCGAAGCGGTCCGGAACATCACCGAACGCAAAAAAGCGGAACAAACGCGGATCGACAGCGAGAACCGCTTTAAACGGCTCGTTGAATCGGTCACCGACTACATCTATACGGTAAAGGTCGAGAAGGGGCGCGGCGTTGCGACCGTCCACGGCCCTGGCTGCGTAACCGTGACCGGTTATTCTTCAGAAGAGTACCAGGCAGACCCTGAGCTGTGGTTCCGCATGATCTTCGAAGAGGACCGCGTTGCCATCCTCAGTAAAACGAACGATATCCTTTCCGGTTCTCCCGTGGCTCCTTTCGAACACCGGATCATCCATAAAGACGGAACCATCCATTGGGTAAAGAACACGCCCGTACCGCGATTTGATAAAGAGGGGCGGCTGGTCGACTACGATGGGTTGATCACCGACATTACGCCCCTGAAATACCTCGAAGCGCAGCTGCGCCAGGCCCAGAAAATGGAAGCCATCGGGCAGCTGGCAGGCGGCGTGGCCCATGACTTCAACAATATACTCACCGCCATCATCGGCTACGGCAACCTCATCCTGATGAAGCTGTCTGCCGGCGACGCCGTACGCCCCTTTGTTTCACAGATCCTCGCCTCCGCGGAGCGGGCCGCCCAACTGACGCACAGCCTCCTTGCGTTCAGCAGAAGACAGGTCGTCGATCTGAGAAACGTGAACATCAATGCCATCATCCAGCGGGTGAATTCGCTCCTGCTCAAGCTCATTGGCGAGGAGATCGAGTTCAAGACCATGCTCTGCAGCAGGGACCTGACGGTCATTGCCGACAGCGTGCAGATGGAGCAGGTACTGATGAACCTGGTCGTGAACGCCCGCGATGCCGTTCAGGAGCACGGCAAGATCACAATCGAGACGGGCGTCTTCGAGCTCGGCGAAGAATTCATACGGACCCATGCGTACGGAGAACCCGGCAACTACGCCCTGGTGACCGTATCGGATACGGGTGAAGGAATGGACGAAGCGACCCGTCGCAGGATCTTCGAACCCTTCTTCACGACCAAGGGCGTCGGAAAGGGTACGGGGCTGGGCCTGTCAATGGTGTACGGGATCATCAAACAACACAAAGGCTACATCACGGTCTCCAGCGAACCGGGCAAAGGCACCGTCTTCAGCATCTACCTGCCCCTGGTCGTGGGCGCCGCACCGGAAGCGGAAAAGAAGACGCCGGCAGCCGAGTCGCGGGGTGAAGAAACAGTGCTGCTTGCAGAAGACGACCGCGAGGTCCGCAGCCTCACGAAGATGGTGCTCGAGAACTTCGGTTACCGGGTGATCGAAGCCGTGGACGGAGAGGAAGCGGTGAAAAAATTCAACGAGCAAAGCGCCGCCATAGACCTGCTCGTCTTTGACATCATCATGCCGAAAAAGAACGGCAAGGATGCATACCTGGAGATCAAACAAACACGCCCTGATATAAAAGTGCTTTTCACCAGCGGCTACACAGCGGACATCATCCACCAAAAGGGGGTCCTCGATCCCGACATGGTTTTCATCCTCAAGCCGATCTCACCAACGGTGTTCCTGGGAAAAGTAAGGGAAGTGCTGGATGGGGGGAAGTAGGAGTGGCAGGGTCCAGGGTCCAGGAAAAATACGCAATCCGATATATCAGCTCCTGCTTCTCAGGTGTTCTCCAAACTGCATGTCCAGTTTCAGGATATGGTCCACGATCCAATCCACGATCACCTGGTTCGTCGTCGCCGAAAGATCGTAGGAACTCCCGGATACGCGCGGCAAAGCTGCCTCAACCTTCAATTCCGCAAGCGCGTCCAGATACTTCTTATGCGCCTCGACCTGCTCTTCGTAGCCCGCATAATGCGTTTCCTTCATGTGTTTTTCCTCTTCCGAGAAATGGATTCGCGCGTAATCGTCGAGGAATTTAAGCGTGCCGTCGATCTCCGACTTGCAGCGGTGCTCTTTGATGGCGAGAACGAGATTGTTGATCCTCTTGAACAGTTCCTTATGCTGGCTGTCGATCGTGGCCACGCCAACGGCTAATTTATCCGACCATTCCATGGGGAGCCTCCTGAACGGAAATAATGATGGGGAATAGTAACAGGGGATGAAGGGAAATGTCAAGGATGCAAAACGGCGCACCCTCATTGCTGAGGGGCGCTACGGCTGCGGCCATCTGTGAGGCCACGGTACGCCGGTTTCAATCCTCGCCCCTCATCGCTGAGGGGCGCTACGTCTGCAATGTTCATTTGTTCTCCTTGATAAATAGTTTCAATCCTCGCCCCTCATCGCTGAGGGGCGCTACGCCCTTGGCAAGTATCTTACCCTGCCCTATCCGGGGTTTCAATCCTCGCCCCTCATCGCTGAGGGGCGCTACTTCGACGATGTGGGGGGTATCCGAAGTGGAACAGGTTTCAATCCTCGCCCCTCATCGCTGAGGGGCGCTACGGTGGACCGCGTCTCATCCTCGACGCAGAATCAGGTTTCAATCCTCGCCCCTCATCGCTGAGGGGCGCTACCCCGGCATCGAGCCGCTACACCATAGATGGTACCGGTTTCAATCCTCGCCCCTCATCGCTGAGGGGCGCTACTTCTTATCAAGAAACCATATCAGCCCAGTTACAGGTTTCAATCCTCGCCCCTCATCGCTGAGGGGCGCTACGGCAGACGGCTTGATGCTCGTTTATTTCGATGGGTGTTTCAATCCTCGCCCCTCATCGCTGAGGGGCGCTACGTGGCGTACTCCTGATATTCGCAGTCATCCCGATGTTTCAATCCTCGCCCCTCATCGCTGAGGGGCGCTACTGGCCCGCGTGTTTTGTGTGATTCCCTGAACAAGTTTCAATCCTCGCCCCTCATCGCTGAGGGGCGCTACTTCACCGGTGATGCCGTATATCAAAGAGATCAAGGTGTTTCAATCCTCGCCCCTCATCGCTGAGGGGCGCTACCGCCTATCAGTAGGCAGTACTTCGTTGCGATCGTCGTTTCAATCCTCGCCCCTCATCGCTGAGGGGCGCTACATGCATTGTGTGCATATGCACTATATGCATCACGTTTCAATCCTCGCCCCTCATCGCTGAGGGGCGCTACGGTAGAAGTCGCAGGACCGGTCGCCATCGGTGACGGTTTCAATCCTCGCCCCTCATCGCTGAGGGGCGCTACGCGCCCGACGCCTGCGCCCTCTGCTTCTCGATGCAGGTTTCAATCCTCGCCCCTCATCGCTGAGGGGCGCTACATGATATAGTCCGTCACCGCCGTGGCCGGGGCATTGTTTCAATCCTCGCCCCTCATCGCTGAGGGGCGCTACGTTTGTGTCGATCGTCGTCCCCTCGGTCATGTCGATGTTTCAATCCTCGCCCCTCATCGCTGAGGGGCGCTACTCGTGGTGTATTTGTGGTGCGCCTGCTACTGTGGTTTCAATCCTCGCCCCTCATCGCTGAGGGGCGCTACATGCTGCGCGGCCGCCCATTGGTCACCTCTATGCGTTTCAATCCTCGCCCCTCATCGCTGAGGGGCGCTACAACGATTGAGCTGGACAATGATCTGGGACGAGGCAGTTTCAATCCTCGCCCCTCATCGCTGAGGGGCGCTACTTTGTGAGGAGTGCCAAGCGGCATTTCAAGAGGTAGTTTCAATCCTCGCCCCTCATCGCTGAGGGGCGCTACCGGGCATTTTGATCGCCTCTCCGGTCATGGCCATGTTTCAATCCTCGCCCCTCATCGCTGAGGGGCGCTACAAAGTGGAAGGAAGTGAAATCAACATCGTAAATCCGTTTCAATCCTCGCCCCTCATCGCTGAGGGGCGCTACGGTTCACCACCTACCGGTTACATGGGTTCAGCGTCGTTTCAATCCTCGCCCCTCATCGCTGAGGGGCGCTACGGTGGGTGTGCAATCATCAAATCCCATCCGTCGAGTTTCAATCCTCGCCCCTCATCGCTGAGGGGCGCTACTGTTCATGCTCGCCACACCAGTCGCAGGGTTTGTCGTTTCAATCCTCGCCCCTCATCGCTGAGGGGCGCTACATGAGCACAAGCGGCATATGCACAAGGCGGCAAAGTTTCAATCCTCGCCCCTCATCGCTGAGGGGCGCTACCACGAGAGAGACTTGACCGGCCATATATTAAGCGTTTCAATCCTCGCCCCTCATCGCTGAGGGGCGCTACAGACGAACAAGCAGACCGCCGACTCATTGCAGCGGGTTTCAATCCTCGCCCCTCATCGCTGAGGGGCGCTACGAGGCCGATGCAATCCTTGACCGATGGGAACAGGTTTCAATCCTCGCCCCTCATCGCTGAGGGGCGCTACACCACTCATCACGGCCTGCACGTATCGCTAAACGGTTTCAATCCTCGCCCCTCATCGCTGAGGGGCGCTACGGCAGAAAAAGTGATTAAGAAACCTACTGTAGCGTTTCAATCCTCGCCCCTCATCGCTGAGGGGCGCTACCGATCCCGAACCACCATATCCGCACCCTGCTGGAGTTTCAATCCTCGCCCCTCATCGCTGAGGGGCGCTACATGGAACGCGAAGATGATAACAACACGCCGAAGATGTTTCAATCCTCGCCCCTCATCGCTGAGGGGCGCTACACGCACTATCCACTACCTCGGCGATTCGCCCATTGTTTCAATCCTCGCCCCTCATCGCTGAGGGGCGCTACGCTACTATCATTGCGGAAAAATACACCGTGAAGGTTTCAATCCTCGCCCCTCATCGCTGAGGGGCGCTACATCCGAGCGATATGTGTAGGCCGATACTGAGTTGTTTCAATCCTCGCCCCTCATCGCTGAGGGGCGCTACGGGACCTGGAGCACCGGCAGCGCGTGACCCTGATGTTTCAATCCTCGCCCCTCATCGCTGAGGGGCGCTACAGTCCTCGAAAAGCAAGGTCTGGTGAGTTTTCAATGTTTCAATCCTCGCCCCTCATCGCTGAGGGGCGCTACGATGCGGATATTTTTCGAGCACCCGGTCCCACCGGTTTCAATCCTCGCCCCTCATCGCTGAGGGGCGCTACGTTCAAGCCGAAATGCCCGACATGCGGATCACCGTTTCAATCCTCGCCCCTCATCGCTGAGGGGCGCTACGTCCCAACAAGAGAAGTAGCCGACCCGATAAGATAGTTTCAATCCTCGCCCCTCATCGCTGAGGGGCGCTACAGCCCGACCCAAAACCATGATCCCCCTCAGCGAAACGTTTCAATCCTCGCCCCTCATCGCTGAGGGGCGCTACAAGAACGCGCCCCACACCACCGCGTTAGTCCTTTGTTTCAATCCTCGCCCCTCATCGCTGAGGGGCGCTACTCGACAACTATGCCGCCGATGTCGCGCGCCAGGTGTTTCAATCCTCGCCCCTCATCGCTGAGGGGCGCTACCGGGAACAGGAGGTATCCGGGCAATCTCGCATGTTGTTTCAATCCTCGCCCCTCATCGCTGAGGGGCGCTACAGTATGTCGGGCGGGAAATCATCCGCAGATTTTTGTTTCAATCCTCGCCCCTCATCGCTGAGGGGCGCTACCACCATGTCATTCTCGACGGCTCGGTTCCAGAGGGTTTCAATCCTCGCCCCTCATCGCTGAGGGGCGCTACGATCGAGCACTGGCGCAGGATCGTACAGTCAGAAGTTTCAATCCTCGCCCCTCATCGCTGAGGGGCGCTACCTGGGCGGCCCAGCAGTGCGGAGGATATTTTGTGTTTCAATCCTCGCCCCTCATCGCTGAGGGGCGCTACCCCGTGGAGCATAATTTGTCCGTCTTCGTTGTCTAGGTTTCAATCCTCGCCCCTCATCGCTGAGGGGCGCTACGGGGCTGATCAGATAGAGCGCCAGGTATTCCTCGTTTCAATCCTCGCCCCTCATCGCTGAGGGGCGCTACGATCGGGCGTTGCTGATAAAATGGTTCCGTCTGAGTTTCAATCCTCGCCCCTCATCGCTGAGGGGCGCTACTATTATTCTGGTGCATATTCTACATTAATATATATGTTTCAATCCTCGCCCCTCATCGCTGAGGGGCGCTACTTTTGCGCCTTTGTTTTGATAAATATATACAGAAAGTTTCAATCCTCGCCCCTCATCGCTGAGGGGCGCTACAATTCGATCACCGATTTGTGCTGGATTGCCAGGTGTTTCAATCCTCGCCCCTCATCGCTGAGGGGCGCTACATTGCCAGGTGAACCAATTTGATCAGTTCGCTGTTGTTTCAATCCTCGCCCCTCATCGCTGAGGGGCGCTACTTGCCAGGTGAACCAATTTGATCAGTTCGCTGTTGTTTCAATCCTCGCCCCTCATCGCTGAGGGGCGCTACCTTCGCCGAAGCTCGGCGGTTGTATCGGAACAAGTCCGTTTCAATCCTCGCCCCTCATCGCTGAGGGGCGCTACTAATTGACGATGCTCGTTGCGCAATGGCAATTAACGTTTCAATCCTCGCCCCTCATCGCTGAGGGGCGCTACTTTTGCGGCTTTATCTAACGACGTTAGAAAGAATTGTTTCAATCCTCGCCCCTCATCGCTGAGGGGCGCTACACAAAAGCTCTTACGTCTACACGCCCGAGCAAGTGTTTCAATCCTCGCCCCTCATCGCTGAGGGGCGCTACATGTTTCTTTTCCTCTTCTGGATCACGCCACCCCTGTTTCAATCCTCGCCCCTCATCGCTGAGGGGCGCTACGGACTTGACCTGCACCATGGCAACGTATGCCGATGGTTTCAATCCTCGCCCCTCATCGCTGAGGGGCGCTACAAGAAAGCCCCCCGATTGTTACATTAAATTATGATGTGTTTCAATCCTCGCCCCTCATCGCTGAGGGGCGCTACTAGCATGATTATTTTTCGCATGATATTCTCCTAGAAAGTTTCAATCCTCGCCCCTCATCGCTGAGGGGCGCTACTAATGATCTGAGGGATAACGGTTGCCTCGGTGTTGTTTCAATCCTCGCCCCTCATCGCTGAGGGGCGCTACTTCGCTCACATTCTGGGCAAATAAAATGACTCCAAAATTGTTTCAATCCTCGCCCCTCATCGCTGAGGGGCGCTACGGGCACTATCTATTCGTCCGGTTGAGTTTTATTTGTTTCAATCCTCGCCCCTCATCGCTGAGGGGCGCTACTGCCGCCATTTTATAGCAACAGTTTTCAAATACTTAGATGCGCATTTCCGCGAAATGAACATATCATTACCAAAGCAAAGCATCTTCCCTCCCTCTACCTCCCTCAACCAATTGATTTTATACATCCGCGAAACTCTCCGCATTTTCATCATCGCTCCAGGTTCGCGCTAAGCAATAAGCGGTTCATCAAAAAATACCGTCCGGCTCACACCATATGTTTCCACATGCTGGTCCCTCGGCTCAGTCAGCCGATATAATCGCAGATTGTCTTCTTCGTCATTGATTTCCCTTAAAAGCCGCCTGCGTAATTCCTCAAACTTCATATCATCCACCTGACATTCAAAAATAGACTTCTGCACCCGCTGGCCGAAATCCTTGCACACTTGGGCCACTCGCCGGAGTCTTTTTCTGCCCTTCGCCTCATCCGTCCGAACATCATAAGCAACAATGATCCACATATACCACTCTCCTTTTATGAATACAAGAACGGAGTATAGGCTTCCAGATCACCGCGCAGATGCCTTGCCAGAAGCCTCGCCTGCACATGGGGCAGCAAACCAAAAGGAACCTTTTCATCCAGTATGGGATGCTGAAGTTCGTCCTGCTTCCTTTTCTGATACGCCACCACCACCGTCTTCCGCCCATCATCGTTCAGATACGTTGCGCCGCCGGTCCGCGTTTCAAAATCCTTAGCCGTGATCTGCTTTCGATTTATAAGAGTAAGTGCAAGTCTGTCGGCAAGCAAAGAGCGAAACTCTTCCATCAAATCGAGCCCAAGCGATGGCCGCCCCGGCCTAAGCACGTGAAGGAACCCCATCTGTGAATCAAGGCCGACACCCTCCGCCGCCGAGACACAGTCGTGCAGCAACAGCGTATAGAGAAACGACAGCACACCATTAATGGGGTCAAGCGGCGGTCTTCTGCTCCTGCCGTTCATCTTGAACGTCGTGCGGGAATCCTCCTTTATCATCTTGTCGAAAACGCCAAAGTAAGCATTGGCTGATTCGCCTTCAAAACCCCTAACCGTATCTATATCAGAAGCATCCTTGAGCTGAAACAGAGCATTGGCAAGAATATCCGCAGCCTTTTTTAAGGCCGCGATCTCGTCCTGATTCTCAGTTTCTCTCGCTCCGCGAAGCAGCACTTCACGGGAGTTCTTCACCTTTCCCGCAACGATATTCCGGGCAATCTCCGTGGAACGGTCCTTGTCCCGCACACATTCGAACTGCGCCTGCCTGAGCAACACGTTGCCGCTCGTTTTACCAACCATCCGGCACTTGAACTGGCCGTTCCGGTCCAGAATCACCACGGACCTGCCGTCGTCAGCGCAACGTCCCAGCAAAAAAGGGCTTATCATCACATTGCCCATGGCAACGATTGAACCGAGGTGATGGAGCGGTACCTGAAGCTGCACCTGTTTTTCCACCTCGACCTTCAGCGTCTCGTGGTCAAGGTTGACATAGGCCCCCTGGGTCATGACATAAAGCGTGTTCAGGAGCTGTTTCATTTTGTCTCTTTTCTCCCCAGTCTCTTTCTAGATTCGGGAACGATGAGATAGTTTTCTTTTGAAACAACCTTCTTTTTTGTCTTTTGCTCAAGGTCTTTTCGGGCCTTTCCTGCTACTTCCCCGCCCTTGCGTGCAGACTGTTTACTCTCATGAAAACCCTTCGCGTCATCAACCCGAGTGATCTCGGTCGTAGCCGCTTCACCAAGCATCGAAAAAATAAGCTCTAGGTCGTTCATATGGTCCCGAAGGTTTTCACGCTTCAGCCCCTTGATCTTCTTATGTTTGCCCGGCGTAATGCCAAAAGCCGCCAATGCGATCTCGGCAGTTAGAATTTCATATTCCTTTTTTTCTCTCACATCCCGTTTTTTCCACTCGTCAGTAAGCTCTTCCCGGATGGCAATCCCACGCATCCGCTTCTCAATCCAGTCGTCGGAGTAGCCTTTTGCTTTATATATCGCCCGTGTCCTCTTCGTGGCAAGCTCCGGGTCTTCTATCTCCTGCACCCGTTCATAGCCGACTTTCGCCAGCCAGCGTTTGAAGGGCTCCGCCTTGGGCGAGGGAATGGACTGGATGATGCGGAAAACACCTTCCGTGTTGGCGCAATCGGTTTCTCTCATTTTCCCATCGGGGGCGACCAACTTCAACCCGTGACAAAATGTCACGACTTCGCTTGCTTCTTCCACCAGCCTTTGTTTCAATTTTCTCCAATAGGCCCCGGCATCTGTGCTTTCTGTTAGAACAGCACATACGTCGACAACGGAAAACCACCACTCTTTATTATGCAGGGTTCTCCTTATTTCCTTCCCTTTAAATACGACCATGCCATCGCCCATCATCCCTCCTCACTTACTGGCACTCAAAAAGCTCCTTCACAGCCTTTTTGTTCTTCGATATATTCCCCGCAACATGAGGCAAACAAGCTTCCCGGAGAGAGCAACCCTCGCACCGCTTGTCATTTACCGGCGGTGGCATATGACGCGCAGCAAGCATTTCATGCACGGCAGCGGCAATATCTCCGACCTTTACCTTCAGCGCCTCGGTGAGCACAACTTCCTTGCGTTCCCGCGAGCCATACCAATAGAGTGCGCCTTTATCGACTTTTATGTTGAGCATTTCCTCAAGGCAAACAGCCTGCGCGCAAAGCTGCAATTCCTCGTGATGCCCTTTCCGATGGCGGCCGGATTTGTACTCCACGGGATAGGGAACGCCGTCATGGAACTCAACGACGTCCGCTCTGCCGGTGAGATTCAGCCGCTTCGACCAGATGGGAAGTGCCCGCTCCACCCTCACCCCCGCCGTCTCGTGCGACGACGCCTCATCCACGCGCTCATGCACGTCGCGTCCGCGCATGGTGTAAACGTTCTCATCCCACACATGCTCAAGGTGGATCAACGCGCACTGGCGCGGGCAGTAGCTGTAATGCTCCAGGGCGGAGACCATGACGGGGTCGACGGAAGGATTTTCACTCACGGTTCTATCCTCTGCCTATTGGTATCAAAACACATTCTCTTCCGGCCACACTTTAACTTCAACACCGGATGGCAGATTGTCCTTATTGACGTCAATCTTGTAATCATCTTTGCTCCGTGGCAATTCTGCGTTTTTTGTCACCGTCACGCGTTCAAACAACCGACCAGACAGGTCGTTGCCCAAATGACTGGTATGCTTGAATATAACCAGCTTTCGAGGGTTCATCTCGCCCCGTGCGGCGGCTCTGTCATTTTCAAAGGCATTGATAAGGGACTCCCAAAGCAGTTTCAAATCATCCTCGGAAAATCCGCTTTTCTTTGCATCAATGGCGGAAACGAAACCATGCATACGATAAAGCGCATAAGGCACCGTAGCTTTTCTGCCAAAGGTGGTGGCAAATTCACGATCTTTTTGCATTTGATCATTTTTCTCTTTTTCAGTGGTAACACAGCAACGGGTAATCGAATGTTCCGCCTGATAGATACGGTCTTCCGACCTTGCAAATGTGAATTGCACTGGCCCGCGTACCGTTCCAGCCCCGCGTATATTCTTCTTTTTGGCTTTCTTGCTGGCAGCTCCGGCTTCGCCTTCTTCCGTCGTTGCTTCTTCGTTCTCCTTCTCCCCTGTACTTAAAACAGCGCCGAAAGTTCTGATATCCCAGTAATCATCACATAGTTTAGTACGCTTTTCAGATGCGGTATTCCCGCTTGCCTTCCCAATGACTGCATTCAAATAACTGTCTTCGCTATTGATGTCTCTCTGGCGGATAAATATGTCGTATCGCGGTTTCAAATCATGCTTCATTTGAACAAAGTTCCGGACCTTTCTCTTGATACATACATCTGTGACCAACCCACGCTGGTCCTCAGGATCGACTCTCGGAAGGTTCACCTGGTCTGGATCACCGTTTGGGTTGCCGTCTTTAACATCAAACAGGAACACAAAATCATACCGGTTCTTAATCGCTTCACTCATTTGCTGCCTCCTTATTATGAATTTGGTTTTCTTTTCGCAAACTGCCCTTGTTTTTGGTGATAGTATCCGATGGCAAACTGTCCCTGCTCTTCCAGAAGAAATATCGACGGAAATTTACGGATATCAACATCTTTACACAATTCCTGAAGTTCTTTGTCCAGCGTGACCGCCAACCCCGGCTTATCGTTTTTCAACTTTGTGAAATGCTTCGAATTCAGGTTAAACAGCCTTCCGAATGCAGACGCAGGCGATGTCATAGCGAAAGTAAAATATTTCTCCCGTATTCCTGCATTTTTGTCTCCCAAGGCTGCATACTGAATACTCTCCATCTTTGCAAAAATTTGCCCGCAAACGTAGGCTATCGGTCTGTCACCCTGCACCTCATTTTCCGTAATCATGAAACCACCTCCTTTGTTGTTTCGATTCAATATAAGTTTAATGAGAGCAGCCCGTTCGGCGGTAACATCCAGACGGGCGCGCTGCAAGACCTTTGATAAAATCCAAAATGGCATTGGGGAGTTCTGTAATGCTGCTTTCCAGAGAGTGGCCGCGACCCTTGCCGTTGCAGTATCATCTTTGTCATACTCATAACTACCATCACTTTTTGTCCTCTGTCTTTGACAGCTTCTTGCCAGATTGTACAATGGTGCGTAATGTTTATCTATCTCCTTTCGATCCTTGTCATATCGTGCGATAGCGATGTCACTGAACCAACGAGCGATAGAAGTTCTGAAATCACCAAGACTGGTTTCGATCCAGTCCCGTACTGCTATCCGTGCAGCTGCTCCTGATAGCGTACAGGAGTAAAATCGCTCAGCGTCAAGATAACGAGCATCTTTTTCCTTTCCTGAAGTTAGTGACTCAATCATTCTTGCAACATCAGCCGCGGACGGTGCTTCAAGCTGGTCGATATCATCCAAAGTCTGATTACTTCGTGTCCAGAAAACTATCGCGGTATCAGAACCAAAGTTCTTTCGATTGGTATAACGGAATTGAGGCTTTGTTTTCCCCTTTTTGTCCGTGACGGAAATTTCGTGACCAGACGACAGAAGCCAGTTCAGACCTTCCACATATGTTCGTGCGCAATTGGTGCAAACCGATGAGTTTTTGTTGCCTTGTAATTCATATGATTCAAAGGCATTTTCGTTGTATGAGACAAGTGCGCATCCACTTGATTGACCATCGGGAACTTTTTTAATCATCCCATGAGGTATGTCCTCAACCGGATAATCGTTCTTACCGCATATAGAACATTGCCTTGTTGCACCTGACAGCAGCTCCCTTTGAAGCAATTCATACTTTGCGGTGATCGCACTGAGAACTTCAGGCTTTTCATGGATACGAACCGCCTCCTCCTGCACCCTGAATCCTATATTGCCAGTTATTATTTTCTTGATCTGCTTGTCATCCGTTGCGGCAATTGATTCAAACTGCTCCAATGCTTTATCGAGACCGGCTGCTTTATTGTGACGGTAGAAGGCAATTACCGGAGATAGCTCCAGCAAATGCTCATAGTCAGCGATTTTATCCAGGAATAGTTGATGTTTCTTTTTAGAGGGGTCGCCACCATGACAAAGGACTTCTTCGGGTTTATCGAGCAACAGCCGCGCTTTTCCTTTTTTTGCTGTAATCGCTTCAGCTGTCGTCTGCTTAACATCAAGAAACAGAAGTTGCTGAAAACATCCATCCTTGCTAATAACAAGCTCCATTGAGATTGGTTCCGGTTTGAGCGCATTGCACGCACTTCCATCCTTCCCAGCACGTAGTGTTTTGCCCAGTTCACTCAATTCCTTGATCATAGTCCCGCCTCCGCTTCTTCTCGCTGGTTGAAGTCGTATATCAGCGAGGACACTTCGCTGTCTATCGGCGGTCGGATATGTGAAGACTGCATCATCCGCTCATTCTCAGAAACTTCACAATTCAGGATGCCGTCTCGAATCGCCACATCATGAAAGAACAATGGTTCCGGCTTGCCGTTCGCATCATAGAAAATATCAAACAGCATACTGCCGATAGGGATCGTATCCTGAATCGATTGTTCAGTTCCATCCGGTTTCATAAACTCGGCGGAAAACTCGCGTGTCCCCAGGTACGGCCTGCGCCAGCACTGTCCTTTTTTGACCCTGCGAGGGAAAATCCCTTCTCTCCCTTCTGCCCTACCAACATACTTTTCAAACATCTTCTTGTCGGGAGCATTAGACATGAAGATTGACGCTTCGATGATGTATGCTACATCCCTTAAGATCACACTGTTGCGCTGGGCGCGCTTTTCTTCGATGATGATCGGATTGCGCCCCTGTTTGGAGTTGATCTCATTGCGCTTGATCGTCGTGAAACGAACCGGATTCAAGACAATTATTCGCCGTACATACCACTGGAATTCCGGTTTCCAGAGAATGGAATCTAGTATTCCTCTCGCCGCTGACGGCGTCATGCACGGATACGTCATCCGTTCCACCTTCAGATCAGGCCTGGTAAAACAAGCGAACTCTCCCGTCACCTTCACTCGCACTATTCGATCATCGAGCATTTGCGCCTCCTGTCTCATACCACATAGTTATCCGCCTCCATCGGTGCTACGGAAACGCCCGTAACCGGATCGTAGTTGCCGTACCAAACCTTGAATCCTTGCGGCATTATCTTAACGTCGCCGCTGTTCCGAAAAATGAAGTTTGCATAGACCTGCACCGTGTAGCCCTGCATGTTGCGGTAATCATCCCGCGACAAGAACTTCTTATATTGCAGCGAATGCAGCAACTGCCTGCTTTCCTCATTGTAGTTATATATGAAGATTCCCTCCGAGCTTTTTTCGATAATGCGATAGACATCGTTTACCGTTTCAAAATTGAACTCCTTGCGGGCGTTGTTTATTCCGAATTTATCAGGTTCGACATACAGATCTACAACATCGGCGTAATATTTTTCGAACACGTCATGCCGGTAGAGCTGGTTTTTATCAGCCTTGATCAACTCTTCTGCGTACCCGGCGCAGGCTGCATACGTTTTGTCCGGATACTTGGCATCCTGTAACTTGAACAAAAATACCTTTCCGTAACCGGTCAGATTGCCTTCGCGATTGCAGCGCCCGGCGGCTTGTATAACCGCCTCCAGCGGCGCCATTGCCCTAAACAGCACAGGGAAATCAAAATCAACACCTGCTTCAATAAGCTGCGTGGAAACAACCAGAATCTTCTTCTTTTCCGCCAGATCAGCCTTGATTCTTTTAACTATCATTTTTCGATGGGCTGGACACATCGACGTTGACAAATGGTATCTGTGTTCCCAATTGCCAAGGGCTGTCATGGTGTTGTGAAACTCAAGAGCAGCCTTCTTCGTATTAAAAATGACGAGAGTTGAATCATCATTCTCTACTACCACCTCTGATAATCTGTCGTAATCCACGGGTGTCAAATCTTCCAACAGGTGGTATTCAACACGCCTCGTCTTGTCATAAAGAACCCCAGGTTCCGCGATCAATGGGCAGATCGAATTTATGCCGTCAAACCTTGGTCTCTTTTCAAAGGCAGGTTGAGTGGCAGTGCAGAACAGAAACGATGACCTCATAACTGCCTGAACATCCATAAGCATTTGCAAGGTCGGCACAATCACTTCCTTGGGGAGCGACTGAACCTCATCAAAAATGACAACCGATTCGGCAATATTGTGAACTTTGCGACATTTGGACGGTTTGTTGCTGAACAGTGATTCAAAGAATTGCACCGTGGTCGTCACAATAATGGGATAATCCCAGTTCTCGCAGGCCAGTTGCTTTCGTTTTTGCTCTTGTGTTAAATCCTCTTGTTTATCTTCACCATCTTTATTCTCTTCGTTATAAGAGGAATGATGCTCAAGAACCCATTCCTCTCCAAATATTCTTTTTAGGTCATGGGCAGTTTGGTCAATGATGTTAATATATGGAAGAACGATTATTATCCGTTTTAATTCATTCTGCTTAGCATGTTTCAATGCCCAGGCAAATGATGTCAGCGTTTTCCCCATTCCGGTTGGAAGCGCCAACGAATAGAAACCGATGGGCAACAAAGCCTTGCTGACAGCCTGTTCACGCGCTTTATTACGCAACTGGTTGATTTCACCTTCTTTCGATTTTACAGAATATTCCAATTCCAGCTTGTCGATCATTATGTCAATAGGCAACACAAATTCAAGACGCATTGCCGATTTTTCGGGTTTGAAATGCTCTTCCGTAGAAAGCCAATCGCTATCAGTCAACGAACTATAAAGGTATCTGACAAATATTTCCCTCTGAAGCCCATTGCCAAAAGATATAGCCTTCAGTGATTTGATGCTGGACTCTTCAATGCCGACATCCTCTAAATAACTCTTCACGACGCCATTGAAATCTGGAACATCATCGTGAATATACGGATTTGTGTCGCTCTTCCATGCAGCTTTATCTGGCATTCCCTTATGGTGTCCATCAATTGCTATTGATGCTTCATGAATTTTGAATTTACTCGCATATCCGGCTCCCCACGAAGCATGAGGAACGCTTCCGCGTCGCCCCCCGTTTATGAGATAATTCTGGAACGCAGGTTGATACTTGCCTAAATCATGCAACAGCCCTGTCATTTTAAATAAAGGTTTATAGATTTCATCACATGCAAAAGATTCCGCAAGCTGCGCGGTCTCTCTCAGGTGTTTGGTTAATCGGTGCTTTTCTTTAAGGTCGTTTTCTGAATGCGCATACCATTCTGACATTATTTCGCTCCATACAGTTCTAAGATGACCGTCTAATCAATCCACCACATCCCCCTACCAAGCTGCTTACTTATCCGTGGTCACAGTACCCGTTGACCTCTTCGCCGCTTGAAAGCAGCCTTTCAATACCTTTATGCCCTTATCCTACCAAACGCTAGGCTCAAAACGTGAGCCTGTGAACAGCCAATCTATTTTCTTTTTCTATTGCTTCCGGCTCCGGGTAGCGATCTTTTTTGAGAAACATCGGCCTGATATTGAGCTATGGACCGTGCCAGCCGGTCTCTCACTTCTGTTCGGAGTGCTGTGGGCGCGAGCACCTCCACCTCCGGCCCATGTTTCAGAATATCCATGACCAGCTCCCGAGAATCGGAGTACGGCACTTCAAGAACGTACTGCCCATCCTCAAACCGCCCTTTCTGCTTCGGGTGCCAGACTTCGTCAGCAACCCAGCGGGAACGCTCGGAAGAGAAACGAAGAACGGCCTTCTGTTTCGGTTGCCCTGCGAAAATGCCGTAGGCAGTGGCGAAGTGAGCATTCAGCTTATCATCAGGGATATCCCGAGCAGGTTCATCGAGCATCCTGGCCTGCAGAATACGGTCCACGGAAAAGCTCCTGAGCGCCTTTTTGGCATGGTCCCAGGCGTCAAGATACCAGTTGTCACGATAATGAATGATGCGCTGCGGGGAGAGGGTGCGGTCGGTGGTTTTATCGCTGGCGCGGCCATGGTAGACGATGAGCAGACGCTTTCGGCCGAGCACTGCGCCCGCTACCGTGGGGAAGTTTTCAGGGTCGCATCTGCGTCCAGCCATGCGCAGGATGCGTATGCGCCTCGTGGTGTCGCCCTGTGCCGTGCCTTTTGACTTGAGGATGCGCTCGATGCGCTCCCGAAGCGGCGCAATGTGGCTTTCAAGCAGGCCGGGCTGTATTTCCGCCAGCAAATGCTGGACCGTCAATAGTGCGTGCAGTTCGGACGCATTGAACCAGAGGCCGGGCAGGTCGTAGGGCTGGTCACCCGTTTGCGCATAGTGATAACCCTCTGCTGTGCGGTCGTACTGGATCGGCGCGCCGAGAAAATCGCGCATGTCGCGAATGATGCGGTTGGTTGTGGCGCGGGAGCATTCGAGCTTTTCCTGCAGAACAGCATGAGGGACCGGATAGCGCGATTGGCGCAGAACCCGGTCAAGGCAGTAGATCCGGTCAAAGAGATCCATTCCGATCCTTTCGCAGGGCGATTATGAGGCAGATATAGTCTTCGACAACATTCAGAGCGGGCTGGAACGACTATAAACCATGCGGAAGGGAAACTCAATATAAGATTGCACTGCGGTGAGCTACTGCGGCCCCGATTCAAGGACAAAGACGAACAGGTCCCTGCACATCTTGAGACGCTTCAGGTTAACTTTTGCCGTTGATTCATCAAGCTTTTCGATGCGCGGCTTCAGCCGGTCACATCGCTCGATGAGGCCCTTCACCTCGTCCTTCGAGAGCGCCATCGCGTCCGAGGTCCTGCCGCAGATATCGTCGAACTCGGCCTTCCATTCGTCCTCCGCATACGCTATAGCCGTCCAGAGATAGGACGGGTACCCGGTTCCCAGGATCAGGGAAGAGACAATTGCCAGGCAGACGATCATGTTTGTCATGTTCACTCCTCCAGGTGCGGGCGGTCGGGATGGCAGCGCTTGCAGTCGTTCATGGGGAAGGCCACCGTCAGATGACAGACGCCGCAGAATTCCCGCTTCATGATCCTGACCATGGCGAAATGCTTGGTGGTCTTCTTCTTGATATTGAAGATATCGGGATGGCAGATATTGCAGTCGAGCCACTGCATGTGCTTCTTGTGGGAGAACACGGCTGCGGGGATGTTGTTCCATTCCGCTTCGAGCAGGAGCGGCTTGATGATCGCGACCTCCGCCGGCGGCTTCAGGGTGAGATAATTCACCGGGGCGATCAAGCCCTTGTCAACGGCCTTCCCCCAGTTGATATCATTGCCGTATTTCGTCTTCGGAAAATGCGACAGCTTCGTGAAGTTCTTCCTGCCGTACCCCCGGTCCCCGTTGTGGCACTTCTCGCAATGAGGCTGGTCATGTCCGAAAGCAGCCTTCCCGTCGTGACATCCGCTCGCGCCGCAGTACCTGCCTGCCTTGTTCGCCGCCTCGGTGATCTCCGTGGAGTTCACCTGCATGTTGAACTCAAGCTCGAAATGGCATACCCGGCACGTATACTTCTGGCGATGGCTCCAGTGGGAGAACGTGGCCGGCTTGACCCCGTTCTGTTCCGACGTCCGGTTGATCAGGATATTTCCAAACTCGTCCGGAGGCAGGGTCGAGGGCAGGTCCCAGTGTGCGTTGGACCGTCCCGGACAGACGATCACGAAGAAGAATGCGATCAGAGCGCCCTGAGCCGCTTTTGTCATCAGATGCAGCATGTTCCGAAGTGGTATCACGGTCAGACCGCCTTCGTATGGCAGCGCTGACAATCGAGGAGCGGAAAGGCTACCTTGAGGTGGCAAACGCCGCAGAATTTCCCCTGATAGATCTCCTCCATGGAGTACTTCGTCAACCCCTTCTTGACGCCCACGAATATCTCGGGATGACAGCCTTCGCACCCGTTCCATACGGTATGCTTCGCGTGCGAATATATGATATCCGGCATGCCTTCCACCTTCGCATTCAGGGAAAAATCCTTCTGCACTTTCATCGGGTTCCTTTTGATGGAAACTCCCTCGATAAAGTCGATTGGTTTGATGAATCCTTCGGACGCCGCCTTTTCCCAATTTATCCCGTTCCCGAAGCGCTCCTTCGGGAACTTTTCGGTGAACGTGTAGAAGTCGAATTCCCGCTTGACGTTCCGACCTGCGGAGTGGCACTGTTCGCAGTTACCGGCTTCCTCCTGCGTATAGTGGAGCTGGCAGGAGGCGAAGATCGGCTTGTTGCGATAGGTCATCTTACCGTTATGACAGGCCCCGCAATAGAACCCCCGCTTATTGTCCGCGGCCTTGATGTTCGAGGCGTCCGCCTTCATGGCGAACGCAAGATCGACGTGGCAGAGCCTGCACGTATACAGCCCCCGATGCAGCCAGTGACTGAATTCAACAGGCGCCAATCCGGCCTTCTCGGAATAATTGTTGATGATAACGTTGCCGTACTCATGCGGCAAGGCCCTTTTTTTCTTGACCCCCGTCTGCGCCAGGGCAAGGCCCGCGAGTGTCAGTACCCCGAACACCATCACCATGCTGAGTATTCTTTTCATGATAAGCCCCTTTCGTCATGCTATTCGTTCCCGCGAAAATACAGTATCAGGAACACACGCGGTCCTCGCGGATCTTTTGAAAAAGAAGATGAACTTTCACTGCAGGTGTAATCAACTAGTTGACAATACAGTGGGGATGAGCGTAAAACAAGGTATAGTCGGGTAAACTGCTCTCATCATTAATGATAACATAAAAAGGCTGACAGTCAATGAAGTTTTCAGGGAAACTTTCGAAACGCACCCGCGTTGTTGCACTCGTTGCGTTGCGCTTCTCCCCGCTATCAGGTAACCCAAAGGAACCAAAGGGGACATCCTCTTTATGCTTTCCTCTTAAGGCGAGAATCCCCAAAGGGTGATATCACCCCTTCTCCGGTGTTATTTCACACATTTCCACAACCTTCTTTCCAGAAAAATCAACCGGTTATCAGCGTTCATGCATGGTCTGCAATTTGCATCGTTTCTATGCTAAGCAGAACAGATTATGCGTATACAAAACGAATATCTCTTTTCTATTCTTTTCCTGGCAGCAGCCTTTGCGCTTCTGACCTTTCCCCGCCTTGGAGCAGCTGAGGAGGGGTGTGCGGCCGCGCAGTGTCATGCCGCGATGCTG
>Ga0315272_10000238_pt1 | contig 27014 bp, 29 predicted proteins | sample C3_middle_MG_FD_203918 | JGI IMG/M metagenome (GOLD analysis project Ga0315272, IMG submission 203918) | Sediment microbial communities from Yellowstone Lake, YNP, Wyoming, USA - C3_middle | ecosystem: Environmental > Aquatic > Freshwater > Lake > Sediment | place: USA: Wyoming | collected...
GCCCGGATCCTGGGCGAAATCATCGGGTACGGCTCGACCATCGACCGGTATCACCTGACCCAGCCGCATCCCCGGGGGGACGGGGCGCTGGCGGCCATGAACCTGGCCTGCCAATCCGCCCGGATCGGTCCCGGCGAAGTGGACTATGTCAACGCCCACGGCACGGGCACGGTCTTGAACGATTCAGCCGAAGCCGCGGCCATCAACCGTTGGGCGGGCGCGCGCGCGGCCTTCCTGCCGGTCAGTTCCACCAAAGCCAGCATCGGACATTTGCTGGGAGCGGCGGGCGCTGTGGAAGCCGTGGTCTGCCTGATGACACTGCGGGAACAGTGGCTGCCCCCTGAAATCGCCTTGGAAACAACCGACCCGGCCTGCGCATTCCCGGTGGTGCGCCTGCCCCAAGAAGCGCACCTGAATGTGGCGCTCTCGAATTCGTTTGGGTTTGGCGGGATCAACGCCACGCTGCTTTTTCGGAGGGGGTCATGAGCCGGGTTTTTGTTTGCGGCATGGGGGCGGTGTCCCCGGCGGGCTGGGATGTCGCGGCCATGCGCCAGGCATTGGGGCGGGGCGTTGCGCTGCCGATCGAGCCGCTGACCAGACCGGGCTGGAGCAAACCCCTGCGTTGCCGGTCGGTGCCCGCGCCAAAAACCATCGGACGCCCCCTGTTCATGAGCCACCCGCGTTTGAGGCGCGCCAGCCCCATCACGCTTTACGCCGCGTCCGCGACGTTGGAGGCCCTGGCCCCGCTACAAGCCATTGCCGGAGCCAGTTCAAATTCCAATTTCGATCCCCGCCTGGGTGTCATCTCCTGCCTCGACGCGGGATGCGTCCAATATTCCTGCCGATTCTGGGGGGAAGTGTTGCAGGATCCGGCCACCGCCAGCCCATTGCTGTTTCCTGAAACGGTCTTCTCGGCTCCGGCCAGCCATGTCAGCGCCTTGTTGGGGAATACACCGTCGGTTTACACGCTGATTGGCGATCCGGCCACGTTCCTGCAGGGCCTTTCCCTTGCCATCGACTGGCTGGAGGAGGGACAGGTCGAGGCCTGCGTGGTGGTGGGCGCCGAGGAAACAAACTGGTTGCTGGCCGATGCGCTCTGGCATCTGGAACGCGCCGCCATCCTGAGCGGGGGCGCGGGCGCCTTGTGCCTGAGTCTCAATCCAGCCTGGTCCATCGGGACGGCCCTGACCGCCATCACCAGCGCGCATACGATTTCGCCCCGCGCGGACCGTCGGGCCGCCGCGCGGGCGATGCGACGCGAGTTGCCCCCGTGCCTGCCGGGCGAACTGCTCTGCGACGGCACCAGTGACAGCCACCGGTCCAGCGCGCCGGAACTCGTGGCCTGGCGCGATTGGACAGGCCCGCGCTTGAGCCTTAAACGCATCCTGGGCGAGGGTTTGATGGCCGCCGCCGCCTGGCAATGCGTGGCGGGGGTTGATGCCCTGGTCCAAGGGCCATATACTGCCGTGAATGTCAGTCTGGCCGCTGGCAGCCAGCAGGCGATTGGAGCGCGATTCGAACGCGCGCAGCCTGTAATTGTCCCGGGCCAACCCGCACCATGAGCAAACGCGTCATTTTAATTACTGGAGCCAACGGCGGGCTGGGATAGGCCGCCGCCAGGGCTTTCCTTGTGGAGAACCCGGAGAACTCCGTCTGGCTTGGCGTCCATTCCCGGCGCGAACGGGCGGAACAACTGGTTCTGGAGTATCCGGCCCGCTGCCGCTGCGTGGAGTTGGATGTGACCTCCCCAGAAGCATGGAAAACCGCCGTTGACGGCATTCTCGATGCGGAGGAGCGTCTGGATGTGCTGGTGAATAACGCCGGCACACGCGAGGACGCGCTTCTGGGAGCCATGGCGCCGGAGGGATGGCGGCGGGTTTTGGACGCAAACCTGAATGGGGTTTTCCACGGCTGCCAGGCGGTGCTCCCGGCCATGATCAGCCAGCGCAAGGGACGGATTATCAACATCGCCTCCCTGAGCGCGCTGCTGCCGCCCGCAGGCCAGACCAATTACGCCGCCGCCAAGGCCGGTGTTCTGGCGCTGACCCAGTCCCTGGCCAAGGAAGTGGCCCGCATCGGGATCACCGTCAACGCGCTCTGCCCCGGCTACATTGAAACAGACGCGCTGGCGGGTTTGACCGGGCCGGAGCTTGCGGCCGCTCAATCCCGCATTCCCATGCGGCGGTTTGGAAAACCGGAAGAAATCGCCGCCGCCATCCGCTTTTTGGCTTGTGATGAGGCGGGCTATATCACAGGCTCAACTTTGAAAATTGACGGTGGAATTCTCTGATGGAAACAGTTACAGCCTATAAGCAGCAGATCAAGAGCATGATGGTGGAAAACCTCATGCTTCAGGTCACAGCCGCCGACATTGGCGACGAGCAGCCTTTGTTTGGACCCGAAAGCCTGGGTTTGGATTCGGTGGACGCCCTCCAACTGGTGGTCGCACTCGACAAAACCTACGGTCTCAAGATCCCCAGTCCGGAGGTCGCCCGCCAGGTTCTCCAAAGCGTCTCCACCATCGCCCAAGCCGTAACGGACCATCTTGCCGCCAAATCGGCCTAGCCAGCCGCTTCAACCCGCATTTTAAGGCGACGCTGCCCGACGGGTCAGGGTGAAAGACCCTGAAAGAGCCGGTATCACGCGCGGGTGGTACAGGCGTACAGGCGGCGGGGCCAGCCGCCACGCCCATGCGGCTGAATCAACCGTATTCCAAGCGCGACTCGTTGCGGCGCTCCCTAGCGCCATGGGAGTCAACGCTGCCGCGTCATTTTCTCACTTTGTACCGTCCTGAATTCCCTCACCGGCCTTCTCCACATCCTTGCCGAAACCGTGGGCGGTGTTACAGCCGAGGCTGACGATGGCCAGGAAGGCGGTTACGATCAGAAGAACAACAGCGCGTTTGAATGGATTGCTCATGAAATAGTTTTAGTTGGGTTTTTCGGAGTGTTCACGGCGCGATTTTTTCGCTCAGCCATTGACGGGATTGCTGGAAACCTTCCTTCAAGGAGTCGTAGGCTTTCGCGCTGGCGCTCTTGACGGTATCCCAAGTGGACTCCGTGGCGTCGTTGACTGCGTCAAGTTGCCTGGACAATTGCGCGGCCTGGTCGCGCAGAGCCTTCAGTTTGGGTTTGGCCTCCGCTTTGACCTCGTCCTTGGAACTTTCTATTTTAGCTTCGAGGGCGTCCATGTCCTTGTTGATCTCAGCCAGTTGAAGCTTCATTTTCGCGCTGAATTCAGCCTTTTGCGCGAAGGTGAAATCCTTCATATCCTGAGCGGCATCCTTCACATCCGCCTTGACCTTGTCCATCTGCTGGGAGGCGGTTGGCGCCCTGTCAATCGGAGGAGAGGAGGTTTTTGAGTTATCGCATCCCACCGCAAAAGCGGCGACGCAAAGAATTGTGAATGTGATTGTTTTATGTTTCATAAGGGCCTGGTCGGTCATTTGTTCAGTTTGTCGTTTTATATTTCAACTCCGTAAAACTACGCCGTCCGTCCGATCTCTGCCATGGGGTGTAACCCTACCCGGAAACAGGGAGGAATCTTCCCAAAAACCGCGCCGGTCGCGCATGCAGCTTCACCACCAGGCGGTAGCCGCCCTGGTCATCCACCATCAAACCTGACCAGCGCGCGGCCTGTCCGTTTGCCATGGGGTCATGACCCCGGCACCCTGCACGCCTTGCGAAAGTGGTGGCCATAGATGGAGAGCGTGACGGCCAGTTGGAGGAGGCCGGGGCGGCGGAAGAAGGTCCAGAGCAGCAAATACCAATATTGGAATCTCTCGCTTCCAAAAATGCCCAGTCGCAGACTGGCCCGAAGGAACGCCATGAAATACCACCCGTTCAGGGAACCGGAGATTTTCGGACGCTTGTATTCGCGCAGGAGCGTGCGAATCCGCCTGTAATACGGTCCCGGCGAATAAAGATAACTCATGAGGCTCCGGTATCCTTCGCGCAATTTGTCGCGATTCATGCGCGGAATAAAATTGGTCGTCCCATCCAGGTTGTTGCCGGTGGTCTGTCCGATCAGGCGCCCTTCGAGGTTCAACCGCTCGTGAAGCTTCGTGCCGGGCAGGGCTTGCAGGATGCCGACCATGGCCGTGACGATCCCGCTTTTTTGGATGAAGTCGATCTGCCGCGCAAAAGTCGTCGGTGTGTCGCTGTCGAATCCCACGATGAATCCCCCCTGCACCTCCAATCCCGCGCGCTGGATGCGCTTCACATCGGCGATCAGGTTGCGCTTCTGGTTCTGGCGCTTGTTGCACTCGGCCAGGCCCGCCTCCTCCGGCGTCTCGATGCCGATGAACACCTGGTCGAACCCCGCATCGACCATCAACCGCATCAACTCCTCATCGTCGGCCAGATTGATGGACGCCTCGGTGAAAAACTGTCCGCCGCGCCTGCCTTTCCTCCATTGGATCAGCGCGGGCAGTAATTCCCCTTTCAGCTCCCGTTTGTTGCCGATAAAATTGTCGTCCACAAAAAATACATTCCCGCGCCAGCCAGCCCGGTGAAGACCGTCCAACTCCGCAATCATCTGCGCGGTTGTCTTCGTGCGCGGCCGATGCCCGAACATTGCGGTGATGTTACAGAACTCGCAGTCGAACGGGCAGCCGCGCGAGAATTGCACGCTCATCGAGGCGTATCGCCGCAAATCCGCCAGGCGCCACAACGGCGCGGGGGTCTTGCGGATGTCGGGGAACTCGGGGGACGCATACACGCGCCGCGGCGCGCCGCGCTCAAAGTCGCGCAAAAACTCCGGGAGCGTCATCTCGGCTTCGTTCAGAACGAAATAATCCACCTCGGGAAACCGCTCATGCTCAAATGTGAATAGAGGTCCGCCCGCGACAATCCTCTTGCCCGCTGTCCGGCAGCGCGCAATCAGCTCTCTCGCCGAGTCCTGCTGGACAATCATCCCGCTGAGGAACACAAGGTCGGCCCATTCCAGATCCTTCTCGCGGAGTTTTCGCACGTTTGCGTCCACGAGCCGCTTCTCCCAGTCCCGCGGCAGCATCGCGGCCACAGTGAGCAGGCCCAGGGGCGGCAGGGAGGCTTTCTTGTGGATGAATTTCAACGCGTGTTTGAAACTCCAGAAAGTGTCCGGAAACTCCGGGTATAACAGCAAAACATTCACCTAGTGTAATAAACCTTGAAAACGGCCCGCGTGCCATGGGGTGAACACCCCATGGCGCGCCGTAACAATGAGCCGATATTGGTAACGGGCAGGCGGTCTGCCGCGGCGGGTTTAGGCAGCCCGGAATGCCGCGGCAGGCCGCCCGTGCCAGCAGGGAATAAACAAATCAAAAAAAGAAAGGTCGATTTATGCCAATAACAACTAAGGGAACTGCCGCAAACCGTGCGCGATTAATCGCCGGGTTGGCGTCCGCAGTCCTCCTTGCGCAGAATGCCGCCGCGATACCCACTGACGTGTCCCTGGGCTCGGCTTGCGGTTTTGCCGTTCTTGCCGGGTCCGGGATTACCGTTGCGGGGGCGGTCAATTCGACGACGATTACCGGGGATATTGGAACCCATCCCACCCCCTCCATCACGGGCCTCGGCAACGTGGTCTTGAACGGGGCGAATCAGGCCGATAACGCCGTCACGATGAATGCCAAAGGCGATCTGACCACCGCTTATAACGACGCCGCCGGTCGCACCTATGACGCCACGTACGCCGGGGGTTTCGATCTGGTGGGGCTGACGCTGCCTTCCGGCGTTTATAACGACAGCAGTTCCCTTTTTCTATCGGGAACCGTGACGCTCGACGCCCAGGGCAACCCGGATGCGGTCTGGATTTTTCAGGCTGGATCCTCACTCATCACCGCATCGGATAGCGCGGTGGCCCTTATCGGCGGCGCCCAGGCCTGCCATGTCTTCTGGCAGGTCGGCAGCTCGGCCACGCTGGGCACGGGCACTGAATTCGCGGGCAACATCATGGCGCTGCAATCGATCACGCTCAATACGGGCGCCACAATGGACGGCCGGGCGCTGGCGCTGAATGGCGCGGTGACCCTGGATAACAATGTCATCACACGGGCGGTTTGTATCGCCGGCGGCAATACTGGCGGCACGCCGACTGGAGAAACGCCCCCTGGAGGCACTGGTGGCACACCCACTGGTGGCACGCCGACACCCGACGCCGGGTCCACTCTCGCCCTTGCATTGATCGGTTTCGGAGGCGTATTGCTTCTGCGTGGAAAGCAGGACGTCCGCGCGTGAGACAGAACAAAAGTTCTTGTAAAACCAGATGCTGAAGAAGAGCCGCTGACCGGGCGGCTCTTTTGCTGGGGATTTGTTTCTGTTGGTCGCGTGTCGGATTCACGAGCCTCGCCGAAGACGGCCTTTCTTAGAGGGTGGGTAGGGTTACACCCCATGGCGTCCGCCCTGTTTGATGGATTATTGTGGTGTCATGAACACAAATCGTTTCGACCAGGCGGGCAGGACTGGATTCATGCTTTGGGCGGCCTTTCTGCTGACCTTAAACGGATGCGTGCGTGAGGTGGAGAGGCCGCGCGCCGATGCAGTGTACGTCCTGCCCCCGCCGCAGATGGCGCCCGTGTATGTCGAGCGGGACGATTACGTTTATTATCCCCGCTACCGGATGTACTACGGGAATCGCTCGCAGCGTTACTATTACCAGGAGGGCCGCTCCTGGGTGTCGCGCCCTGAACCCCAGGGCATATCGCTCCGCGTTCTACTCTCCTCCCCGTCGGTGGCTGTGGATTTTCATGACGCTCCCGCCGCGCATCACGCTCAAATGATCCGGACGTATCCAAAAAGATGGACGCCGCCCGGTATGAATCAAGGCCGCCCGGGAGGCCGGGATAATTTCAGGAGATAAAACGGAGGATGCGGCGAAGGTTTTGGTTCGTCGAACCCATTCCCGTGCGCTGAAATAATTTAGTGAAGGAGGTGTTATGATCAAAAGTCCCGCTCCAAAAAATTCAAACCACAAGAGAAACGCGAACCGCAAGGAAGTCGTTCCAACGGCCAAACCGCAAAAACGGGATAACATTTTCTCCCAGTCCCGCGACACGCGCGAGGATCGCGGTTTGCGCCAGATGAAAACCGAGCGCGGTTCTCAGACCATTTCTCACAAAGGATAAATCGATCTTGCGCGCGGTAGCGGGGACCCCCGTTAAAGACTGAAACCCGCGCCATTTCGCCTCTTTAATGAAACCATCCGGGACGACTCGAAGGACTTTGTTCTGATGGGGTGTACACCCCATGGCGTTCGTGTTTTAACCACCGTAGCTTATTGACGCTGGAGAACCGGCGCAATGCGCGTTTGTAAATCAGTGAAACTTATGTTTATGTCATCGCACCAAGAAAAGCCCGTCGATCATCCCGGCGCCGTAAACGGGGAGGCGTCAGCCTCAAGCCCCGCAAACCCGCGCATGCGGATCCTCCTCGTGGATGACGATGCGCTCATCCTCGCACTTTGTTCCAGTGTCCTGGCGCGTTCCGGGTATCTGGTGGACACCGCGCAGGACGGCGAGGCGGCCTGGAAGGCGCTCGATGCCGCAAGATACGCGCCCGGCAGTTTCGACCTGCTGATCACCGACAACAACATGCCGAACGTCACCGGGGTGGAACTGGTCGCCCGGCTGCGTTCCGTGAGCGCGAATATGCCCGTGATCATGGCCACGGGATTTCCCCCCGGGGATGCCGGCTATCTCAATCTTTCCGCGATACTGGCAAAGCCGTTCACTCCGGACGAGTTATTGCGGACGGTTGGGGAAGTCCTTCAGAGCAGCGCCTGTTGCCGCGCATGAATCATTTCAGAATGGATCCGATCTTTTTTCAAAAAACAAACCAACGTAATAAATAAAATATGAAATCAACTTACCCTCTCGCGCTCCTGCTGGCCGCGGGAGCACTGTTCGCCGCTACCGTGTCGCCGCGCGCCTCAGAGACGGATGACCGCATCGAGGCCTCGGCCGCGAGGTCCTACGTTTTCAAGACTTATCTTGCGGACGATTCCATTAAAACCAGGTCGGAGAATGGCGCGGTCACCCTGACCGGCACCGTTGCCCAGGAGTCGCACAAGCTGCTGGCCCAGGACACGGTGGAGGGTTTGCCCGGGGTCACGAGCGTGGATAACCAACTCAAAGTCAAAGGGGAAAGCCCCGCCGAACATTCGGACACATGGCTGATTGTCAAAGTGAAATCCGCGCTCCTGTTTCATCGCAACGTCAGCGCCACCGGGACGTCCGTCTCCGTGGTGGATGGCAATGTCACCTTGCGGGGAGAGGCGGACAGCCTGGCCCAAAAGGAACTGACCACCGAATATGCCGGGGATGTGGAGGGCGTCAAAGAGGTTAAGAACGAAATGACGATTGCCAAAACCCCCGCCAAACGGTTCGAAACACTGGCCGGACAAATCGATGACGCCTCCATCACCGCCCAGGTCAAATCCTCGCTGGCGGCACACCGCTCGACCAGCGCGATCAAGACCAGGGTGCGGACAACGGACGGCGTTGTCACCGTCAGCGGAGTGGCCAAAAATGCCGCCGAAAAAGCCCTGGTCACCAAATTGGTGAACGACATCGAAGGAGTCGGCGGCGTCGTCAACAACATGACCGTTGAGAAAGCTGTGTCAGATTATAACATCCCTATGGCTCCCCCCCTACACCTGAGAATCGTCTCCAATTAAAAACCAAACACGCGCCGGACCGTCCGCGGGCGCAACCCGCCGGACGTTGTCCGAACCAAACCGAAAGAAAAACCTTATGTTATACACAATTGCGGTGGTATTGCTCGTCCTGTGGCTGCTTGGCCTGGTGAGCAGTTACACGATAGGCGGCTTTATTCACATTCTGCTGGTGGTGGCCCTGGTCATGATTCTGGCCAGCTTCATTTCCGGCCGCGGCCGGGCTTGATGGACCGTGTCAGTTATTCAAAACAATTCCGCAAAAAATCAAAAGAATACTATGAACAAACTTGTTTCAATCGTCCTGCTCGTCGGGGGCATCGCGCTCATGATATTTGGGATCAGCGCCATGAACTCTTTCAACTCCGACGTTTCCAGGTTCTTTACCGGCTCGCCGACCGACAAGGCGGTCTGGATGCTCATCGGAGGCGTCGTGGCCGTGGCGGCCGGACTCTTCGGCACGTTCAGAAGCTCCAGACAAAGTTGAGCCTGTGGGCGGGCGCGTCCTGCGCAGCGCATTCGGGGGCCGGATCGTTTTGCGATGCCGGCTTCGGGAGGGAAATCCGGCGCGCGGAGTGGTGAACGCGCGCGCCAATCCCAAACCGGAAATTCCATTTTTCAGGAAAAAATATGAATAGGTTAAAAACAAATGCCATGTCTGCTAATTTTGCAAACCGGGCGCGTTCGATCGCCGGTTGCGCCCTTGCCTTGCTCCTTCCCCTCCTTGCCGCCGGAGCCGCCCAAGCGCCCGTGGCGTTGGGATCCGCCTCCACCTTTGCGGTTCTGGCGGGCGCCACGGTCACCAGTACCGGCAACACCATCGTCAACGGCGATGTCGGCGCGGGTCCGGGGACGGCGGTGACGGGTTTTCCGCCGGGCGTTCTCAACGGCGCGATGCACGCCGGCGATCCCGCCGCGGCCCAGGCCGGGGCGGACTTGACGCTCGCCTACAACGACGCCGCGGGACGGTCGCTGAATCCTGTCACCGTGGCGGGGAACATCGGCGGCCAGACCCTCCCTCCCGGCCTTTATAAATCCACCTCCTCCCTCGCAATCTCGTCCGGGGATCTGACGCTGGACGCCGGGGGGGACGCGAATGCCGTCTTCATTTTTCAGATTGCCTCCACCCTGACCACGACATCCGGCCGCCAGGTCATCCTGAGTGGCGGGGCCGATCCCGCGAACATCTTCTGGCAGGTGGGCAGTTCCGCGACACTGGGCACGACCACCGCCTTCAAGGGAAGCATCCTCGCCCAGGAGTCGATCACACTGGAAACCGGGGCGATACTGGAGGGCCGGGCCCTGGCGAAGGTGGGCGGCGTTACCCTGGACGCCAATAACATCACCCTCCCCGGTACGGGGCCTTTGCGTCCCCGTTTCGGCCCCGTCTCGCGCGCGCCGGATGGCACGGTGTCGCTGATCGTCACCAACACCCCCGGACTCACGCTCACCTTGCAGCACTCCGCGGACCTTGCCAGTTGGACGACTTTCTCCACGCCAACCCCGACCGTGAGCCCATACGCAACCACCGACACCACGGCATCCGGAGAGGACAGGCGTTTTTACCGGGCATTCTATCCGTGAAGTATTCGCGCGCCGGGGTCCCGGCAACATGAAAATATGAAAACCACGCCTGGCCCTCCCGGCCTGAACGCCCAAGCCACATGGAACCAGCAGGTGCGCGAACAACTCCGGCGCCTGCGCAGTCTGATCCCGATCGCCTCCGGCAAGGTCGTCGGGAACACCCTCCATGCCGCGCTGCTCAAGGCCGCCGGGCATCTTGAACTCCAGGTCCAGGCCCGGCAGCTCCGGCGCCCGGAACGGGGCAAAAGCAAACTGCAACCGGGCGGCGTTATTAGCCGGTGGACCCCCGCGCAAACCGGTCGAAAGGCGGAAGCTTGAAAAACACTCTCTCCCTGGCTCGCATGACCGCCCTCGGAACCACCAGACTCCTTCGCGCGGTCCTGGCGGGAGGAACGACGTTGAGAACCCTCAAACATCACTCGGCGGGCATTGCCAGAGGCGCGGTATTCGCTCCCGCCTTTATGCTGGTGGTGGCCGCCTACGCGCTGTGGGTCGTTGCCGGGGCCGCGTTCCTGGCGATTCCCGCGGTGTTGGGAATTCTGACCATGGAGTTCAAGCGGGTCAGGCCCTGTCCGGGCGAAGCCATCGTCGTTTTACCCGAAACGACCTCCAGGAGATTGAAACCATGAAAGCGAAGATCTTTGAGATCGTTCTGGAAAGGCTGCGGCCGGGATTGTCCCCCGCCGCCGCCCTCGAGGAGCAGTTGAATCAATTCCTGGACCAGCACCCGAGCCTGCATTTGATGGCCACGCACATGAGCACCCTGGTCTCGCCAGCCGAGCCGAACGCCATGCCAAAGACCGACCAGTCGTCGATCATCATTTTCTGCACCCTTTTCTACACCGACTAGACAACACCGGTAATCTGGAGCGGGACAACACGGATAGTACCGGAGACAAAACAGGCGCATGGCCATGGCAACACTCAAATCGCTGCATACGTTCCTCAGAATACTTGAGAACACCTCGGAATTGAAGAGGCGGATGTCGGGTTATTCCAGCCAGAGGAGCCTCGTCGAGAGTCTGTCCGAGATAAGCAAACTGGCTGGCCTCGACGAGACCTTGTTCAAGGATCCGCAAAACATGGCGGCGCTGATCGGTTCGCAGCGGTTCGTCATGATCCAGGGAGAGCCAACAGTCACGATGCTTGTGGCCCGGATTTTCGATTGCGCCAAAGTGCTGTTCAACGTCCTCATTGATCCCGGAGATTCCGCAAACACAGCAGCCGCGCAACCGTCCGTTTACTCAGGCCCCGCCCATCAGCAGAACACGGTTCAAACACTTGCGGCGAGCTGGGCCGCGCCGGCCGCCGCGCCGGCCGAAGCGGTGTCGGCATCCAACCCCGGCCAGGAAATCGCCCTCCAGAGCCTCAACCCGTTGTTGGTGGGGAACCTGGTCCTGACCTCCCGGCTTTTTCGGGCCCTCTTCGAGCACATTTTGGGGTTCGCCTCACCGTCAAGCGCCCAGCAGGAAAGCGCGGTCCTGGTCAACGAGCTGACCGGCAACAAAGTCCATGGCAGATCGTTTCTCGCCACCGCAATGTACATGATGGGAGCGGAAATCGATCGCGCGAACCTGATGTCATTCATGCTGGGCCAGGGTCTGTTCGGGATGCAGGTGTTTGAACATCTCCTTCAGAACAGGGATTACTGCGCCGCGTATTACACTTTCAGGCGGCTCGAAAGAGCGTTCGTGGACCCGGCCGCCGGGGAAGAGGAGCGCTTGCGGCTCCGGGTGGATCGGTTCGACGCGCAATTCGGCGGCGGCCCCCATGCCGCCAAGCTGTTCGAATCCGATGGCCAGGGCAAGACCAGTGTCGATTCGCACCTCGCGGCCGTGGATCTTTTGGAGGCCCTGGCGCTCACCCCTTTGAACATGGTTTTCAATAATTCGATCGCCGCCGATCCAACGCACTGCGTTCGGTCCCTGAAAATCATCGCGCGCCATTTTGAACGGTTCGCGATGGGGGAGGTGACAAAAGAACAGGCCAACCAGGAGATTGCCGACCATCTCCTCGCCTTTGCCCGGCAATTTTCCGCGGACCGCACAGCGGCCCCGCTCCCATGATCAAACCCTCGCGGTCCCCGTCGAAGCGCCCTGGCGGGGCGCCGGGTGTTTTCGAGGCTATAGAATGGTCAACTGAACGGGGTTTTCGACGATGCCAGCGGATATGGCGTAACGGGTCAGACCCGCGGTGTCGTGGATGTCCAGCTTTTCCATCAGGCGCTGCCGGTGTTTCTCAACCGTTTTGATGCTGATGCCCAGTTCGTCGGCAACCTGTTTGTTGGCCTGGCCCTCCGCGATCAGTTGGAGCACTTCGACCTCGCGCGAACTCAGGCCCGTGGCGTTGTTTCCCGCCGGCCCCCCAGCCCGCCCCGTTTTGTCCGGTGAGGAAGCGGCCTTCAGGTGGCGGACAATATCCGGGCTGAAAAAGCTGTTTCCCTTGTGCGCTTCCCGAACCGCCATGCATAGCACATGGCCCGAGGTGTGTTTGACCAGATACCCCTTCGCGCCGAGCGCGACGACTTTTTTCACATAAGCGTCGTCATTGTGGGCGGAGAGGATCAGCACTTTGGCGTCGGGGAGGGCCAGGCGAATCTGCCGCGTGGCTTCCATGCCGTTGAGCAGCGGCATGGCGATGTCCATGACGATCACGTCGGGAACCAGCTTTTTAACCAGTTCCACGGCCAGGCGCCCGTTGGCCGCTTCGCCAATCACTTCGATATCCCCCCCGGCTTCGAGCAGAGCGCGGAGGCCTTCGCGGACCACGGTATGATCCTCGGCCAGGACGACGTTGATGTGTTTTTGCGCTAGAACAGGTTTCATGATGGCTTAATTATTAACTTTGGAGGGCTTCTCCGGCGGAGCTTTCCTTCGCGCGGTCTGGTCGGAGAAAGGAATCTCCGCCCGGATGGTCGTGCCCTCGCCCGGCGCGGATTCGACGCTGAATTTGCCCCCGACCATCTCCACCCGCTCCCGCATGCCGATCAACCCCAGGTGCTTGTTCTTCACGCGGCGTAAAAAACGCGCCACGTTGAAGGACTTGCCGTCGTCCCTGATCTCCAGGCAGACAACGTCCGCCATTTTTCGGATGCTTACAAGCACCCGGCTGGCTTCCGCATGACGGGCGACGTTGGTGAGCGCGGACTGAACGACGCGATAGACCGCCGTGATCCTGGCGCCGCTCAATTTTTCCACATCGGCGATGGTCGTGAAGTGGACGCGGACACCGGTCTGCTTCGTAAATTCCTTCATAAAGGAATGCAGGGTGGCGATCAGCCCCAGGTCGTCCAACAGCGTCGGGCGCAATTCCCGGGCGAATCGCTGCACGATGTTCACGGACTTTTCCACCAGCCGCTGGGTGCGTGTGATTTTTTTCCTGAGCGTCATGGGATCGAGCATGACCTCCCGGGACAGGGTTTCCAGATGGACATTGATGCCCACGAGCGTCTGGGCGATGTCATCATGGAGTTCGCGGCTGATCTTCCGGCGCTCCTCCTCCTGAACCCGGAGAATCCGGTGGGTGAGATGCCGCAACTGCTCCTGCAGATGCCGTGACTGTTCCAGCAGCGTGGTCTGCTGTTCCTCGCTGCTCTTGAGGGCTTCCTCCACAGCCTGCCGCCGGAGGATTTCCCGTTTCAGCTCCTGGTTTGTGATCGCCAGGGCTTCCAGACGCAGCTCCGCCTCCGCGGCGCGCTTGCGGGTGGTGATGTCGGACACCGCCACCCTGCACCATTTCCGCGGATCGCTGAGCGAGGCGGACGGCACGGCTTGCAGGCCCGCCCAGATAGGCTCGCCGTCCTCGTTCAGAAGCGCCGCCTCGCAGGCCTGTTTTCCATGCCCTTCGAAGGTTTTCCTAAGGAACACCCGGAAGATGGGCTGGCTGGAGGGATCCACAAAACGATCCAGGGATCGGTCGATCAAAAGAGACCGTTCCAGGCCGAGCATCGCGGCGCCCGTCAGGTTCACCTCCAGAATCCGGCCCTCCTCATCCAGGGAGAAATAGCCGACCGGGGCGAAATCGTAGAGGTCGGTGTATTTCTCCAACAACGTCTCCATCCGGTCCCGGGCCTGCTGGAGCTCCTCGTTCTGCATCTCCAGTTCGATCTGGTGGACCTGCAATTCATGAAGCAGCCGCCGCGCGTCCGCCTCTGACTTCGGAACTCCGGGCCCTGGCCCCGGCTTTCCCCGCTGCTGCCGGAACCGGGCTTCGGCGCCCCGGCGCAGCCCGGCGGGTTGGTTCGGTTTCTTTTTTAAGGCGTGGTCTTGCATTTCGATTGGTTTTCGATGACTTGCGCAACGAGATCCCGCAGCCTGTCCATATTGAAGGGTTTGGTCAGCGCCCCCTTAAATCCGTGGCGTTCATGTTCCAGAATCACGGGATCGTTGGCGTAACCGCTCATGACAATGGCCTTCACGGCGGGGTCCATCCGAAGCAGCGCCTCCATGGCCTCCAGGCCGCCCATGCCCGCGCGCACGGTCAGATCCAGGATCACCGCATCGAAGGGGCGCCCCAGTTCCTTGGAGCGTCTGTAAACGTCCACAGCGGCTTCCCCATCTGCGGTCAACTCCACCTCATGGCCCATCCGCCGGAGCGCCGTCCCGAGAATCTTTCTCACTTCATCCTCGTCCTCCATCAGCAGAATCCTGCCGGGCCGCGACAGAGGCTCCGGCGCGACGGTTTTTGCCGGGGCGGTCGCTTTCCGGGACGCGGGCAGGTAGATGTGGACGGTGGTTCCCACGCCGTCCGCCGACTCCACGGTGATGGCGCCCCCGTGCTTCTCAACGATCGAATGGCAGAGGGTCAGCCCCAGGCCCATGCCCTTGACCACCCCTCTCTGCTTGGTCGAAAAATAAGGGTCGAAAATCCTTGGCAACACCTCCTTCGGAATGCCCCCGCCCTGGTCGGAGATGCTCACGCCAACATATTTCCCGGGGGGCAACAAAGGAAGTTCCCCGCCCAGAACAAAGTTGTCCGCCCGGATCGTGATCACCCCTCCCTGAGGCATCGCCTCCCGCGCGTTCTGGACCACGTTTCCAAGGGCCTGCCCGAGCTGCCCCGCGTCCACGTCCGCCGTCCAGAGCTCCGGGGCCAGGGCGAATTCCCCCCGCACCCGGGAGCCGCCCAGGGCCAGCCGCACAGATTCCCGGATCAGCCCGGATAATTCGGTCTCGCTCACGACGGGCCCGCCTCCCGGCGCAAGCGTGATGAGGCGCTGTGTGAGTCCGCGGGCCAGCAAGGTTGTTTTTTTAGCCTCCTCCAGGCTCTCCGCCAATTCTCCTCCGTCCGGCGCGCCTGTCCGTGCCACTTCCAGATTCAGGAGAATGACCGTGAGCAGATTGTTGAAATCATGGGCGATGCCTCCCGCCAGCAAGCCCGTGGATTCGAGCTTGCCCAGGATCAAACGATCCGCTTCGGCCCGCAGGCGCTCCGGCATGTCTGTCACCGTGGCGCGGCACTCCCGACCCGACCCCGCCGCCGCCGCCTCGATCCGCACCGCAACCGGGGGCTTTTCGTCCCGGAGGAGCGACACCTCGCAGTATTCCCTGGTCCTGCCCGCAAACACCCTGGTGAGAAAGGCGTTGAATGCGGCAAGGTCGGACGGGGAAACGAACACTCCGAGGCGCCGTTTGACAAGCTGGGAGCGTTCGAGGTTCAGTAGTGTGGCAAAGGTGAGGTTCGCCTCGCAAATGGTCCCCTCCGGATCGAGGGTGAAGTAACCCACCGGGGCGAAATGATAGTAACTACTCAGGTCCAAACTCAGGCGGATAAGGGAAGGAGGAGTTGAGCGGATGAAAAAACTTTCATTTTTTGCGGGACTCTGAGAAATCCTCCTGGTAGTCTTGCCTCGTGATAGAGGTTGAAATTCTTCAAGGCCGCAGAATCAGTGGCGTCGAGATCGCCGAGATCAAGGGGTTGATTGAGGCGAATCCGCATTGGAGTCGCTGGCGCTTGTCCCGTGTTTTGGCCCAACGATGGCATTGGTATGCTGCATCGGGGGAGCTCAAAGACATGGCCGCCCGGACGCTGTTGCTGAAGCTTCACGCGCGGGAACTTATTGTTTTGCCGCAGCGGCGTCGGGCACCCGTGGTGCGCGGTCCCCATTTGAGCCCCGAAATGATTGATGCGCTCCCCCCTGAACCCATCACTGGGGATTTGTCCTCGCTCCAGCCTCTTGAGATCCAGGTCGTGGGTCCCAGACACCCTGACTACCAAAAATTCCAGCGATATCTGGCCCGACACCATTACCTCAGCTATGGCGGCCCGGTTGGGGAGAACCTCGGTTATTTGATTAAGAGCCGCTCGGGCGTCGATCTGGCCTGTCTGCTCTTTGGCGCTGCCGCCTGGCAGTGCGCCCCCAGAGATCAGTGGATCGGCTGGTCCGCCCAGAAACGCGCTCAGGGCTTGCAGTCCATTGCCAACAACAGTCGTTTTCTGATCTTGCCTTGGATTCGGATTCCTCATTTGGCGAGCCATATTCTTGGTCAAGTGGCCCGGCGGATCGATGCCGACTGGCAACATCGCTACCGCCATCGCCTGCATTTGCTGGAGACCTTCGTGCAACAGGACCGATTCCGGGGCACCTGCTACCAAGCCGCCAACTGGATCCATGTGGGCCAAACCACCGGACGCACCCGCCAGAGTCAACGCCATCGGGACAATCTTGTCCATGCGCCCCGTAAGGACATTTACCTTTATCCCTTGAATTCCCATGGGCAACGAGAACTCTGCCGATAAGAGCCGGGAGGACCTGTGGAGTTGGAGCCAGGCCGACCCGCGGGGGTTGGTTGACTACACCTTCCAACTTCAGGCCGAGGTGCGCCGACTGCGCGACTCGGCCGCGCAAAACAGCCGCAACAGTTCGCGCCCCCCTTCGACAGACGGTCCGGAGCAGCCCAAGCCCAAGAGCTTGCGCAAAAAGTCCGGACGCAAACCGGGCGGCCAGCCCGGACATCCCGGTCGCACGCTTGCATTCAGCGACACCCCCAGGCACATCCGGATTCACCCGTTGCTGGAGTGCGAGTGCGGCGAGGATCTCTCCCATGAACCCGCCCTGGATTTTCAACGCCGCCAAACCTTCGACTTGCCTCCCCTGGAATTGGAATGCACCGAGCATCGAGCCGAAATCAAAAAGTGCCCCCGCTGCCATCGAATCGGCGCGGCCCCGTTCCCTGCCGACATCCGAGCCCCCGTCCAGTATGGGAAGAACTTCCGGGCGCTACTGGCTTATCTCTACGACGCCCAGGAGGGAGCCAGCCGGAGGATCGGTGTAATGTGTGCCGAGATGTTCGGCTATGCCGTCAGCGAAGCCACCCTCCAAGCGGCCCGCCAGGAGCAATACCAGGCTTTGGAACCCTTTGAAAACCGGCTGGTGGAAACTCTGCTTCAGCAGACGGTCCTTCACGCCGACGAAACCAGCGTGCCGATCAATAAGATCAACCATTGGCTGCACGTGCTTTGCACGCCCCTGCTGACGTTTTTCGCCATTCACCGTAACCGCGGCAAAGCGGCCATCGAAGCCATCGGAATCATCCCCAAGTTCACGGGCTGGTTGATGCACGATTTCCTCTCCAGCTATTTGAGTTTCGGGAATTGCCTGCACACCTTCTGCAAAAGCCACCTGATGCGCGAATTGGTCTTCCTCTTCGAACAACACCAGCAGGCTTGGGCCAAAGACCTTTACGATCTATTCCTGGAGATGCTCCAGTGCGTCAAGGACCGAAAAACCCGGGACGCGCCGCTGACGAAAAAGGAGTTTCAAGCGTGGCGGTCAAAATATCGGAACATCCTTAAGGCTGGCCGCCAAGCCAATCCCCTCACGCCGCAACAATCCGCCAAAAAGCGCCCCAAACAGTCCAAAGCGCAGAACTTGTTGGATCGGCTGGAAGGATTCGACGATTGCATTCTGGCTTTCCTTTGGGAACCCGACTTGCCCTTTACCAACAACGAAGCCGAACGCGCCTTCCGTATGATGAAAGTACGGTTGAAGATCTCCGGTTGCTTTCGCACCCTGGAGGGCGCTCGTCGTCACGCCCGTATCCGCAGCTATATCACAACCCTCCGCAAACACGGCCTCCCCGTTCTCGAATATCTCCGCCTTGCTCTGGACGGCCGCCCCTTTTTGCCATCAAAAAGCACCTGAGTAGTTACGGTCTTCTAACTCATATTTTTGGCGAAACGCATGATATAGCTGTGCATTCTGAAAGCCCGAATAATAATCAGCAACCGAAATACCTAATGTTTTTGCAATATTACTGAGGGTGAACGGCTTACACACGAAACTCGCGTCAATATATGGCCAAGCATTGTCAGGACAGCCGCGTTGGGTGAGAATCTCAATTAATTCTGCAAGTCCTTGGTAGTCCTGTGGTAATGCATGTGCGCGAAATTCCAAGAATTTAACCGCCTGGTCTTCATAAACCTTACTTTGTGTTCGTAAGCGACTTAATATCAAAGCTTTTTGGTTCAGCAAATATATATCGTCCTGCCCCAAGGCTAGTCCGCTTTCAATTTGTGCCAATGCTTCCTCAGCACGTCCATCTTCCAATAATGCCATACTGAACCAGCAGCGGGCATATTTCCATTTTCGGTCAAGCTCTGGCGAGATATTGTATGCAACCTCAAAGCACCGAATTGCTTCGGCTGGTTTCTCGTAAAACAAAAGGAGAGTCGTTGCCAATGAAAGATGGGCTTCGACGAGGTTCGCATTGTGTTGAATGGCTTTATTGAAGCATTCCACTCCCCGTTCGATTTGATCCTTTCGAATATAGATACTTCCGAGTTGGTTCCACGCTTTGGCATGGTCCGGTTTCAAATCCAAACAACGTAAATAGTGCTTCTCGGCTTCGTCAGGTTCTCCGAGCTCCGCCAGAACACTAGCAAGGTTACAATGGTCGATTGCGCGTTTGAGTAATCCTACTAAACTCGTAAATATGGTTCGCGCTTCAACCAGCAATGGGCGCGATTGATTTTGTCTGCCCAATTCTGCCAAGGCCGCACCTTTAAAGTTAAGCATATTCAGCACCATAAGAACGTCTAAAGGCTTAAGAGCAAGTGCTTTATTGACCGATTCCAGAGCCGCCTTGAAATCTCGTAAAATAAATTCGATTATGGCAAGTTTATACCAGTTATTAATCTCGAAGGGCTCTTTTCGGGTGCTTTCCAAAATCGATGCTCTGACAAGCTCCGGGCTGGTTTGTCGAAATAGACCGGCAAACGTTTCTTCGTCCGCGTCAGACAATTCAACCATTGTCGTCACAAAGCCCACTGTTTGAGGCATATCCAATCCGAGATACTTTTTCGCAAGATCCTGACTGAATTCTGTTAGCCTGTGTCGAAGCCATTCACGGGTATAGGCGGTGAATTCCCATCCTCGTTGGGATTTGAATTCCTCCCTTAATTCGTCCTGTTTTGTTCCCGAGATATCCTGAGATGTAACGAAAACCATCTCGACGGCATTGGGACAGTGTGCAGCAATTTTCTCCGCATCCTCACGCAACTTCTTCTCCCAGGATTTTTGCTTGCTGAATTGAAACGCTGCCACCAATCGGTTCTTGGATGCGCCACTCCAGTATCTAAACTCGCCATCTCGCCCATGGTCATGATTGCCGCCAACGGGGATTATGTGGTGGTTGTCAGCGGCGAAATAGTAGTTTAAGGATCTGGCCGTTTGGAAATTGATATTCTTCGCTGTCATTTTCTTGGGAAATTCCCCAACAAAAATCTTCTTTCTTCTTCCAATAATCTTCTTCTTTGCAGCGCTGATTTGGATTTAAGGCGGGCGGTTATTCTTCCGATTTTGGCTCCATATGAGCGCCAAGCCCCGCCGCCGGAAGTGCCTGTCGTGCAGGCATGTCTTTTGTGCGGATCCCCGCAACGGCCACCACCAGCGTTACTGCTCCAAACCCCTTTGCCGCAAGGCCAGTAAAAAGGCCAGCCAACGTCGATGGAAGCGCAAACCAGAGAACCGCGCCTACGATTGTGGGCCGGATCGGGTGGAGCAAGTGCGGGCCTGGCGGCGACGCAATCCCGGTTATTGGAAATCCAAACATGAGCCGATTTCTAACCCGCAACCGATTGACTTCCAATCGGTTAATCCAGATCAGAGATCTCGTAACGCAACTCCCCATCAACTCTCACCGTTACGAGATCTCTGCCTGGAACAAAGCCCCGCATTTGTGGGCCTCATCTCGATGGTAACGGGCAGTACGTTACGAGATGACATCGCGGCCACCACCCGCCAATTGCTATTAAAGGGGGAAAACATTCTGGGGCTCCAATCCCCAGGAGCAACCCCATGAGACCCGGATCTTATGATTGATAAACGTCCGATTCGACCGGAGCGGGTGCGTCAGATCCCCGGCGGTTTTGGCTGGGTGGACCACCGCTTGATTCGCGAACACCGTTTGGCCGGCTGTGCCCATGGCGCCTGGGCGCTTTATCTATTTCTGGTCACGGTGGCCGACGCCCAGGGTTTGAGCTATTACTCTGAAGCAGCCTTGAGTCGTCATCTTGAGGTGGACCTGCTTTCCGTGGTGGACCTGCGCCGCCAGTTGGTCAAGGCCGACCTCATTGCGTATCAAAAACCACTTTATCAAGTGCTCTGCCTGCCTGAAGTGGCGGGCGTCGCCACGGTGTCCTCTGCTCCCAGCCGTGGCTCAGTGCAATCAGCGGGCGAAATCCTGCGTCGTGCCCTGAGCGGAGGTGCCCAATGATTGATTATTCCACCTATTGTGAAATCCATCGGCTGCGGGACCACGAACATCTCACGCTCTTCCAAATTGCCGTTCAACTGCAACTGACGTACCCCACGGTCCAAAAATGGGCCCAAAGGCCCACCTATAAACGGGCTCCCATTGCCAAAAGGTCCAGCAAACTCGATCCTTTTAAAGCCACCATTGTCACCGCTCTGGACCGGCATCCGTACACCGCGCAACAATTGCTCCAGCAGCTCAAAGGGCAAGGTTACGCGGGCAGCTACACCATCCTCAAAAACTATGTGCGCCTGGTGCGGCCAGCGCCCCGTCCGGCTTATTTGGTTTTGCAGTTTGCCCCGGGTGACTGCGCCCAGGTGGATTGGGGCAGTCTGGGCTCGATGCCGGTGGGTTCGACCCGGCGGCGTCTGAGTTTCTTTGTCATGGTGTTGTGTTACAGCCGGCTGGCTTATGTGGAATTTACACTCTCGGAGAGCATGGACCAGTTTTTGAGCTGCCATCGCCACGCGCTGGAATTTTTTGGCGCATGCCCCCACCGGGTCATGATCGACAATTTGAAAGTGGGGGTGCTCAGGCATCCGGTGGGACAAAGCGCCGTATTCAATCCCCGTTATCTGGATTTTGCCTCGCACTACGGCTTCCAGCCGGTGGCCTGTAATGTGAGAAAGGGGAATGAAAAAGGGCGCGTGGAATCCGGAGTGGGCTATATAAAGAAAAACTTTCTCCGGGGTCTGGACCTTCCATGTTTTGCCGCCGTCAATCCGGCCGCCCGTCAATGGCTGGACACCGTGGCCAATGTGCGCCTTCACGGGGAAACCCATCGCAAGCCGGTGGATCTGTTCGCCCAGGAAAAGGCTCACCTCAAGCCGCTGCCTGTCCAGTCCTACGATTGCGCGGTGATCCGTTCCGCCAGCGCCAATGGGTGCTGCCGGGTGAGCTTCGAGGCCAACCGGTATTCGGTGCCCTATTTGTATGCCTCTCAAAAGCTCACCCTGAAAGTTTACCCTGATCAATTGCTCATTTATTATCAGGAAAAACTCATCGCCACCCATGTCCGTTGCTATGACCGACGACAGGACATCCATCATCCCGATCACGGACAGGAACTGTTAATCCAGCGTCAGAAAGCCCGGGACCAAACCCTGATGCTGGCCTTCTTAAACTTAAGTTCCCAGGCCGAAGCCTATGTGCGCAAGCTGCAGGAAAAACGACTTAATCCCTCCCATCATATCCAGAAGATCATGGCGTTAAGCGAAATCTACGGCCCGGATAAAGTGGCTCGAGCCATCCAGGACGCCATCACCTTTGAAGCCTATGGCTGTGAATATATCGCCAACATTTTAGAGCAACGCGAACGGCGTCCCGTCACTCCCTCGGCGTTGCATTTAACCCGGCGGCAAGACCTTCTGGATTTGGAACTGCCGCCCGCGGATCTCAATCTCTACGACCCTCAACCCTCAACCAAGCCACCCTTGGATCCATCATGAAAACTCCTCCCGCGCTTTTGCCTCAGCACCTGGACGGGCTCCATTTGCACTTTATAAAAAACCATCATGCCGATTGGGCTCAACAAGCAGCTCAGGAGTCCTGGACGCACCTGGACTATCTGACAAAACTCATCGAGGGGGAGTTCCTGGAGCAGCGCCAGCGCCTCATTGCCCGTCGCATCCAAGGGGCTCACTTCCCGGTGATCAAAACACTGGAGCAGTTCCGCTGGGACTGGCCCAAGAAAATCAATCGGCTCCAGGTCCAGCACCTCTTCAGCCTGGAGTTCCTGACCCAGAAGGCCAACGTCGTTTTCTTAGGTACCGTCGGGATCGGGAAGAGCCACTTGGCAACCGCCTTGGGCTATGCGGCGTGCATGGAAGGCCACTCGGTCCTCTTTGCCAACGCCATTAGTGTCATCAACGATCTGTCGGCCGCCCAGCAGCGGGGTAATCTGAAGCGGGAGCTCCAGAAGTATTTGCGCCCCGAACTGGCGATTTTGGACGAGGTTGGATATCTGCCCATTGACCAGCATGGGGCCGATTTGCTCTTCCAAGTGATCAGCCAGCGCTATGAGCGTGGATCGTTGATTTTAACCACCAACAAACCCTTTAAACAGTGGTCTTCGATCTTTAACAATGACAGCACCATTGCCTCCGCGGTCTTGGATCGCCTGTTGCATCATGCCGAGATCATCGTCATCGAAGGATCCAGCTATCGAATGAAGGACCAGGTCGAAAACTGATCCTGAAGTCTTTTAATCTTCCGTTGCACACCGGCATCTTCCCGGCCTGCCGGTGTGTTCCTTGATCCCCAGTGGGCCTCCAGAAATATCGCCTCTTCGCCCGCCTCACTTTCGGACCACACACCTCGATTATTTGCCCGGTTTCAATATCAACTTCTCAACGGCCATATCCTTAAAGGTTCGCGCCGCCGCCAACAGTGGTAGCCCTCTCTGCCAAGCAAATCTATACAAAGGCGCTCAAAGTCCCGTGGCTGTATTTCGTTATCGAGAGCCCACAACACTTTATCAAAATGTCCCATAAGGTCACTTCCCAATTGCGACGCACACATTACGAGGTCATTTGCAACCGGGCGAATCATTCTTCATAAAATAAAACGCCAAACAAAAACTTATGAAAGAAGAGGAATTATCCCAAAAGGCGCAAGAAGAGCAACGACTTCGCGACCTGAAGGCGAACGAGGAAGAATCCAGGATTCGCGAATATGCGCGTTATCATGCATTGAAACTTTACCAAAGTTTCACATCAACGCCCAAGTTTTTGGCAGTTGTTTATTACGCATGGCGGAATGATGGCGAAATCCAGTTTTGCAAATATACAAAACCCAACGTCGATATCGTAGGATCTGCCAGTGGTATTGAACTCCGCGAGCCTCTACGGGTGTATGTCGACGGGTATTCAGATGCTGAATTCCTGTCAGAAGAACAACTGGCTCATATAAGGCGTGCTGAATGGGAAATCAAATCCCGGAATGAATCCGACAAACGTTCGATGATGGCGCTTGCCAAAGCCGACCTGTTGGCCAAAGAACGATCATCTGAATTCGAAATCTAAGCACCGCCACGCTTTCTTTCCAAGGGCAAAATGCCTCAAAATGAACCTGAAAGCGTGGCGGGAAATTGCAGTGGAACGAATGTTTGGCGGGAAGTTCAGGCTCATCACCGCCAATCATTTTGCCCAGTTACGTTTGGCAATCTTTCTGTCATCCGCATATCGTTCCTAATTAGAGACTTATGTTTTTGGTAAGCCGTCAGCCGCCATTCTTTAACTCCGGGGACAGACCCTGTGACAGGAATTCCTTAACGGCATTGGGAATAGCCCACTCCAAGGTAATTGGATTATTGGCGACAGGTCAGGTCACTGCGCCTCCTGATATTCATCCAGTAATCGCTCCAGTTCATCCGGAGAACGGACATGCAATCTCTGTGCGGCAGTTTTTTCGTTTCCATTTAAAACATCCCAAGAATGCGACATCATCCTGTTATGTTAACCCTACTTCGCGGATTCGAGGGGGTGGGGTTGCATAACCTGTTGAAAATCAAGGTGGGCATTCAAAAAGTCGGCACTACAAGCCTTGCTGGTTTTGAGTGGGGTGAGGTGTGATTTTTGGGGGTGGTTGGGATGGCAGGGCCAGTTTTAATTTGTTGAGGAGCAATTCCAGTTCTGGTTCAGGTTGCGTGTAGCGGGTCAGGACCACTTCCCGTGTGTCGGTTGTGGGAATGCGCACATCGAGCATTTGAACGGCGGCAAACTTTTCCAACACAGATCGCGTGGTTAGTCCCGGAGCCAGATCGCGCAGTCGGCGGCCCAGGGTCACATGCAGGCAGTAGGCCAAAAAGCATATAAAGATGTGCGCCTCGATCCTGGTTTCCAATTGATGATGAATCGGGCGGAGGGCCAGATCTCCTTTCAAGTTTTTGAACGCCTCCTCCACCTGGGTAAGCTGTAAATAGAAGTTCCAAAGTTTGCCGGGGTCCGTTTCGGTGAGGTTGCTGCGCAAAAGATAGCTGCCTTCGCGGCGGCGGACGATCCTCATTTTATCTTTTTGCAATTGATGGGTGAACCGGGCCTTCTCTTTTTTCTTTGTGTTGGCCACTTCAACTTTGATCAAACGCCAGGCCGTCGGCGCTTCATGTTGAGCGACGCCCAGCTTTTTCATCAGATTGTCGCGAGTCAGGTCCATCGCCTGGATTTCCTTGAGTCGGCGCCATAGCCATTTGAGTTGTCTTCGGCGCATTGAGCGCTCTTTGGCGATGCGGTCCGCACTGCGGGCCAAAACGTAAAGTTCCTTGTCTTGGGGCAGTAATTTAACGTCCACGCCCGGACGCGCCTGCTGCCAGTTTTTCTCCACCAATGCTTTCTCATATTGGCCCAGCCGCCCCTTGGGCGTGCCGACCAGATATTGCACGGGCGGGTCCTGAGCGCGCATCTCCTCCAAGGTCTCCTCGGTGGGAATGCCCCGGTCCATCACCCAGATTCGTTTTGCCTTGCCATACTGTTTTTCTATGCGGGCCAGAAAATCCTTGAGGGTCGTCTTGTCCGACGTGTTGCCCGGCAGCACTTCATAAGCCAGAGGGAACCCTTCGGGTGTCACAATCAAAGCAATAACCACTTGCACGCAATCCGATCGCTTATCCCGGCTGTAGCCATAGCGCCGTTTGTCACCCTCTGGAAAGGGCGGATTGCTCTCAAAATAGGTGCTGGTCAGGTCGTAAAGGAGAACCTCGAAGGACGCGTTGAAGAGATCGCGCCACCGGTCGCGCAAATGAGTGAATAGCCCGGCCTTGTATTTGAGGAGATGGTCATGGCAGGCATAGAGTTTGTGTGGCTCGGCCAATCCAAAATCGCCTCCCAATAAATCGGCCATCGCGCTTTGCACAAACCACTGCCGATGCAGCTTCCATTCGCTGCCCGGAGAAATCAATCGGTAGCAGACAAGCACGATCAATATCTGATCCCATCGGGTTCCCTTGTGATTGTGGGGCAAACGCTCCAGCCAAAACTGGTCCAGCCCAAGTTCCTGCCACAGGTGCAGCGCCAGCCAGCAAGCACCCCACTGACGGGGACGGCAGAGTCTGAGTTCATTCAAGCGAAGTCGAACGATGTCCTCATCGGCAATGGATGTCGCTGGCGTATCCTCGGGAAACAGCGCCAAGGTGGTCGGCGGCACATCGGGCTGATCCTCCAGGAAGGCTTCGATGGACTTCCGCCACGCCAGATTCTGTGAATCATTGATTTCCCCCAAGTAAAGAACGTGGCGCTGGAGGACACGCCCATCAGCCAGCCGCTGATTTTCCACAACGCTCCAGGAGCGGTGCTCCTTGCCGTTTTTCCTGCGGACCTTGCAGCGCAAAAACATAACGGCTTCTGATTATGCACAAAATCGCAGCCATGGGAATAGACTAGGTCGGCACTACAGCGCGTTTTAGCGTCAGGTCGGCAGTGCTTGCCTTGCAAATCAACCGCTTACGCTTTTTGCGAGCCAAAATATTCAAAAAACCGGGGTCGAATCCGCGAAGTAGGGCTAATTCGGCAACCACGAAGTTCTACAACAGGCAGATGAGGATCGTTTCCACGATGGACATGGCCACTGTGAAGGCGACTACCCGCTGGAGGAGTTGATTGAGCAGGTTCAACTGCACCTCGATTTGATGGGTCGCATTCTCAACGATCTTGGCGAGGCATTGGTCGAGTTTCCCGCTGATTGATCCTGTGTTGATCAGCGCCTTGATGTCGTCCTCCAGCAGCGCCGACGTTTCGAAGGCGTCCCCGAACGTGCCGTTTTGTTCCATGATTCGGCGGGCTTTCAGCAAATCATGGCGAATCGCGTCATTGCGAACGGTCTGCAATGCCAGGTCGAACATGGCAGTGACCTCCAAGCCTCCAGCCTCGTAGGCCAGCCGGAACGTGGAAAAAAACAAGACGACCGCCATGCGAATCTCAGTCTCGCGGATGAGCGGGATCTGTAAGAGAACACGATCAACCACGCGTTTCACGGGTCGAAACTTGAACAGAATCCACGCCAGCAGGCCGAGCTCCAGGACAACGCAAACCA
>Ga0315272_10000241_pt1 | contig 26951 bp, 21 predicted proteins | sample C3_middle_MG_FD_203918 | JGI IMG/M metagenome (GOLD analysis project Ga0315272, IMG submission 203918) | Sediment microbial communities from Yellowstone Lake, YNP, Wyoming, USA - C3_middle | ecosystem: Environmental > Aquatic > Freshwater > Lake > Sediment | place: USA: Wyoming | collected...
GCCCCACGAGTTCGCTCACCCTGATTCCCGTGGCGTAGAGCAGTTCGAGCATGGCCTTGTCTCGAAGGCCGAGCAGGGTCGACAGGTCAGGCTGGGCCAGAAGCACATCGACCTCGAACATCGAAAGCGTTTTGGGCAGGCGTTTCCAACCCCGTGGCGTTTCCAGGTTAACCGTAGGATCGCTCTGCGCCAGGCCGTCGATCTGAAGGAATTTATGGAACCCGCGCACCGCGGCCAGATTGCGGGCGATCGACGGAGCAGCGATCCCGGAGCCCGAAAGCCCTGACAGAAAAGCGTTTACGTCTGAGGTGGATATCCCGTCGGGGTCCTTTCCCCGCATGGCATAAAAGTATTTTTTCAGGTCCCGTTCGTAGGATGTCAGCGTGTTGGCGGAAAGGCCTTTTTCCACGGCAAGATAGGTTAAAAATTTGGCCTGCAGATCGTTTTCCATTGAGCATGCCCCGAAGAACAAGGTCGGAATTACTATCTTTGATTGTATGTCATTACCGTTCAAATAGCAAGCAAGGCAAGGTCAAAGGCAGCTGGGCGAAGAGTGGGAGCAGTAAGTTAAGAGGACTGCGGAGACACGACACGGGCAAGGCTTCGGATCCTGAACAACAAAGGTCTTACGGCATATCTTTCAAATATTGAAAAACCTCGATCCGTTTGTTCAACTGGTCCGCCACATAGATCCGGTCCTGGTCGTCGATGGCGATGCCGCCGGGCAAATGCATCTGGCCCGGTGCGGGCCCCATTTGGCCGACATAGAGCAGCACGTTCCCCTGCTGGTCAAAAACCTGAAAGTTGCTGAAGGCCGCATCAGTAACATAGATATGGCCTGCGGAATCCAGGGCTATCCCCTTGGGGTTTGCAAAGAGACCGGCCCGGTCGCCTACGGATCCGAACTTGAAAAGATAGGCGCCTCTGGCATCGAAGACCTGCACCCGGAAGTTGCCGCTGTCGAGGACATACAGTTTGTCATCGGCGCCGATGGCAATGGCGAGGGGCACGTTGAAATTGCCGTTGCCGTCGCCAAAGGACCCGAAGGTGAACAACTGCTGCCCCTGTTTGTCCAGAGCGATGACCCGGTGCTGCTGACGGTCCACCACATACAAGGTGCCGAGCCTATCGTTGATGGCCAGCGCCACCGGCTTGCTCTTATCGACGGCATAGGACGTCCGATACCTGCCGTTCCCGTCGTAGACCATGACCTTCGCGTTGCCGGCATCGGCTACGTACATTGCGCCCGCAGCATCGGACACGGCAGCCACCGGATATCGCAAAGTGCCGTCCCCGCCCACGACCCTCATGCGTTTCGTGGCAAGATCGAGGACCAGTACGAACTTCGCGCCGATATCAGTAATAACGATGCTCCCGCGATCTGCAAACACGTAATACGGGCGCTTCAGCGTATCGTCATATTCCTTGCCGAAAAGATTTTCCTTCAGCGAGTAGGTTCTGCCGATATCGTCTTCCGTATAGATCGACTGAATATATTTGATCTTCGGCTGGCTCGGCAACGGAGGCCATACAAGGTCGGTAGGTTCAGAACGCCGCACAGCAGAGCTGCAGGCTGCGCTGAAAAGGATGATGCATAAAAGGGATGCGCAGTATCGTGAACTCGTCAGAAAAAAATTCATTGTATGTACTGAAACTCCTGGACCCGGCTGTTCATCTGATCGGCAATGTAGATCATATTGCGGTCATCTATAAAAATACCCGCCGGCAGCCAGAAATCGCCGACGAGCCTCCCGGTTTTACCCCAGGTGAGCACCAGGGTACCCTTGTTGTCGTATATCAAAACAGTACTGCTCGCTTCATCGGTCACCAGCACCCGTCCTTCTGCATCAACCGCGAGCCCCAGGGGTTTCAACGGCGCCGCAGGCGCATCGTTGGTCAGTCCGAATGACCGGAGGTAGCGGCCATCCCCATCGTAGACCGCTACCCGCTTACGCCGTGCGTCCAGAACGTAAACAATGCCGGCTTTGTCGAGAGCCACTGCCACGGGCTGTTTCAACTCCCCCGGGCCGCTGCTCGTGCCCACGTCGTACAGGAACATACCCATATTGTCAAAAACTTTCACAAGGTGAGCGTGCGCATCAGCCACATAAAGTTTATTCCGTTTTTTATCGACCGCAAGCCCCATTGGGAACTGCAGCTCGCCTTTGTTCCCGATGGTAAACGGGTTCAGGATTTTCCCCTGAAGATCAAAACGAAGGTCATACCCGAATACTTTTCCTTGCTGAGCGTCAGCCACAAAGATAATACCAGCAGCGTCAACAACGATGCCGGAGGGATTAAGCAGATTCACTCCTTTTGCCGTATCAAGGATCGTCACCGTTCTGGCGCCACGGTCGAACACGAATACCCGTGCCGACGGACCGGTGCGGTCCGTTACGTACACCTTGAAGTCATCAGCAAATACGCTGTTCGGCCGCTGAAGAGACGAGATCGTGGGGCTGCTCAAAATAATGCTTTGACGCCATCCTTCACCGTTCAGGCTCTCCTGATTGCGAAGCGTCTCGACAAAGCGCATCTGCGGTCCGGCCGACAGCCCCTGCCCGTCATCGGTTCCGGCGAGTATTGCACAACCGCCCATGGTCAGGGATACCAGCGCTGTGATACCTGCCTGCAGCATCGTTACCATAATTTTTCGCATACGCGGCCTCATGATTCCCGACAGTACACCATACTGTCCTTTCCAACTCCAAAATATTTCTTTATTTTTTCCCGTGACAAAAACTGCACAGCTCGTAACGCTCTTTTGCTTCAAAAGCAAAGAGATAGCGGCTTTCGGCGCTATGCGGTCCATGACAACTGACACAGGTCATCCGCTTCCCGCGCCGCGCCGGATCACGCTTATTTTTTGTCGGGTGGCTAGCGTCCTTTTTCATGCCAGAAAGAACATGCCGTTCCGTGGCTTTTTCATCGTGACAGGTCGTGCAAAGGTCCCACGACGGTTTTCTGAGCCAGGCAGCATTTTCACTGGCATGGGGATCATGGCAGAGCGTGCAGTAGCCTGCATCGATAGGGCCATGTTTGAACGGTCCGCTCATAACATCGCTGTGACACTTAAGACAGGTATCACGGATGGTATAACTCCGAACCACCGGCATCTTCGTGTCAAAGACCCGGGAACGCGCGCGGCCGGCACTGCCATAGGACAGGCTGATCGTATCAGAGATGGACACTTCGTTTTTCTCAATCTTATTTTTGACGACAAAGGCAAGGGTCCCGGCAGCCTTCGCTTCCATATCGCCCAGTTCCCACTGCACCTCATCGCCCTTGATCACCGGCGCCAGGGCTTTGCCCCGATAATAACTGCTGCCAATCACATACTGTACGTTCTTTGCCAGTTTTTCGATGACCCGGAGCTTCGCAACGGCCGGGCCCTGCGCATACTGGAGGCTGATGAGCACCTGTTTGCGGTCTGCCAGGACCGGGAGCTTTTGACTGTTGACCACCCTGACATCAGCTGGATAGGCCACAAGTTCTATGCGATTGTTCAATTCCCGGCCTGCCAACGTAGTGTCAGTGCTTTTCGCAAGCCGATCGCCCATGCCCATGGCAGTGAAACGATTCATCGGAATACCCTGTTCTTTGAACAGAGATGCCAGTGTCCGGGCCCGGGCCTCGCTCAGTTCCTGATTGTTCTTAAATGCCTGCTTTTTCCCCTTTTGCTTCGCCAGGGGTTTGCTGTCCGTGTGGACCTCAATGAGCATCCGTTCACCCGGATTCTGGTTCAGATAGGCAAGGGCTTCTTTCATCGCTTCCCTGGCCTTTTCATTGTCCGTAAAAGCGGCAGCTTCGGGTTTGAACAGGCTTCCCGCGGCAAGGGTGAACACGCGGGGTACGATCGGCTGGACCGTTTTTGAGACCTTCCAGGGGTCGACGGCCACGAACTGATACTTTACCGGATAGAGGTCCGGATTATGACACGACAGGCAATGCCAGACCGCTGCCGGTCCGTGGATATGCTTGCCCGTCGGAATGTTCCGGTGGCAGGCGTAGCAGATCGCCTCTTCAGGCTTTTTAGGAAGTGCCGCGGAAGACGACGCCTCCAGTTGGTGGCAGCCGGAGCAGGCGGCCTCATTCTCCCTTGAGTGGAACAACTCCGGCGCATACCCCTCAGGTGCGATCCGTCCGGTAAAAAGCTCCACCTTGCTGAAGACGGTGAGGTGACGGGTGAGAACTTCCTTAAACTCCTTTTTCAGTTCCTTTCCCTTGTCATCCTTCTTCCCGGCAGTTGCAAGGACCAGGACCTTTACAGTTATGGAATTCATCCCCGGCTGCAGGTCCAGGCCCTGAAGTGCATGCCGTCCGGAGGAGGTATCAATGACATCAGAGACCGTCCCGTTCACAACCGCTTGAAAATAAGGCACCGCTGACCAGTCCGATGCCGGATCAAGCACCAGATTTACCTTGTTGCCGACAACAGAGTTCGGCTTCGGATAGAGGATTGAAAGCGCCGGCGGTTCTGTTGTCGCAGCAGAGGCAACCAGGGTGCTCATCATAATCATGAAGACTGTTCTAAGAACCATCGTGCACATGCTCCGACAATAAGGGTTGCGAGCAGCAGGGGCGATCATACCCGGCATCTTCGCATCTACCGTGTATACTGCTTCGCGCCATGACACCCGGGCGCACAGGTGCCGCCCATCGTGTTCTTCGTAAAATCGATCGGCATTTTCCATCCGCCGAACTCGAGCGTCTCCTTCATATGCACCGGAGTGCCGGCTGTGGCATGCACCTCATGGCAGGAGCGGCAGGCCCTTCCCTTCTCGCTCTTGTTCACGTGAAGGAAGTGGAGGTTCCGCGAGCCATCCCTGAAATTCGTATTTTTCGTTGTGGTCAGTTCCATGAACGCCGCCTTGTCATGGCAGCTGAAGCACAGAGCATATTTACCTTCGGAAAAGGAGGTGTATAAGTCCGAAGGATAATACTTCACCAGGTTTCTCCAGTAGTCGGATCCATGGGGGTTATGGCAAACGACACAGTTTCCGCTCTTCATCGGGCCATGGCGGTCCTTGTTCGCCGAGAGAAACGCTTTCATGTCGATGATCGTACCCTGCCCGGCCGTCAGCTCTTTGTTATGGCACCCGAGACAGAGGTCCATCTGCACCGCAGAAAGAAGCCGCGGCTGATCGGAGAAGTGGGGGTCGTGGCAATTCATACAAGCCTTCGCATCGTTCATGGGATCATGCTTGGAAATTGCTTTTTTCGCAAGGGCTGACTCGTTCGGATGACAGATGGAACAGATCCCGGGGACCACATCGATCAGCATGGCTTTATTAGCTGAACCGTGAGGGTTGTGGCACAGCGTGCAGGACTGCTTCACCGGGGGATGCACCGTCTTCTTTGTTTTTATGCCGTCCTCCTTGTCCGGATGACAGGTAAAACAGAGCGCATTGCCCTCCTGCAGCAGGCGATTCGGATGATCACTCTGGTGATTATCATGACAGCTGGAGCAATCACCGGCTGCGACCGGCGGATGCATGACCTTCTGCTGCACCATGCTTTCCGGATGGCAGGAGAAGCAGACCTTCGGCATGACCTCCTTCATCATGGCCTTGTTCGGGGAACCATGCGGGTTATGACAGGAGGTGCAGTCACCGCCCATGATCGGCGCATGCACGGTTTTTTTCTTATTCTTGGGTTCATGGCACATATAGCAGAGGTCCGCGCCATTCTGCGTGAGCGTAATGGTAAGTTTGCCGGGATGCTTGGTGCTTTTCCCGGCCGCCTCCACCGTGACCTGGTGGCAGGTCGTGCATCCGTCCTTTACCGGACTGTGCATCACGGCATACTTCCCCAACGGTGCATGGCAACCGGTCAAACAGGTTTCCGCCTGCGCCCCGGCTTTTTGCGCATAAAAGGGAATGACTGCTAATGACAGCAGAAGGAACAAAAGTACATGCCTGGTATCATGCTTGCTCATAATTGCTAGCTCCCTGTTGTACCTGGGATGATAAAGAAGGGGAATACGGCTGAGCTATTTCTGGCTGCAAATAATATGCCCCTGACAACAGTCACAAAAAAATCATAATAGCCTGAAATATTGATGCGAAGTAGTTGCATAATTAAGATATCTGCTAAAACCCCATGAGCACAATCGCTCACGGCTGTTCATAAGCGCTCAGATATTTTTCATACTCCTTTTGCCATGGAGGCCTTCGCGTTTCTCCGTGTCCCGAGATCAGAGTAATGATCATGCGCTGCGAGAACAACAAATATGCAACCGCGGTCAGATCTATTATTTATTTATTTTTTCCCTTGACAGGACAAATAGTTTTCGATTAAATATAAGTCATGAAAAATAATAATTTGATCCATCTCGCAACCAAAGGTTTTATCGTGGCAAGTCTGCTCACTCTGGCAACGGTGTCCACAGCCACTGCTCAAGACAGCTGGAAACCGTCATTCGAGGAGATCTGCTCGAAAGTACAGGCGACGGACAACCTGAGCTCCGCAGAGCTCACCGCACTGATCGAGAAGGCGGATAAGCTCCTGCCGGTGATCCAGGCCTCCGACAGCCCCTCCAAAAAAGTATATGTACTGCGGTTGAAAAAATGCCGTTCCCTTTTCGAATTCATCATTGATACGAAAAAGAACCCGGAAAAATAAAACACGGCATTCCTCGCGCGCGTAGGTTATTTTGCAGCTGCTGCGCCGCCGCTCAGAACGATTGTGTAGAATTTTCCGGCTGCAACGTCATTGATGCCAGCAACATCCCAGATCCTCACCGGATAGGGTTTGAAGGGCTGGCTCTTCAGGTCCTTGCCCCACACCCAGATCGTGCCGTCCGACATCAGTGCAATGGAATGGTACATCCCGGCGGACACTTTCTTAATGTTGCCCAGGCCCTCGACCTTAAAGGCCGTTGCGCCGTCTGCGGCCTTGTTGCCGAGCTGGCTGTATTCATTCCCTCCCCACGCCCATACGCTTCCATCGGACTTCAGCGCGATCGTGTGGTGAAGCCCTGCCTGAATATCCACAATATCGGACAGGCCGGCCACTCTTACCGCTTTGGGCTGGTCGCTTCCGGTGCCGTCGCCAAGCATACCGTTGATGTTCCAGCCGCTGGCCCATACCGTTTTGTCGGACTTCAAGACCACCGTATGATGCAGGCCTGCAGTAACACTGACCGCTCCTGAGATCCCGTCCATCTGCCCCGGCCGGTCCTTGTCCACTTTCGAGCCGTCGCCAAGCTGGCCATAGACGTTCCGTCCCCACGCCCAGACCGTGCCGTCGGACTTGACCGCAACGGAATGATACATTCCTGCAGCAACCTTAACGACCCCGGACAGACCGCTCACTTTCACAGGGACACTGCTGTCCTCCGTGGCGCCGTTCCCGAGCTGTCCGTATGAATTTCGTCCCCACGCCCAGACCGTGCCGTCAGATGCCAGAGCGACCGTATGAAACATCCCGGAAGCGATATCCGTGATCTTCCAGAGGTCCTTGACCGCAACTGGCACCCGGCTGTCCTCAAGCGACCCGTTCCCGAGCTGGCCGTTATTGTTCCTGCCCCAGCTCCAGACCGATCCATCGGACTTGAGCGCAATGGCATGTTCCAGTCCTGCAGACACCCGCACAACGTTCTCCAGGCCGCCCACCGGCAAAAAAGCGTCCCGGTCGCCTGTGGAGCTGTCGCCAAGCTGGCCGAAATCATTCATCCCCGCCGTCATGACCGTGCTCGCCTTTGACGAGGTCGGCATCCAGCTGCTCCTGACGGGCCACAGAAACTTATAGCTGCAATAGGAGACGTAATCCATCGTCATTTCACCGGAAGCCAGGTCGACGATCCACACGTAATCGAGAACGTCCTTGCCCTTGGATGAGGACCAGTAAAAATGATTCTGCACATTGGCAAAGGGATGGCCGATGGGGAGTGCCGGATAATAACTGGATTTGTCGGCCAGGGTCTCCAGTTCGTTGATGGTGGGAAGTCTCCAGTCGGAATAACTGAAATTCGGTTTCCTGCCGCTGTTCATCTCCTGCAAATAGGCTTTTGCACCTTCATAGGGCAGCGGCAATGTGCTGACATTCGCATCTTTGAGCCATATCAGGCCCGTATTCTTGTCGAGCACCGTACCGTCGCCTTTGTCAACGAACCGCGCATTTGACGGCACAACGGCCTTCTCAGACTTAGCGGAAGTCCCCTGCTCTGCTGACGGCGCTGTGGTATTTTTGTCCTTTGAAACGCTCTTTTTGGTTTTTGCGACCACTGTACCGGCAAGGGTCGCGGTCATGCACAAGCTCACAAGAACAATCAATGTTTTACGCATAGGCACCTTCCTTTTTTTTACGGTGTAATAATACTCAAAAGAGTTCCCGTTGTAAAGCGGAACTTGCGTACTGAAGTGCGATGCCGCCATTATACTTACGATTGAGTATAAACGCAAGATTTTGCTTTACAAGCATTCAATGAGTATGCTAAGTTATCGCGCTAATGAAACGGGAACAGAGCACTTATCAACACCCGATGAGCAAATATGCTCACAGAGTCTAAGCAATAAAGCGCTGTGCATCCCTTATTCTTTCAAAAAAATCGAAAATCTAAAGTGGTTATAACTAATATGCCAAAGGGGTATATTTTTTGCATAACGTAGTTGGTTGACAGTAAGATTTGAGGTTTATTTTTACTGTCGCCTTCCGAACACTAAATCCATACTTAATAGGGGAACGAACACATGCTCCGAACAATTACTCGTATCATATTTGGTTTGCTTCTGATGTCTCTGACTTTCCTTGCTGTTGCGCCGCACCGGTCATACGCCGAAGTGAACGATGACTATGCCCTCAAAATTTCTCTTGAGAACCAGCTTGAGAGAAAACTCAAGCAGGTGATCATGGAGATCACCGGAACCGACCGTGTGGTCATCTTCGTGAATACCGAACTCACCTCCGCCCGGGGCGACAGCGACAAGCTCCTGGAAAAGAGGAAAGGGAATGCGTTGGTGCTTCCCGGGGTCCCGGAGAAGAAGGAGATCGGATCCGGCCAGTCGGAGATGCTGCTCGGCGCAGGCAGCAGCAAATATAAGGTCAACAAGATCGTGCTCTCCATCTGGATCGATAACAGCGTTCCGGGATCGATCATCGAGCTCATTCAGGACATTGCCAAGAACGTGATCGGTTACAACCAGAACAGGGGCGACTCGATCAACGTAAAAAAAGTGGACTTCGAATCAAAGGGATTCTTCAGAACGCTCTTTGCCCTGCCGAACCTCTTCTGGCTTATCCTGACCCTGGTCGGCGGCTTCATGCTCGTCACGGTCGGAATGTTCTTCATGGACCCGCTTAAGAAGATCGTCCCTGCGCTCAAGAATATCGACTGGGGCCTTATCCGCGGAACCGGTGAGTCAAACACGGTCGAGCGTACCATGACCTACGAGCGCGAGGTGTTGTCCGGACGTCCGTCCTCAGGCAATGAATCTGTTGCGGCGGCGGGGGACAAAGATGCAGCGCTCCCCTTCTCCTTTATCCGGGAACGCGACATCCCCAGCCTCGCTTTCCTGCTGAAAGACAAGACCGCGCAGGACATCGCCATTGCAATCAACTACATCGACCCGGCCATCGGCATGCGGCTCCTCGATCTGTTCCCGAAGGATAAGCAGGTCGAGGTCGCGCTCATCCTCGGCCATGAAGAAATCAACATGGAAAAGGTGCATTCCCTCGAAGAGATGGTCAAGAGCAGGCTTACCTATGTCGTCGGCGGCGAGAACAAGCTGCTGGCCCTGCTCGACATGACCAACGAGGATGTTCGCGACAAGATCGTCAAAACCCTGGAGACCAAAGACGCCCAGACAGCAACGCGCCTCAAATCGCGGATCAAGAGCCTGGAGTCTATCATTCGGGAACTGCCTGCTCTCGGCGTTCAGACCCTGTACCGGAACATCGATGCCACGCTGTTCGCCCAGATCCTGAAGGCGTCGCCGGAAGACATCCAGCAGAAGGTCATTGCTTCGCTCAGCGCCGGCGCTGCGGAGCGACTCAAGGAAGAAATGGAACTGAGCCGCCCCCTCTCCGGCGTGCGCCTCCGGAGGGAAAAACAGAACCTCATGGTCCTGGTGCGGCGTTTGATCAGCGAGGGTCTTGTGGAGGTTGAAAACAACTAATATGCAAAAAATGGATAAAATGACCATAATCGGGCTCGTCTGCATTCTGCTGACGATCCTGTACGTGCTGGCGGCAGGCAATATCCTGCACATGCTCTTTAATCCCCTGGCGTTGATTATCGTGTACGGGGGTACCTTCAGCGCGACCCTGATCGCCTATCCCTGGGCCGTGATCAAGGAGATCGTCCCGTCGCTGCGCGTCATGCTGTTCCCCAGCAAACACAGCGATAAGGACATGGAGGATATGATCGCAAAGCTGTCGTCGCTGGCCGAAAAGGCGCGGCGGGAAGGCGTTGAAAGCCTTGCCGGCGAAATGCCGAAGATCAACGACCGGTTCCTGCTCCATGGCCTCCAGATGCTCGTTGACGGTCTTGAACATGATGTCATTAAGGACAACCTTGGCCGCGAGATTTTCTATACGCGCCATAACCAGCAGAAGGTATCAGGCGCGTTTCGGACCATGGCCACCGTCGCTCCCATCTTCGGGCTGCTCGGCACCCTGATGGGTATTGTGGACATGCTCAGAAGCCTGTCCGACCCTTCGAGCATGGGCAAAGCAATGTCCAATGCGGTCACCGCGACCTTTTACGGGATCTTTTCCGCGAACGTGTTTATCCCGATCGCCACAAAACTGACGGACCACAGCGAGCGCGACATCATCCACAAAGAGATGATCGCGGAAGGAATCATGTCGATCCAGCAGGGAGATGTTCCCCTGATCCTGAGGAAAAAACTGACCGCCTTCATCATGGCGCATATGCGGCAAGCCTAGACCGGGACCGGAAGCACTATGAGAATGGTACGAACAGGCTTACGACATGTCTGATAAAAGAAAAGAAATCGGGAATATCTGGCTCATCATTTTTGCCGATATCACCACCAATCTGATGCTCTTTTTTCTCATGCTCTTTGCCATGACCCGCATGACCGCATCGGACAAGCAGCTGGTGGTCTCCGGCATGGAGAGCACGGTCATCAATCAGTCGGCGCGCGACCAGGTGGAACTGGAGCGCAAGGCAAAGAAGCAGCGCGAAGAAGAAGCCATCAAACGCATCGAACTGGCGGTTGCCGAGGGAAAGCTTGCGGGAAAAGCATCGATCGCCGTAACGGATAAGACCGTCAAGATCTCATTGAACCCGGAGTCGTTCTTTTCGATCGGCAGCGCCAAATTGAACCCCGGCACGGTCAATGTGCTGGAAAGCCTGGTGGGTCTTATCCAGGCGTTCCCCAATGACATTATCATCGAAGGCCATACGGACACGATACCGGTGCGGGGCGGGGCCTTTCATTCGAACTGGGAACTTTCCATCGCCCGTGCGGTGGGCGTCGTGAATTTCTTCGTTGCCGGCGGCATGTACCCGAAGCAGCTCATCGCGGCAGGCTATGGGGAGTTTCATCCTGCCTATCCGAACGATACGGAGGCGAACCGGGCCCGGAACCGGCGCATTGAGATCACGCTCGTCCGCCAGCCAAGGAGCAAGCTGTGACGTCAGTCCTGAAAAAATTCATCGAGTATAATGAGGAGCAGATGGAGGAGACCGAGCTCTGGATGCTGCCCTACAGCACCCTCATGCTCACGCTGGTCATCCTTTTCATCATGTTTTATGCAGTTTCCTTGCTCGGCACAGTAGAATATGAGACCGCGCTCTCCGATCTGGCGGAAACCAACCCGAACGACCCCCGGGTCAAGCAGATGAAGCAGGAGATCGCGCTGGCGCAGAATGTCCGCGATTTCATCAAGAAGAACAATCTGACGGACAAGATCCAGCTGGTCATAACGCCGCTCTCCATCAAGATCAAGATGGAAAGCTTCGCCCTCTTTGACAGCGGCAGCGCCGAGGTGAAGAAGGACATCCTGTTCTTTCTCGACTATCTCAATGGACAGTTGAAACCCATGAGCAACATGGTCATCACCGAAGGGCATACCGACAACGTCCCGATCCACAACCGGCAATTCGACTCCAACTGGGAGCTGTCCTCGGCCCGGGCCTTCAGCGTCATCTATTTCCTGCTCAATAACGGCATCTCCCCTGAACGGCTCATTGCCCATGGCTTCGGAGAGTTCAGACCCGCCTATACGAACGATACGGAAACCGACCGGGCAAAGAACCGGCGCATTGAAATTACCGTGGTCAGAGGAGCTAAAGAGTGAAAAAGCTGATTACTCTTGTCATCGGTGCAATGCTCTGCATCGCAACCAATGCCGAGGCCATAACGCCGAAGCAGGCGGAGCGGATCGAACAACTGAAAAAGGAGGTCGTCTCGCTCTTTCGGGAGGGCAAGTTCGAGCAGGCGGCGCCGCTCCTGAATGAGGTCCTCGCCATCGATCCTTTTGACAAGACCGCTGCCCGTTACCGGTCACTGGCCCGGCAGCAGGCGATGGAGCCCTTCTGCAAGGACGCCGCCGAAGCTTTTCAGAATGAGGACTATGCAAAGGCAATAGAGACCTGGGACAAGCTGCTCAAGATGAACCCCGAGGACCGCCGCTTCGCAAGCCTCATCGATACAACGAAGAACCTCATTACCGACAAGACCACGAACGATATGTACGCTCATGCTGAAAAGTTCATTCAGGATGGGGACTACAAGTCGGCGATCAACGAACTGGAAAAGATCCTGGCGGTAAGACCCTACGACCGGAAGGCCAGCAGCCTCCTCAATAACGCAAAAAGCAACGTCGTCGATGTGCGCACGAAAAAGCTCTACGACCAGGCCGAGGCCTTCCTCAAGGAAAAACAATACGACCGAGCCATCGAAGCATGGAAAAAGATCCTCGACATCGACGATTCCCAGGAAGCCGCTTCACGATACATCGCATCAGCGATCCGCGAAAAGATGGGCAGTCTGTATGTCGACGCGAAACAGGCCTTTGAACGCGGCGACTACAACACGGCCCGGGATTATTACAACAAGATCATAGCGGACAACCCGACCGACCTGGATGTCAAGACGATGATCGCGCGCCTCGACGACGTTATTAAGGTTGCGCAAAGGATCGACGAAAAAAGCCCTGCCGGCGACATGATGCGTAAAGCGGTCGCGCTCTATATTACCGTCGACGGCAACCGCAAAGCTTCCATGGCGGGCGCGTGGTATGCCGCACAGCTGCACCAGTCATCATTGACCACCGCGATCAAGGACTTCCTTGAGCGCAAATATGCCTCGAACCTGAGCACCATGGAAGGGCCGGTCGGCGACATGAACATCATCGACCAGTACCTGTTCGCAGCGCTCAACCATATCTACGACGGCCGGTACGATCTTTCGATCCAGGAATGCACGATCATCATCGAACTGCAGCCTGAAAGCATCCTTGCATGGAAACGCCTGGGTTCGGCCTATTATGCCATCGGGAAGAAGGACAAGGCCCGCGAAACCTGGGAAAAAGCGCTGAAGGTGGCGCCCGACGATACGGAGTTGAAGCAGTTCATTCGCCAGATAAAGTAAGCTCCGCGTCCGCACTTCGTTGACGGCTGGCGACGGCACACAATGATCACCCGGACTGTTCAGAAGGTGATTTAAAAACACTACGGCATTATTATTGGGACAGGGCATGAAAATAAAACTCGCACGTTCACTCACTGCTGTCTTCTGTACAACGGCAATCATTCTTTTCGCAGGAGCGGCTTCGGCTGCTCAGGACCAGGACTGCAACAAATGCCATGAAGCCATGAGCAAGGGCCGGGTCCTGCACGCTGCCATGAAAAAGGGCTGCGGCTCCTGCCATGTCTCGCCGCATAAGAGCAAGGATAAGGCGGAGCTTTCGCTCAAATCGGAGCAACCCGACCTCTGCTACGATTGTCACAGCAGAAGCCTCTTCCTGCGGCGCTACCAGCACAAACCGGCGGTCACCGGCAAGTGCACGGCCTGCCACAACCCGCACTCCTCGAACAACGGCAAGCTGCTCAACACCGCCATGCCCGACCTGTGCTACAAATGCCATGACAAAAAGTTCGCCACGAAAAAGAACATCCACTTCCCGACCGCTGCCGCGCTCTGCATGTTCTGCCATGATGCGCACAGCTCGGACAATCACGAAAAGCTCCTGACCTTTACCATGCCCGAACTCTGTTTTAAGTGTCACGATCGGGCGAGCATCGCGGACAAGACCGCCATGCTGCACCAGCCGGTCATCTCGGGCAAATGCACCGCCTGCCACAACCCGCACTCCGAGAACACCGGCAATCTGCTGACGTCTGAAACGCCGAACCTGTGCTACTCCTGTCATGACAAGAGCGCGTTCCTGGACGGCATCACCCATGCCCCGGTCGAACAGGGCAGCTGCATGGCCTGCCATACGTCGCACCAGTCAAAGACCGAGAAGCTCCTCCAGGCAAAACAGCCCGAGCTTTGCTATAAATGCCATGACAAAAAGTCCTTTACCGGCGAGAAGCACAGCCATAAGCCGGTGTCCGGCGGCCGCTGCACCACCTGTCACCGGCCCCATTCGTCAAAGGTCAAATACCTTCTCACAAAATCCACGCCGGGCCTGTGCTTTGACTGTCATATGACAGAAGAACTCTCCGGTCGGGAAAAACATGGTCCCTTCAAGATCGGTATGTGCAATGGATGTCACAAGCCGCATCAGAGCCAGAATCCCAAGCTCCTGATCGGAAAATCTCCGGAACTCTGTTTCACCTGCCACAGCACCGAGGATTTTACCGGCAAGATCGTTCATAAGCCCCTGAGCGAGGGTCGCTGCTATGACTGCCACGGGGTTCATACGTCGCCGAAAAAGGGGCTGCTCAAGCTGGGTGATAATGAACTCTGCCAGAAATGCCACGCGAACATCTCACGGGATAAGCATCCGAGCACTCCGCTGCCTCCTGACGCCAAGGTGCGATCGTCCAAAGGAGGACCCAAATCGGGACATCCCATGGACCAGGTGGACGACCCGAAGCGTCCGGGAAAGTTGATGGCCTGCATCAGCTGCCACAATCCGCACAGTTCCAACTGGAAGGGCCTCTTCCGGTATAAAGCTGAAAAGCCGGCTGACCTTTGCCTGCATTGCCACCGGTAGACGCGGCAGCAGCAAAGGAATAACGTGAAAAGCACGGTACAGGGCCGGCGTCAGTCAGGCCTGTCGGTAGTCGGTATGATATAACTCTTCACACATGAAGGAAGGAGACATGCAATTATGAAGCGCAATATACTGGTCATGGTTTTACTAGTGATGGTGAGTGCCTCCGCGGTATTCGCCGCCAGCAACAACTTCGGAACGAAAAAAAGGATGCCGAGGCCCGAGGAGTTTGGCAATGTGGTCATAAACAACTACTCGGAAAAGAACAACATCGCACCGGTCGTTTTCAAACACTGGATCCACAGGGCCAAGTTCACCTGCCGGGTCTGCCATGTTGACCTCGGTTTTGCAATGGAAGCCGGCGGAAGCGACATCAAGGAAGCGGACAATCTGAATCACCTGTACTGCGGGTCATGCCATAACGGCAAGGACGCCTTTGGCCCTACCACGAGGGAAAAGCTGGTGTCTGAGGTGAAAAACTGCGACCGTTGCCATTCCCTTGATAAAGACGTGAAGGGTCAGAAAAGCTTCAACGAGTATCTGAAAGACTTCCCGCAGGCACGGTTCGGCAACCGGGTTGACTGGATGAAGGCCGAGGAAAAGGGTTTGATCAAGCTCAAGGACCAGGTGGAAGGGATCTCCATCAAACGACAGGCCATCCCGAATCCGAAGGACTTCGACATCAAGTCAACGATCCTCGGCATGCCGGACATCATCTTCTCGCACAAGATCCACGCAGACATAAACGGATGCGAACTCTGCCATCCTGAGATCTTCGGCGCAAAACGCGGCGTTACCAAATACAATATGCAGGACATCTTCGCCGGAAAGTTCTGCGGCGGCTGTCACGCAAAGGTGGCGTTCCCGTTCTATGATTGCCAGCTCTGCCATCTTAAAGAGGTCTATTGATCGAGTGGTTGTTTTTTTGCGCCAGGCGATTCGAATCAGAGTTCGTATGCGAAGTGTTGTACTTTTTATTTTCCTGATGACAACGGCGCTCCCCGCCATCGCGGGGAGCGTCTATGACGGTGTTTTCGACCTGCCGGCGCTCCCCGAACCTGCGCGCTATGGCAACGTCCTGATCAGCAGATCGACCAAGAGCAGCACCCATCCATCGGTGTCCTTTTCTCATTGGGTCCACCGACAGCACTATACCTGCCGTGTCTGCCACTTCGAACTGAACTTTGCCATGAAAACGAATACGACCGAGATCACCGAAGCAAAGATCAAAAAGGGTGAGTACTGCGGGGCCTGCCACAACAATCAGATCGCCTTCGGGGTCAATGATGATACCTGTGTCTTCTGCCATACCGGCAACCAGGGCGCAACCGATGCCAGGTTCCCGGAACTGAAGGACCTGCCAAAGGCACAGTATGGCGACCAGATCAACTGGGTAAAATCCCTGAAAAAGAAACTGATCGCGCCAAAACAGAGCATCCTCAGTGATGATTATGAACCCATCCCTTTTGACAAGGTCCTCCGCCTTGAGCCGGAATGGAGCGGGATTCAAACAAAGGCGTTCTTCCCCCACCTGCAGCATACTGCCTGGCTTGACTGTGCCGACTGCCACCCTGATATCTTCAATATCCAGAAAAAAGGGACAAAGCATTTCCGCATGGACTACATCAAAAATGGGAAATTTTGCGGCGTCTGCCACCTCACGGTCGCCTTCCCCATTCAGGATTGCAAACGATGCCATACTGATCTCAAATGATCTTGCCGACTGATCCACGCAACGTAAAAAATCATTATCCACCGCCGAGACGCTGAGGCGCGGAGAAGTGCCGTTTGAAAACGATGAAGCTTTTCTCCGCGTCGCTTGGAAGCGCCTACTTCTGGCTCCGTGTCTCCGCGGTTAAATCCTACTTTATTGCGAATCCATAAAATTTACCTCGCGTTAGATAAGTCCAAATCGTTTCATACGACGCCGAAAGGCATCCCGGGGCATTTTCAGCAAATGAGCGGCTTTGGTCTGGTTGCCGTTCGCCATGTCAAGCGACTTCCTGACCAGCGCATGCTCAACATCCTCGATCGACAGTCCTGACTCGGGAATGATAAAGCCATCCAGGGATATGGGCGCGCCCAACACACCTCCTGCCGGCGCATTGGCATCGGAAACGCTGTCCAGAATTTCCTGCGGCAGATGTTCAGGCTGGATCTCGTCCTCAACCTCCAGGATCATCGCACGCTCTATTACATTCTTCAGTTCTCTCACGTTTCCGGGCCATGAGTATGCAAGGAGTATGTCTTCTGCTTCCCTGGTGATCCGATGGATGTTCTTATGGCACTCCTGGCTGAAATAGTTGATAAAGTGGTACGCGAGCAGAATAACATCACGCCCCCGGTTCCTGAGGGGAGGCACGGTAATGGGCACCACCTGCAGCCGGTAGAAAAGATCCTTCCTGAACTTTCCTTCGCTCATGGCTTTCGATAGTTCCTGGTTCGTTGCCGATACGAGCCGGACATCGACCGTGATGTCCTTTATACCGCCGACCCGTTTAAAGGTCTTCTCCTCGAGCATTCTGAGCAGTTTTGCCTGCATGCTCATATCCATGTCGCCGATCTCGTCCAGGAATACGGTGCCTCCATCGGCGAGCTCGAACAGGCCCTTCTTGGCGGCCTTTGCGTCGGTAAAGGCGCCCTTCTCATGCCCCATAAGCTCGGTCTCGAGCAGGTTGACCGGCAACGCGGCGCAGTTGATCGCCATGAACGGCTTATCCGCCCGCGCACTGCCGTAGTGAATGGCCTTGGCCACGAGTTCCTTGCCCGTGCCGCTCTCGCCCTGGATCAGCACCGTGGTCGCATCGCTTCGGGCGATCTTTCTGATCAGGTCCTTGACCTTGACCATGTCGTCACATTCACCCATGATGGCATCGACCTGCGCGCTGGATTCCTTTCGGAGCTGCTTGACCTGGGTCCGCAGCGACCCGGCTTCAAGCGCTTTTTTGATCACAAAGGTGAGCTCTTCGAGATTGAACGGCTTGCTGATATAGTCATAGGCGCCGAGCTTCAGCGCTTTTACGGCGGTCTCCACCATGCCGTAGGCCGTGATCATGATGACCATCAGTCCCCGCTCCTGCACTTTGAGTTTTTCGAGCAGCTCAAGACCGGTCATTTCCGGAAGCCGGTTATCGAGGAGAATGAGGTCCGGAGCGTCTTCCGTGAGCAGTTCCAATCCTTTTTCCGCGGATTCCGCGGTGGCAACATCATACCCTTCCTTGACCAGATGCTGTTCCAGCGTCCAGCGGATCAATTTTTCATCATCAATGACCAGTATCTTCTGTGCCATCTGTCCTGCTCCTCGCTTTTATACTGTGTGCTCTGACGTCCCCTGTTTCGGATAGGGCAACGTGATCGCAAAGGTCGCCCCCTTGCCCGTGGAGCTCATGACGCTGATCTCACCGTTATGCTGTTCGACGATCCGCTGAGTGATGGAAAGCCCCAGCCCCGTCCCCTGCTGCCGTGTGGTAAAAAAAGGATTAAAGATCCTGCTCAGATTTTCCGTGGAAATACCCTTGCCGCTGTCGGCGAGCATGATCGATACCGAACCGGGAGTTTCTGCCGATGGGTTCACCGATCTGGTCTCAACCGTGAATTTGCCGCCGTCCGGCATCGACTGGATCGCGTTCAGCGCAATGTTGATCAGCGCCTGCTGTATCAGGTCAGGGTCAAGTGTCAGCCACGGTAGTCCCGCCGACAATTTGCGCTCGGTCATGATGCCTTGCTTGGCGAACTGCGGAGCCAGGAAATCAAGCAGTTTCCCGATCATTTCGTTGATGTCGACCAGCGACATCTTCGGCTCCGGCGGACGGGCGAAGGAGAGCAGATTGCGAACAGCCTTGTCCATCCGTTCCACCTGGGACAAAACCTCCTCCAGGACAGCCCGCTTGGGTTCGCCGATCGGCATCTCTTTTTTAAACACCTGAATGACGCCCGCAATGCCTGCCAGCGGATTTTTTATCTCATGAGCGATGCCTGCCGCCATCTCTCCGATGGAAGCCAGCCGGTCCGCCCGCTTCATTTGTTCAAAGTGATACCGCTCCACGCGACGCCGGGCGCGTTCAAGCTTCGACAGGAGCGAATTAAAGGCTTCGCCGAGACTGCCGATATCGTCGGAGCTCTTCACCTCGACGCGGGCCTCGAGACCGCGTTCGGCACGCTCCATGGTGGCGATAAGCTCCTGAATGGGGCTGGTAACGAAACGCGTGAGAAACATGGAGAGCGAAATGGCGAGCACTGCCGTGACCCCAAAGGCCCAGAGAAACATCGTTTTGCTGAGGTCATCCACCTTTTCCTGGGTCTGCGCCATGGTGACATCGACCGTAAGGATGCCGTTCAACTTGACGATGGAACCGTGGCAGCGATAACAGGGTTCTTCGTTGTCGATCGGGAACAACACCGAGAAGATGCCCGCGTCCCGCCGCTTGATCGGTTTTTTGAACCGTCCTTCAAGGTACCACTTTTGGGTCGAAGGATCGACGGGCCTCCCGATCATCCCGCGTTTAGAGGATTTGAGGATGACGCCGTTGGGGCTGAAGATCTTCACTTCCTGAATATTATGGTACCCGCCCACCGCCTCGATAATGTGCTGCACTTCATTGCTCTTGCCGTCAAGCATGGCGTTGGACAGGCTGCGTTCTATGGTATTGGCGATCACCAGCACATTATCTTCCAGACCGCCTTCCATCTGCGCCCGCTGGTAGCCGATATTGATCCAGGTCCCGGCGCCGATGGTCACGGCAAGGATCGCCGAGACCGAGATGATGATCTTGCTCTTGAGGCTGGAAATGATCCTCACCCGGCATCCACCTTTCCGATGACTTCCCGGAGATCCCCGAGCTTCTGCTCCCGCATGAAGCCCTCGATGCCGTCCAGCACATCAAGGGTGGCGCGCGGATTGATGAAATTCGCCGTCCCCACCGCTACCGCCGATGCTCCGGCAAGCAGAAACTCGACAGCATCCTCGCCCGTGACGATACCGCCCATGCCGATGATCGGCAGGGACACGGCCCGCGCCACCTGCCATACCATGCGCACCGCAACCGGCCTGATAGCGGGACCGGACAGGCCGCCAGTACAATTGGCCAGCCGCGGTTTTCCGCAGCGAACATCGATGGCCATGCCGAGCAGCGTATTGATCAGGGACAACCCGTCGCAGCCGGCGTCGGCCGCGGCTTTGGCGAACGCGGTCACATCGGTCACATTCGGAGACAGTTTTGCGATCAGCGGCAAGCGCGTTGTTTTGCGAACGGCCGAGAGCAGTTCGAACGTGGCCCGGAGGTCGGTGCCGAAGGCCATGCCGCCGGCTTTTACGTTCGGACAGGAGATATTCACTTCGATGCCGGAGATCCCCTGGACGCCATCAAGCCGCTCGGCCACAGCAATGTACTCTTCGAGGCTGTAACCGAACATATTCACGATCACTGCTGTATCGTATTTTCTCAGATAAGGCATTTTCTCGTTCAGGAACACCTCGACCCCGGGGTTTTCAAGCCCGATGGCGTTCAGCATCCCAGACGGCGTTTCCCAGATGCGCGGCGGAGGGTTTCCCTTAATCGGATTCAGGGAAATACCTTTGACGATCACGCCGCCCAGTTTGTTCAGGTCGACGAACTCGGCAAACTCCTCGCCGTAGCCGAAGGTCCCTGATGCGGTAAGCACGGGGTTCTTGAGCTTGATGCCGGCGAAGGAGACAGAGAGGTCGGGACGTATTAATTCGGAATTCCGAATTCGGAATTCGGTTTTGTTTTTATTCGCCATTCCGCACTCCGCATTCCGCATTATTATCGTAGGTAAGCCGATGCATCATCATGAACGCCTTACACTTGGGAGATTTAAACGCACCTGTTCGCTCCACTCGATATCCAGCGAGTCGAACACCGGCCCCTCTTTGCATGCCCGTTTGTACCCGCCTGCCTTCATGGGGATGGAGCAGCCCATGCACGCACCGAGCCCGCAGGCCATGCGTTCTTCCATGGAGACGTAACAGGGGATCGCATGCTCGGCGGCGATCCTGCTCACCGCGGCGAGCATGGCATGGGGCCCGCAGGCATAGAGAACAAAATGCGCTTTTTGTTCCATCTTCACGAGGAATGCGTTCAAAATGTCGGTGGACGTTCCCTGCACGCCGGCGCTTCCGTCATCGGTTGCAATGTGGACGTTGTCCGTGTTTTCTTTGAACGAGCGCACGATGCTCATCGGGGGAAGGCATTCTTTATTTCGTGCTCCGAGAAATAGGTGGGCGCGGGAGCCGGCGCGCTGGGTCAGAAAATGCAAAGGGGGAAAACCGCTTCCGCCGGCAACGAATACGGGGATCGTTTTTTTATCCGGCAAAGGGAAACCTTTTCCCAGCGGGCCGAGCAGGCTCAATGTTTGACCGGCCTTCGCAGTCGTCAGCATCGTTGTGCCTTTGCCGACAACGCGATACACGAGCTCCAGGGATGACCGGGAGATGACAGCTGATATGCCGAAAGGACGGGCGAGAAGCGGGTCCAGGGTATCCGACACCCGGAGCATCACGAACTGGCCCGGAAGGGCAGTGCGCGCCGCTTCCGGGGCCTTGAGAACGAGCCGGTAGTACCCCCGGCCGACAGATTTGTGCGCCACAATGAGCGCCTGGTGAAGCCTAGTCAAGGGTAATCTCAATCGCCTGGATCTCATATTCCACGGTCTTCACCGGCGTCTTGATCGTCACCACATCACCCACCTTATGGCTGATGAGCGCCTTGCCCACGGGAGACTGAATGGAGATCTTGCCTTTTTTCAGGTCAGCTTCCTCCTGGCCCACCAGCGTGTATTTTTTGATATCGCCGGAATCCGTATCAGTTAGGGTTACGGTGGCGCCGAAAACCACCTTTTCGTTCGTCAGTTTCGAAACGTCAATGATCTCGGCGTGGGCGAGTTTTTGCTCCAGTTCGCGTTTCTTGGCGTCCAAATGCCCCTGACGCTCCTTGGCCGCATGGTACTCGGCGTTCTCCGAAAGATCTCCATGGGCGCGCGCTTCCTCGATGTCCCTGATGTTCTTGCCCCGCTCCACCTTGATAATGCGGTCCAGTTCCTGCTTGAGCTTATCGTAACCCGTTTGGGTCATCGGGATCTTCTGACTCATGATGTATGATACTCCTGTATGGATTTCACCTGTAAAAGATTTTTCTTGATCGCTGCGATGCCGCGCACAGCGGCTTTGGCCGCCGAGATCGTGGTAAAATAGGGAATCGATTTCATCAACGTCGTGCGCCTGATGGAGTAGGAATCCTTCTGCGACTGCGCGCCGGAGACGGTATTGATCACCAAGTCGACCTGCATGTCGGTGATCTGGTCGACGATGTGCGGCCGGCCCTCGGTGACCTTGTTCACGGTCTCGACCGTGATACCCCGTTTCCGCAAATAGTCCGCCGTGCCCCGCGTGGCCACAATGGTGAAGCCCGACTGCTCCAGCCCCTGAGCAACCTCGAGCGATCCGGCCTTGTCCTTGTCCTTCACGCTCAGGAAGACCCTGCCGGACATGGGCAGGGGATTTCCCGCCGCCATCTGTGACTTGGCAAAGGCCATGCCGAAATCCATATCAATGCCCATCACTTCGCCCGTGGACTTCATCTCAGGTCCCAGCAGCGTGTCCACTCCCGGGAACTTGGCAAAGGGGAAGACCGCTTCCTTTACCGCAATATGCTTTTTGCTGACCTCTTTGGTAAAGCCCAGTTCGGCAAGCGTCTTGCCTGCCATCACCCGGGCGGCGAGCTTGGCAAGCGGCACGCCGATGGCCTTGCTCACGAAGGGCACGGTCCTCGAAGCGCGGGGATTTACTTCGAGCACATAGATGCGGCCTTCCTTTACCGCGAACTGTATGTTCATGAGGCCGATGACGCCGAGCTCCAGCGCGAGCATGCGTGCCTGGCGGTCGATCTCCGTGATGACCTTCTGCGAGAGTGAGAACGGCGGAAGGGAGCAGGCCGAATCTCCCGAGTGCACTCCGGCCTCCTCGATATGCTCCATGATGCCCGCGACGACCACCATGTTCCCGTCCGAGATCGCATCCACATCGATCTCGACCGCATCCTCAAGATATTTATCCACCAGCACCGGACGTTCGGGCGAGGCCTTGACCGCCCGGGTCATGTAGTTCCGGACGCTCTCCTCGTCGTAGACGATTTCCATGGCCCTTCCGCCGAGCACATAGGACGGCCGCACCATCACCGGATAGCCGATTTTGTTGGCTGCATCAACGGCCTCATCGCAGGACACGGCGGTTCCACTCTCTGCCTGCAGGAGCCCGAGCTTGTCGAGCAGTTCCTTGAACCGTCTCCGGTCCTCGGCCCGGTCGATGCTGTCAGGCGAGGTGCCGAGGATAGGCACCCCCTCTTTCTCGAGCGGGATCGCAAGCTTAAGCGGCGTCTGGCCACCGAACTGCACGATCACGCCGAACGGCTTTTCTCGATGTATAATATGTAAAACATCTTCCAGTGTCAAGGGCTCAAAATAGAGGCGGTCCGACGTGTCGTAGTCGGTGCTCACGGTCTCGGGATTGCAATTCACCATGATCGTCTCATAGTTGTCTTCCTTAAGCGCGAAAGCCGCGTGCACGCAGCAATAGTCGAATTCGATACCCTGCCCGATCCTGTTCGGCCCTCCGCCGAGGATCACGATCTTCTTGCGATCTGTCGGATTGGCCTCGCATTCCGCCTCGCCTGCGGCGGAATTCAATATTCCAGATTCAATATTCAATGAATTTTGAATCTTGAATTTTGAATCTTGAATTTTATAAAAAGGTTTTTCATACGTCGAATACAGATAGGGCGTATGCGCCTCGAATTCCGCGGCGCAGGTATCCACGGTCTTGAAGACCGGAATGATGCCGAGGTCATAGCGCGCTTTTCGCACCGCCTCCTCCGTGGTCGTGAACAGCCTGGCAAGCCTGCGGTCGGAAAAGCCGTATTCTTTTGCTTTCCTGAGCGGGTGGTCCAAGGAGGGAGTCCGATCGCTCAAAATACGCGCGCCCTGGTCAGCCAAGAGCTTTTCCATATCCACGATCTGCTTGATCTGATGCAGGAACCAGACGTCGATCTTCGAGAGCGCGAAGATCTCATCCACGCTCATGCCCTGGCGGAGACCGTCGGCAACATACCAGAGCCGCTCCCAGTTCGGAACGCTGATCTTCTGACGGATATCAGCCAGCCCCCCCTGTTCGGCATCTCCATCCCGGTCCCGCCGGGATTCCAGTCCATAGCGGTCTATCTCAAGCGAGCGGAGCGCCTTCTGAAATGCTTCTTTAAAGGTCCTGCCGATGGACATGGCCTCGCCGACCGATTTCATCTGCGTGGTCAGCGTGGCATCGGCCTGGGGAAATTTTTCAAAGGCGAAGCGCGGGAACTTGACCACCACATAGTCGATGGTCGGTTCGAACGACGCAGGTGTTGCCTTGGTGATATCGTTCGTGATCTCGTCCAGGGTGAACCCGACGGCCAGTTTCGCCGCGATCTTCGCAATGGCAAAACCCGTGGCCTTGGACGCCAGTGCCGAGCTGCGCGACACCCGGGGGTTCATCTCAATGATGACCAGCCTGCCGTTGTCGGGGTTCACGCCAAACTGGATGTTCGACCCGCCGGTGTCCACACCGATCTCGCGGATGATCTTGAGGGACGCATCGCGCATGATCTGGTATTCTTTGTCCGTGAGCGTCTGCGCCGGCGCCACGGTAATGCTGTCGCCGGTATGAATGCCCATGGGGTCGAGGTTCTCGATGGAGCAGACGATGACCACATTGTCCTTGGCATCGCGCATGACCTCGAGTTCGTATTCCTTCCACCCCATGATCGATTCCTCGACCAGGACCTGGTTCACCGGGCTTGCTTCTAGGCCGCGTGTGATCAGCTCGGTGAATTCTTCCCGATTGTAAGCGATCCCGCCGCCCGTGCCGCCCAGGGTAAAGGCCGGCCTCAGGATCGCGGGAAAACCAACCATCTCGAGGATCTCGTAGGCCTGGTCCAGGTTCGTGGCAAAACCGCTCTTCGGCACCTCAAGGCCGATGTCTTCCATTGCTTTTTTGAACAGCTCGCGGTCCTCGGCCTTCTTGATGGCCGGCAGCTTGGCGCCGATCAGCTCCACCTTATACTTATCGAGCACGCCCAGCTCAGCGAGCGCAACTGCCGTATTAAGCGCCGTCTGGCCGCCCATGGTCGGCAGCAAAGCATCAGGCCGTTCGCGCTCGATGATCTTCTCGACCACCGCGGGAGTGATCGGTTCGATGTAGGTGCGGAACGCCATCTCCGGATCGGTCATGATCGTGGCCGGGTTGGAGTTCACCAGCACGACCTGATAACCTTCTTCTTTAAGCGCTTTGCAGGCCTGCACTCCCGAGTAGTCGAATTCGCAGGCTTGGCCGATCACGATCGGTCCTGCACCGATGATAAGAATTTTTTTAATGTCTGTCCGTTTCGGCATGTAATACCTCTTTAAATATATTTCAAAGTGCAAATTGCAAAATGCAAAGTGCAAAATAAACTGCGTTTCTTAATTTGAAATTTGCACTTTGCAATTTGACTTTTGCATTGCTACTCCCGTTCCTGCACCCAGCCGTTCTCCAAACCGTACTGTTCCATGATGCGGCAGGCCTCTTCGTACTCCTCTGTCGTGGTCCTTCGCGAAAGTTCCTTGAACTCGCTCGCCTTGTATGCCGGAAAGTACTGGGACATGAGGCTGACATGCACATCCTTCGAAATCTCTTCAGCCAGGAACTTCATGACGCCCTCGGTTCCTGATAGCCCGCCCGGCAGAACCAGGTGGCGAATAATAAGCCCGCGCTTCGCTATGCCATGTTCGTCAAGCTCAAGGTTGCCGACCTGTTGGAACATCTCTTGAACAGCCGCCCGATTGATCTCGTGATAGTGCGGCGCAACCGATAATTTCATGGCAACCGCATCATCCGAGTACCGCATGTCCGGAAGATAGATAGCAACGATGCCATCGAGGAGTTTGAGCGCCTCAAGGGAATCGTAACCACTCGTATTGTACACGATCGGGAGATTGAAGCCCCGCTCGCGGGCGATCCCCCAGGCCTTGAGTATCTGGGGCATGAAATGCGTCGGCGTCACCAGGTTGAGATTATGGCAGCCCTGTTCCTGCAGCCAGAGCATCTGGCAGGCAAGCTCTGCCGGCGTCTTTTCAACGCCGTTCCCCAGCTGGCTGATGGGGTAATTCTGGCAGTAGACGCACTTCATATTGCAGTTGGCCAGGAAGATCGTTCCTGAGCCTTTGGTCCCCGACAGCGGCGGTTCTTCGCCATGATGAGCACTGGCGCTCGAGACAACCGGATTCAGACCGGACCTGCAAAAACCTGTTTTGTCGTTCTTGAGCCGATTCACCCCGCATTCGCGGGGGCAGACGCGGCAGGCTTCGAGGAGCTGGTAGGCAGCCTCAATGCGACGATCTAATTCAATCTGAGAAACCATGGAAACCTTTTACCACAGAGGCAAAGAGACACAGAGAAAAGCAAGAAAGAGCTATCTTATGATTCTGGTTAAACATCAAGTACTAAGTCTTTGACGTTCTCTGTGCCTCTGTGCCTCTGTGGTGAAGCCCTAATGCTTGTGTTTCTCCATCATATCCACGAACCGCTGGAACAGATACCGACTGTCGTGCGGCCCCGGCGAGGACTCCGGATGGTACTGCACGGAAAAGGCAGGGAGCGTCTTGTGCTGAATTCCTTCGCAGGTTTTGTCGTTCAGGTTTTGATGGGTCATGACAACCTTGTCCTTGACCGATTCCATATCAACAGCAAAACCGTGGTTCTCGGCAGCGATCTCTACCTTGCGCGTCGT
>Ga0315272_10000243_pt1 | contig 26830 bp, 18 predicted proteins | sample C3_middle_MG_FD_203918 | JGI IMG/M metagenome (GOLD analysis project Ga0315272, IMG submission 203918) | Sediment microbial communities from Yellowstone Lake, YNP, Wyoming, USA - C3_middle | ecosystem: Environmental > Aquatic > Freshwater > Lake > Sediment | place: USA: Wyoming | collected...
GTCTGACCCTCTTCCACTTCGACCGTCGCAAGCGACGACAGCGGGAGCGTAACGCCGGTGGGAGAAGTGACCAACAGCGAATTGAGCTTCTCCACCGACCCGCGAAACGCCGCCGGATAACGTACGCGGATCGGAATCAGGCGGTTGTCGCGAATCACGTCCGACGCGGGCTGTCCTTCCAGGATCGCCGTGCCGATGTCGGCGACCTGTTGCGTTGTAAAGCCGGCCAACGCCGCCTTGCGCGGATCGACCCGGAAGTCGACGGCCGGACCGATGACGAAGTTCTGATCGACGACGTCCACAACGCCCGGAACCTTCTTCAGCCACTCCTCCACCTTATGAGCAAGATCGATGTAGACGCGTGGATCGTCGTTGTAGATCTTCACCTCGATGGGCTGTGGAGCGGAGGCGAGGTCCGACACCAGGTCCTCGAGGATATGCGGAAACTCGATGTCGAGGGCGGGATGAGCCTTCCTGATCTGTTCGCGCAAGTCGTCCGTCACGGCTTCCAGTGTCCGCTTGCGGTCGCGCTTCAACTTGATCAGAAAATCACCCGTATTCGGCTCGGCGATCGCCAGGCCGAGCTGGGCGCCGGTGCGCCGGGAATAGCTCTCCACCTCCGGCGTATCATGCAGCATTGCTTCGATGTGCCGCAACACGCGGTCGGTCTCTTCGAGCGACGTGCCCGACGGCATGACGTAGTCGAGCACGAATGCGCCCTCGTCCATTTCCGGCAGGAATCCGGAGCCGAGCTGATAGTAGATGCCGACCGAGATCACTAAAACGCCGGCGGCACCCGCGAGGACTGCAAATTCATGGTGCAGCGACCACCCCAGCGCCCGCTCATAGGCGGTCGTCAGGCGTCGCATGAAGCGGCCCTCACTGGCCTCTTCGGCTGCTTCCACCGTGGCAACCGCGGCCTCTTCCTTCTTCTTCGGGCGGATGAACAGGCGCGCCAGCACGGGCGTAAAGAGTACGGCGAGCAGGAGTGAAGCGATCAACGCCGTCACCAGCGTCATGGCTAGCGCACGAAAGAACACGGCCGTGATGCCGCCCAGAAAAACGAGCGGCACGAAGACCATGATGGGCGTCAGCGTTGAACCGATCAGCGCCGGCGTGAGTTCTTCAATGGCGTTCAAACTGGCGTCGTGGCCGCTCAGCCCCATCTGCATGTGGACGCTGATGTTCTCCACCATCACGATGGCGTCGTCAATCACGACGCCGATACAGGCCGCGAGTCCGCCCAGCGTCATCAGGTTGAAGCTCATATTGAAGAGCTTCATGAAGACCACCGCGGAGAGCACTGCGACGGGAATCACAATCGCCGCCACCAGCGTCGTGCGCCAGTTCTTGAGGAATCCCATAAGCACGGCCACGGAGAGAAACAAACCGATGAGGATGCTCTCCACGACGCCGTTGATGGAATCGCGCACCAGGATGGACTGATCGTAGAAGACGCTCAACTGGACGTCCTTCGGCAGCGTCTTTCGAATCGAGGCGATCTCGCTGTTCACGGCGTCGGCGATTTCGATCGAGTTGCCATCCGGCTGCTGCAACACGTTGACGAGTACAGCCGGCCGCCCGTTCGCGGTCACGATATTGTAGGTGGGTTCCTCGCTCACCACCACGCTGCCGATGTTACGGATCTTAACCGGAGTGCCCTTCACAACGTCCACCACCACATCGCCGATCTGCTCCGGACCGCGGATCAGCCCCGTGACGGTGGTCAGGTACAGATGGTAGTTCTCCTGCAGCATGCCCGCTGGCGCGATCAGGTTGGTGCCGCGCAGGGCGTCGGCCACCTTCGTCAGCGGGATATTGTAGCCGTTCAGCTTCTCCGGATCGACGATGACGTGATACTCCTTCACGCGGCCGCCGACGATGTGCGTCTCGGCCACGCCAGGCAGGCGGTAAAGCCGCGGGGCGTAGTCGTAGTAGGCGAGTTCCCACAGATCGGCCAGCGAGTGCGAGGTGGCGGTGATGCTGAAGCCAATCATCGGGAAGACGGAAAACGTCACGCGGTTGATGTAGAAGTGCGCCCCGCTGGGCAAGGTCGAAGTGATCTCGGAGATGCGGCCCTGCACGCGGTTGAGCGCGTCCTCCACGTTGACGTCCCAGCGGAAGAAGACGTCGATATCCGTGCCGCCGCGCGCAGTGATCGACTTGACCGTCGTAATGCCCGGGACCGTGCGGATGGCCTGTTCCAACGGGCGCGTAACGGTCAGCATCTGCACGTCGATGGGAGCGATGCCGTTGTCAACTCGAACGACGACTCTGGGGAAATCGGTCTGCGGAAAAATCGAGACGGGGATTTGCGTCGTCAGCACTATGCCTGCCACGGCGAAGGCGAGAAACACCAACACCAGCGCCCGGCCGTGCGCGTCGACGAAGCGGGCCAGCGCCGAGGTCAACGCTTCTCCTCTTTCGCATCGCCACCGGTCTTGGGGCCGCCCATAAGTTTCACGCGAACGTTGTCGTCCAACCCATAAACGCCCTCGGTCACCAGGCTTTCACCGCCCTTAAGGCCCTTCAGGATGTGCACCCGCGCGCCCGTTGAGGCGTCCGCTTCGATGTCACGCTTATGCGCAAAGCCGCCTTCCGCCACCATCACCCAACCGGTGAGCGTACCCTCGTTGAATTGGACCGCTTCGCGCGGCGCGGTGACCCCGTGCTGCCTCCCCGTCACGATGGCGACGTCGCCGAACACTCCGGGATGCAGCGTGGCCGGCGGATGCTCGATTTCACACCAGATCTCCACCGTGCGCCGCGCCGGGTCGGCCGAGCGGTTCACCACGGTCACCCTGCCCTCGTAACGCACCGCGGCGTTGCTCGCGCCGTCGGCGAGAGAACTGCCCGGCAGGAACGCGCAAGACTGGCCCTGGCGAATCGGCGCCGAGTCGGACTCGGGGATCTGTGCCCGGGCCACGGCCTTGGTAAGATCGCTCAGCGTGAACACCGGCGCGTCGGGCCGCGCCATGTCGCCGGGATACATAAACTGCTCAGTGATTGTCCCCGCAAACGGCGCGGTGATCCGCGTGTAGGAGAGTTGAGCGTCGGTCAAGGCAAGGCGCGCCTTGGCCTGCTCCACCCGGCTCTTGGCGATTTCGATGTCGCGGCCGTTCGATTGGTTCTTCAGCAGTTCGTAAGCGGTTTTCGCCACATCGTAGTTGGCCTTCGTGGTGGCCAGATCAGTCTCGGACAGCAACAGATCGCGCTGCGGAATGGCCCCATCTTCGAATAGGCTCTTGCGGCGGGTGTGGATCGCTTCCGCCTGCTTGTAGGCGGCCTCCGCGGCCACCAGTTGCCCGCGCGCACGTTCCAGGTCCGAAGGCAGCGTTCCAGCGGTCGTCTTGCGGAGCGTCTGCTCGGCTTCGTTGACGTTCGCCACTGCTTCGTGTTCCGCCGCCGCCACGTCCTGCGATTCCAGAACGGCCAGCGCCTGGCCCGCGGCAACGTTGTCGCCCTTTTTCACCAATAGGCGCCGGATCGGCGCGAAGTTGCGCGCGGCAACTCCCGCTTGAGCCACGGGGAAGACCGTGGCCGGGCCGGTGATACTCTGCTCCAGATCCTCTATTGTCGCCGGAGCGAGCTTCACCTCCACCTCCGGCTTGGGCTCGGCATCTTCTTTCTTCGAACAGCCGCCGAGCGCGAGCGCAGCGGCGAGAACAGGCAACAGCGCCCGCCGGAGCGTGCCTGCGCGCCTTGGCAAAGTAAGATTTCTCATTGTCCTGAAGCGACCTCGAAATCGGCCCGGGCGTTGAAATAGGCGGCGATGACCGAGTAGTAATTGCCGCGAGCCTGCGCAAGCTGGGATTGGGCCGCGACGACGTCCAGCGCCAATCCTTCACCGCCCACGTACTTCACCTGGGCCAGGCGAAAGTTCTCCTGCGACAGACTCACCTGCTGGCGCGTCGTCTCGATCTGAGCCCACGTCAGGCGCACGCGAGCCAGCGCCGACTGGTACTCCTTCGACAGGCTGCGCCGTGCAATGTCCCGCGAGATGTCGAACGATTCCAGGCGGATGCGCGCTTGCTTCGTTGCGCTCCAGGCCTTGAGCCAGTCGAAGATGGGCACGTTCACCGTGGCGAAGAAGGCCTGGCCGCGGTCGGCCCAACTGTAGCGCATCGAGTCAATTCCGTATTGCCAGTTCAGCGCGGTCTGCGGCAGCATATCGGCTCGCGCGACGCCAATGTCCGCCTTCAGTCCCAGGCGCTGCGCGTCAAACAGTGAGAACTCCGCCCGCCTGGTATAGGCGTCGCCGGCGGGAGCGGGTTCCGGTTGAGGCAATGTGCCGTCGAACGGATCGGTCACCTGGAGCGCAGCCGCCACGTCCGCGGTCCAATACGAAGCCAGATCGTGATTGGCTGTCTCCGCATCGAGTTCCGAAGCTTCGAGCGTCTGCTGCAGAAACGCTACTTCGGCCTGCGCCTTGACGACATCGGCGAGCGCCGCTTCCCCGCCCACATTCAACTTGCGCGTCCTGCTTTCAAACGACTGCGCCTCAGCGAGAGTGCTCTTCGCCACTTCGACCAGACGCCGCGCCAGAACCAGGCGGTAGTAGGAACCCGTCACGGCGCGCCGCAGGTCGCGCTCGGTGAGCCGGACGTTCTGCCGCGCCGCTTCGCGCTCCGAACGGGCACGCGCCAGCTCCGCCCTCAGCCGTCCGGATGTATCTATCGGAAGAGATGCGCCGAACTGGGTTACATATTCGTGGACGGCATTCAGCGAAATGAACTGCTGCAAGCCGGGGATCCTCGATGGAGAGTTGTACGTATAGCCGCCAGTGGCCTGAAACTGCGGCAGAAAGCCCGCGCGCGCCCCGACGATGCCCTGCTGCGCGACGCGCAGATCGTTGCGAGCCAGCGAGAGGTTGCTGCGCGCCTCCAGCGCCTTCTGCACGCAATCGGACAGCGTCAACGGCGGGCTTTGGGCCCACGCTCCACCCGTCAGAGCTACGGCGATACAACCCAGGTGAAACCAGAACTTCAATGGAAGCCTCAACGGACCAGCCACTCGCGGCGGCCAGCGGTCTTCATCAGTTTAAGCGACTTGGATCTTGAATTGGTTACGGGCGCCACACGGAATCGTAGGCTAGACATGTCCCGTTGAGCCTCGTACCGAAGAGCGGGCGAACGACAACCGCGGGATGCGAGGTTTCGAGCTTCAAAGGACCGGGGATCGACGATGACTGCCGGACGGTGCATCATGCGATGGACCAACGCTGGAAAGGGGGGCTTGAGTGTCCTATCCCCGGGCTTGATGATAATGTTGTCTGACATTTCGCTTGACCTTCAACTTCTCGCGGCATGGGCCAGGGAGGTGAAACTCCAGTAAAGCGCTAACGTCTGAAAATCATCTGAAAGGTCCGGCTTGCAGACAGTTTTCAGATTTGCCAGTTAACGTGAAGGTGGACTGTCGTATGCATATCCTGGTGGTCGAAGACGATCGAAGAATGGCCGATCTGTTGAGGCAGGGCCTGGTGGAGGAAGGGCATGCGGTGGTCGTCGCCGGGGATGGCCGGGAGGCCTTGAGTCTCGCCGGGGTGGGCACGTTCGACCTGATCCTCCTGGATGTGACATTGCCCGGCATGAGTGGCTTCAGCGTTGTGAAGAGCTTGCGCTCAAAGCACAACCAGACGCCGATCCTGATGCTGACCGCGCGCGACGCGATCACGGACATGATTGAGGGCCTGGACTTGGGCGCCGACGACTATCTCACGAAGCCCTTTTCCTTCGACCTCCTATTTGCGAGGGTTCGGGCGGTGGGCCGCCGCGGCCCGATTCCACGACCAGTGGAACTGAAGGTGGCGGACCTGTGCCTGAATCAAAGTAATCGTGAGGTGCGACGCGGTGGGGAACTCTTGTATCTGACCAAGACTGAGTACGCAATGCTGGAACTGCTGATGCGGAGCGCCGGTCGTGTAGTGGAGCGCGATAGTCTGATCGCGTCCATCTGGGGTCCGGATACCGACATCGAAAGCAACACGCTCGACGCCTTTGTCCGGCTTCTCCGGGCAAAGGTGGAGAGACCGGACGAGCCGAGGTTGATTCACACCGTGCGCGGTGTGGGTTACCGGCTGCAGCGGGGGGAGGAGTGAAGCGCATGTCCATCCGGCTCCGGCTGACGATCTGGTACTCGACTGTGTTGCTGCTGGGGCTGGCGACTTTTGGAATCGGGATGTGGTTCGTGCTGGGCCATCGGATGATGAGTGTGATCGAGTCGAACCTGGCTGAGCGGGTGGACGGAGTGCGAACCGTCCTCGAGTTGGAGAGTAAGGTAAAGGACTCCGATTTGCGGCAGGAGCTTTGGGAATTCACACGCGAGATTCCAGAAGGCGCGCTGACGCGAGTTCGTGACGCTCACGGCCGCGAGTTGTTGCCCGCCGCGGGGCGGCAATTGTTGTCGGCGGAGCGCGGCTCAATCACGCCAGGCTATCGGAGCGTCTTGTGGGAGGGGCACCTCTACCGCACGCTGTCGCGGCGTATTCAGGCCGCCGGCGCGCCCTTCGATGTCATTGCGGCCGCCTCTTTGGAGGGTACGGCGGCGATCCTGGCGGAGTTCCGGAAGTTCCTGTTCCTGATGATTCCGGTGGTGCTTGCCACCGCCTGCCTCGGGGGATATTGGATCAGTCGCCGCGCGCTGTCTCCGGTAGACGAGATCACGCGGACGGCCCTCTCGATCAGCGTCCAGAACCTCGCCCTGCGCCTTCCCGTACCACGGACGGGCGACGAATTGCAGCGCATGTCGGAGACGTGGAACGGCGTGCTGGAGCGGTTGGAGACGACTGTTAACCGCATCCGCCAGTTCACTGGCGACGCCTCGCACGAATTGCGTACTCCGATCGCCCTGATTCGGGCCACGGCGGATCTGGCGCTGCAGCGGGAGCGCTCGGTAGCCGACTACCAGAAGGCCCTGGCCAACATCAGGGACGAATCCGAGCGCATGACGGAACTGATTGAGGGGCTGCTGGCGCTGGCGCGTTCCGACGCCAAGGGAATGGTGCTGCCCCAGGCTGCCGTCGACATCAACGGGATCGTCCGCGAGGTCGTCTCAAGCAATCTCGCACTGGCCGAGTCCAAAGGCGTGGAGTTGAGCACCGATCTGGCGGACTCCCCGCCATTGGTGAAAGGCAATGCACCCGCGCTGCGGAGGCTGTTGCTGTCGTTGGTTGATAACGCGCTCAAGTACACCCCATCGAACGGGCGCGTGGTGGTGTCCACAAGGGCCGCCGCCGGCGAGGTGTTGCTGGCCGTGCAGGACACCGGCAGCGGTATCGAGCCAGGGGCGCTGCCTCATATTTTCGAAAGGTTCTACCGCGCCGACGCAACCCGCAGTTTCGGCGCTGGCGCCGGCCTCGGCCTATCTATCGCCCAGGCCATCGCCGAGGCCCACGGGTCCACCATTAAGGTGGAAAGCCAACCTTCGGCGGGGTCGCGCTTTCATCTGACCCTGCGCACCGCTTGACGTTACGCCCTGCACGGCGGGATTCTTTCAGGCGAATTTCAGACTCAACGCCTAGAATCGGTACCTGCAGTGTGGTCTAGCGGCACCCACCCGGATGGGTGAAGCTCCTGAAATCAATTGGCGAGAGAGAGGGACCGTGAAAGCTCTGGTTTGCTCCTTGTTTGTTGTTGCGGTGACCGTCACCGCGGCTGAAAACCCATACAAAGTGATTGGAAGATATCCGGTCGGCGGCGAGGGTGGCTTCGACTACGTCACGCTAGACGGTGCAGCACGGCGCCTGTACGTTTCCCATGGGACGCAAGTGGAGGTCCTCGACGCCGATACCGGTAAGCCGGTGGGCGTTATCGCGGATACGCCGGGTGTGCACGGCGCCGCTATCGCCACACCGTTCCATCACGGCTTTACGAGCAACGGGCGGGAGAACAAAGTGTCGATGTTCGATCCCGCCACGCTGAAGCTGATTCGCAAGATCGACGTTGGCAAAGGGCCGGACGGCATCTACTTCGATTCGGCGACCAAGCGCGTGTTCACCAACAACCACGGTACGCATGACGTGACGGCCATTGACGCCTCCTCGGGCGAAGTCGCTGGAACCGTGAAACTGGAGGGTGATGGCGAGCAGGCGGTGATCGGCGCCGACGGTCTGATCTACGTCAACAGCGAGGATACGGCCGAGGTGGTTGTGTTCGATCCGAAATCGCTTGAGGTGAAGAGGCGGATGCCGATCGGTGTAGCGAAGACACCGACCGGGCTGGCGTATGACGCCAAGACCAACCGGCTCTTCATTGGGTGCCGCGAGAAACCGATGATGGTGGTGATGGACGCCGGCAGCGGCAAGGTAATCGCAAACTTCCCGATCGGTTCGGGCGTCGACTTCGCGGGTTTCGATCCGAAGGCGCGGCTGGCGTTCTTCTCCTGCGGCGACGGCACCCTCAACTTTTTCCATGAGAAGTCGGCTGACCAGATAGAGGACGCGGGTGCGGTGAAGACGCAGCCGAGCGCGAAAACGCTGGCCTTCGACGCCAAAACGGGAAAGATCTTTCTGCCTGCCGCCGACATCCTGGAGACCCCCGCGAGCGAGCCGGGGAAACGGCCGCAACGCAGAATCAAGCCAGGGAGCTTCGTGGTTCTGGTCGTCGGCAGGTAGAGCCCGCGATCCCGAATCGAGACCACGTCGGGGGCAATCAGATACCGGTGGATGCGCAGGTATCGCAGTCTCGACTGGGACTTTACGTCGTTCCCCGTGACCCTCGACGATTCACCGTTTGCCGGGAAGGATGCCTTCCAATCCTTCCCGTTCCAAATCGGCGGTGCAGGCTCCCCCAGAAGCAGGGAGCCGGCGAGGAGCGTCGTGCGCGAGGCGTGCTAGTCCTTGGTTTCGGCGCCATCCGCCTTCACCAGCACCTCGTGCTTCTTGCCCTTCTTATCGGTGTAGGCGGCCTCGTACATCATCGCCTGTCCAGTCTTGGTTACGGTTTCGATCACGCCGAGTTTGCCGTCACCAACCTTCTTCAAAATGCCGGCCCTGGCAGCGGAAGGAATGGTGTCGATCGTGGTTGCTTCCTCCACGACCAGCAGAACGCCCTTCAAATCGACGTCAAAGTCTCTGGCTTTTCCGTTCAGCAGGGTCTCGACTTCGTACTGTTCCACCCCATCCTCTTTCTCCTTTGAGATATTCTTGATTTCGCCGCCCTTGAGATTGGCCTGCACGGTCTTTTGAACGGCTGCGGGCAGATCCTTGAATTGCAGCCCCCTACCCTTCTTCTCCTGCGCCGGGGCGACGCAGCCCAAGACAACAATGGCGAGCAAGATGGTCAGCTTACGCATGATGTGATCTCCTGGCAGTAACATAACAAGCGGTTCTGAATTTTCCCTGAAAGTGCACCGCTCTTCGCGCGCCCGAAGAAGCGGCGTGGTCAAGATGTGAGTTGCATGTATAAATTGGGATCCTCATCCACACCATGTTGTGATGCCGCTTGCCCTCGTAGCCCGATAAGACTGTGCTCCCGCGTCTTAGCGATGGTGCCAGAATGAGTCATGTGCGGACCTCGCGGACGACGGCGAGTTTGATGCTGGCGGTTCTTGATGCGCGGGCTCAGGTCGGGAGGCAATAAGATGCACGCTGCGGTTCTCCGGCAACCGATTTCTCTGCTGGCGTTTCTGGCGCTGGGGTGCGGCATCGCCTTTTCGGCTCACAACCCGGGCGAGAAGCCTTCGACGGCGGATCGGCCGGCCACTTTGGTCACCTTGGACGTAGTGGTTACCGGACCGCAGGGAGAGCCCATCCCCGACCTGGACGCTTCGGAGATTCACGTTTTTGAAGACAAGAAAGAACAGAAAATCCTGTACTTTCATCCGCGCCAGAGAGGGCTGCCGCAACACGCGCTGCTCGGGCCAAACGAGTTTTCGAACCGTTCCAAACTTCGCGTGCCCCCACCAACCGTCGTTCTGCTGGACTTGCTGAACGAATGGTTGCTGACCGGGACCGGTGGCGGCACGGAGATCGGTCAGGCGTTACAGCGGGTCGAACCCAGTGAACGGCTGTCGCTTTACCTGCTCACCCGCCACAATGACCTCTACCCGGTACACACGCTTCAGAAAGCAGAGGATGACGTTGCCGAATCCCGGCCTCCGTGGACACGCATGGCGCCGTCCATGTTGGATGCGGCGATGAACTCGGTTCTCTCATTGCGCGACGCCTCATTTATCACCGCTGACCTGCGATTCGACGCGACAATCCAGTCTCTGCGCACGCTTGCGGCCCGGATGGCGGCGGTTCCCGGCCACAAGAACCTCATCTGGGTCACACACGGCGTGCCGCTTCAGCTTGTCGATGCCTCGGGAGAGGATTTCGATTTGTCCCCGACGATCAAAAATCTGGCGGCCGAGCTGGTCCGCTCCCGTATCACGGTGTACGCCGTGGCCCAGTCGGCCCAGGGGGCAGCGTCGGGCTTTGATGTGAGCGCCGACATGCTCCGCTTGATCTCAAGCTGGACCGGCGGCCGGGAATTCGGGAGCGACTACGTTGAAAAAGCGATCAATGATTCGATCCGCGATGCCCGGGGCGCCTACACTCTCGCGTATGAACGCGTGACGCAGAAGCGCCCGCCGCAGTACCACAAGCTGCAGGTCAGCTGTAAGCGCAAAGGGGCGCACGTGCTTTGCCGGCAAGGGGATCTCGACACAGCGGACAGGCCGCTGACCGATCAGGAGACGCTGGCGGTGATCGGTTCGGCCGCGCAGGCAAGGCTGGACTCCGCGGATATCGGCGTCAAGGTGCAAATCTCATCCCCTGACCCCAGTTCTCACGCCGTTCACGTCACAATTCACGTCGACCCGCGGGACGTTCTTCTGCGTCAAGGCGCCGACGGACGTTTCCACGGCCAGTTAGCTCTGGTCGTTGCCGGATACGAAGATGACGGGCTCAAGGAACTGAGTCAACCGGAGCAATGGAAATTGACCCTCGATGCGAAGGAATATCAAAACGGCGCGCGGGACGACGTTGGACTGGAGCGAGATATCACTCCGAACCAGAGCATCCAGAAGATCCGCTGCATTGTCATGGACCGCGAACTGAACGCGGCCGGCTCGATCACCGTTCCACTTCCCGGCCGCAGCCAAGGCTCTGGACGATGAAGCCGCACCCGTAACACCCGTCGTACGGAGATCTGCACGGTTATCCTCCGCCTTTCCGCGGCGGCCCGGCGCGAGTCGCCGAGACGGATTTCGCCGAGCGTGCCAATGGAATGGATCTCATTGGCGGGACAGTTCGCGATGGCGCTACTCAATCCGTCGACTGCCGTGAACTCCCCGTGGAGCGCAATGCCCCGGGAATTGCCGCACCTGCGATTCGCCGATACCGAATGACGGCTTTTCCAAAGTCGCGGTCGCATTGCCAGTCAGGTCGTCTGGCTGCGGCTGGCCGGCTGGCGACGGTAAACGCCGTCTTGAAGTTGGGCGCCGATCCATGGGAAAGCCGGTCTCTGCATGATCGGGCGTGGGATCAGACTTCCTTGTACAGCCAAACGCCGATCGACTCGGCCTGGCCGATCCGGCCATGTTGTGGGAACGATTCGAAGATTGACCCAAAGGCCGCCCATCTGACGGCGCTGGCCCGGGAATCGCGAACCAGCCCTACAACCGGCCGCCTCACCTCTTCACCGCAATCACCTCAGTTACTTTGTCCAGCAACGCCTCGGCGCTCACCGGCTTTTCCAACACAGCATCGGCGCCCAACATCCGGGCGGCGGCCAGAAACGTGCCCCCGAACGCGCCGGAGACGGCGATGATCCCTACACCAGGTATTCTCCGGCGTATAGCCCGAATGGTCTCGAGTCCTTCCTGTTCCGGCATGACCAGGTCCGTGACGACCAGATCGGCATTGTTTGCGATCGCAAGCTTGAGCGCCTGCTTTCCGTCCGCCGCTTCGAACACTTCATAGCCGCCCTGTTCCAGAACCATGCGCAGGAAACGGCGCACCGCAACTTCATCGTCGGCCACCACGATGCGTCGCGCACGCGGGCCCAGCACCGAACGAACCTTTTGGGCCAACTGTTTCGGACTGAAAGGCTTCTGGATGAATTGAAAGCCTTCCTCCGGGACGCCGCGATGCGAGATCACCTCGTCGGTGTACCCGGACATAAACAGCACTTTGATTTCGGGCCAGCGTTGCCGCAGCCGACCGGCAAGTTCTTTGCCGCTCGTCTCGGGCATTACCACGTCGGTGAGTACCAGGTCGATCCCGGCGCTTCCGCGCTCGCAGAGCGTGAATGCCTCACCAGAGTTCTGCGCCACAATCACGCGATAACCATATTCCGCCAGTGCAGCGGCTGCGAACTCCCGGACTTCCGTCTGATCCTCCACCACCAACACGGTCTCAGTTCCCCGAATCTCCGCAGCAGGACCGGCATCTTCTGCCGCAGCCGGAGCTTCCTCGACCTTGGGCAGGAAGATCGTAAACGTCGCGCCGCACCCCAGTTCGCTTTGGACCTCGATGAATCCACCGCTCTGCGCCACTATTCCCTGAATCATCGACAGCCCGAGTCCGGTCCCTTTGCCGATTTCTTTCGTAGTGAAGAATGGCTCGAAGATATGGCTGCGCGTTTCCTCGTCCATTCCAATGCCGCTGTCGCTGACGCACAGCATGACGTAGGCGCCGGCATGCGCACCAGGACGAGCCTGGGCATCACCCTCGGCCCACTCCACAACGGACGTCTCGATCGAGAGCTTGCCGCCATGCGGCATGGCGTCCCGGGAGTTCACCGCCAGGTTCATGAGTACCTGCTCCAATTGGTGCGGATCGGCGCGAATTGTCGTGGCGTCCGGGTGCAGTTCGATGCAAACCTCCACGTCCTCGCCGACCAGGCGCGAGAGCATTGGGCGCATTGAGGCCACGACAGCGCCGAGATCGAGCGCGCGCGGTTGCAGGACCTGCTTGCGGCTGAATGCCAGCAGTTGCTGAGTCAACGCCGCCGCACGCTCGCCAGCCTTGTGGATTTCCTCCAGGCTGTCTCGCACCGGATCGGCTGCGTGCAACCTTCCGAGCAACAGGTTGCTGTAGCCGTTGATGACGGTCAGCAGGTTATTGAAGTCGTGAGCAACACCTCCCGCCAGGCGGCCCACCGATTCCATTTTCTGGGCTTGCTGGAACTGGGCTTCGAGTCTTGCCTTCCCCTCCTCGGCAAGCTTGCGTTCGGTGATATCGAGGATGGTTCCAAACATTCGGATGGGCCGGTCTTGTTCATCGAACTCCAACTCACCGCGCCCGTGGACCCAGCGCTCCTGCCCATCGTTGTTCCTGACGATCTTGTACTCCCGGTCAAAACGGATGTGCCGTCCCAATACTTGGTCCTGAAAATAACGAGTCATCTCTTCGCGCCACTCGGGATGGACCAACGAGAGCCATCCTTCAGCCGAGCGTACGAACTTCTCATCGATCCCGAAAATCTCGTCCATTACGGTGGAACTGGTCCAAATATTCTGCTGGATCTCCAACGCATAGCTGCCCAGACGTGCAATTCGTTGGGCTTCGAGGAGTTGTGCCTCTCTTTCCAGCAGCGCGTCTTGCGCTTGCGTGCGCTCGGTAAGGTCGCGGGTCACTCCTAGTACCTCCGCGGCGCCGCGCTGTTCCAGCAACAATGTGCTCGCCACTTCGGTGCGCACCTTCGAGCCATCCTTGCGAATCTGATCCATCTGGTGCGTCTGGGTGCGTTCCGAATCGTCACCCGACTGAACCTTCGCCAAGGCCTGCGCAATCCGGCCGGAGACAAACTGGTAGTCTTCCGGCGCGAGGAAGTCCCGCAAATGCTTCGATAGAAACTCTTGCGGAGAGTAGCCGAGAAGTCGAAGCACGGACGGACTGACATACTTGAACCGGCCGGACGCGACGTCCAACAACCAAATGACGTCGGCCGTGCACTCTGAAATCAGCCGGTATTGTTCCTCCCTTGATTGAAGAGCTGCCTGTGTCGCCCGCTGATCGAGAGCAATCGCCAGGTTGGACGCAGCCCGTTCGAGCCAGGCGACCTTCTCTGGAGTGAATCGGCCCGAATGCCGGTCGTTGCACTGCAGCAGCCCGAGTGTCCGTCCCGAACAGCGCAGAGGAATCAGCGCTACAGACTCGTATCCTTCACCGTGACAGCGGTTGCGCGTGCGAGCCTGACGGTCGGCCTCCGTGGTGGACGCGAGCAACTCGGTAGTGCTGTTCGTCCAGAAGGTCCCCAGTTGAGTGAAGAAGGGGAGATCGGGGTTGAAGCGCTCGCACAGTACATTCCCGCACATACAGTCGAGCACGGGGTTGCCTTCGTTGTCGCGCAGCAGTTGCCCGTTCATATCCCGCGCACACAGATAGTTCTCGGCACGGACAAACTCCGCCGGAAAACCACGAGTCTCGTAGTAAGGATAGTCGTCGCCATCCTTCAACCTGATGCCCACCGCCTCGCAGCCTGACCACTCCTGCAGCAGGCACGTAAATGCGCGCATCAACTCACGGGCATCCGTGGAGGTATTCAGCAAACGCAACAGCGACAGCATGGCTTCGCGGTTGATATCGTCCGATTTGCGCTCCGTGATATCCGTAAAGACCGCGATGAAGCACCCGTCGCCCGCGCCGTACGCCGAGACGGACAGCCACCGTGCGATCGGTTTGAAATCGATTTCAAAAGCCGCGGGTCCACCGCCCGACGCGACGCTGCTGTACTTCTCTATGACTTCAGGATTCGACTCGCGGATCCCTGGAACGACCTCGGAGACGCGCTTCCCCGTAACGTCGTGCAAACCGGTCAGTTCTCCGAACGCGCGGTTCACCTCCAGGTAGACGAAGTCCACCGGCCGGTTCTGCTCGTCGTACAGCATCTTGCAGTAGGCGAACCCTTCCAGCATGTGTTCAAACAGCGAGCGAAATCGCTGCTCACTTGCCTGGAGCGCTTCCTCCACGCGTTTGCGATCCGTGATGTCTTGCGCGCTGATGAGGACGCTTCTTGCACCGCCCGATTCGAGATACGCCGTCGCGATCAGCAGACAGCGCTCATCGGATTTCCCACCGGCGCCGAACGGCAACACGGCTTCAACGTTGTCTCGTCCGCGTTTCTCGGCGAACGTGTCGAGAACGGCGCGGCGAATCTGACACGAGCCGCAGGATGGCCCGAACCCGCACCCTTGTGGGTCGTCCAGCGCGTGGAGACAGTGGATGGCCTCCCCTGCATCAAGCCCCAGTTTCTCCTCGTCGCTGCTGCCGGTGAATTGAAGCGCCGCGTGGTTCAGCTTGAGGACCCGCCTGTCCTTGTCCACGAGCAACAAAGCGACCGGCACACTGTCGTTAATGGCCTTCAATTCGGCGTGCGCCTGCCGCAGCGCCTCCTCCGCCCGCCTACGCTCGGCGAGTTCCCGCTCGAGGTCGCGAGTCCGGTCCCCAAGCACGGCGGCCAGACGATCCTTTTCCCGCAGTTCGAAGAGATGGGCCGCTTTGAGTTTGGCCATGGCCCGGATCTGCGCGGTCAGTTCGACCTCGTCGAACGGTATGGAGAGGAATGCTTCGGCACCCGCCGCAAGGGCTTTGACGCGGCTTTCCCGGCCCGTTTGCAGGGCCGTCAGAAAAATGACGGGAATATGCTTCAACCGCTCGTCGGACTTCAACCGCCGGCACACCTCGAACCCATCCATGCCCGGCATCGCGATATCCAGCAGAATGACATCCGGGTCGGCAGCGACCGCAAGCTCTATACCCTTCGCGCTGTTCAGCGCGGTGAAAACGCTGGCCCCCGGGAATGCGCCGGCCACGACGGCCTTCAGGACAGTCAGATTGTCCTCATGGTCGTCAACGGCGAGTATTGTCAGGCAGTTCGCAGGCACCGAGTCTCCCCTTGATCATCGCATTCAACACCATTTCGTCAAGAAGATTGGTCACATAGCCGTCGCCCCTACGCCAAAACCTTTTTCCGGTTGTCCGTCATCGCGCTGGCCGTCACGGCGAGCACGAGGATATGCTTCACGACGATTCTCGCCGCGGATTGCGGCCAGCAGCCCTCCTCGCCTCGCATGCCGCTGACGGTCAGGTTATCGAGCGGGAGGCCCGGAAAATGACGCACTGCTCCCCGAGAGTTGTGCCTGCGACCACCCGGCGGAGCCTGGCCGTCCGGAGTACTTGCCACTCTGTGGCTTCGACCGAAGTAGTCTGGGGGAAGGTTTTCAGTCCGCAGCGGACCTCCGCCCGGAAGAATGCGGACGGCGTGGCGTGTCAACTGATCCTGGACGAGGCCCCTCGTCCGTCTCCGCGCGCCGGTTCATACCTTCGCGATGCGATCGAGTTGCGACACGTCGAACTCCAAGTCTCCTTCGGGGGTGATGTCGAAAGCCGGCAGAAAGCGGCTCTCCCACTCGATCTCGTCGAAGGTGTAGGAGTAGCGCGCGTGCACGGTCTGGCTGAACGTGTCGTCGAAGCACTTGATGAGGATCAGGAATTCCGCCTGCAGCCGCTCAAGATCATCCGGACCAAGTCCCTTCAGTGGGCTGTTGTCGTCCAGTGGATGGACGATCGTCCAGGATAGAGGCAGGAAGAAGACCTTGCCTCTTTCCAGCGGGACGCCCTTGTACTGGCGTTTGATGCCGTCGGGCGAGTCCTCCACGGTCATCAGAATCACCGTGGCTTCCAGTTCCATCAGCACGTTCGGCCGGCCGTTGGCAATGCGAAACATCAGCGCGCGACCGCCATTGAAGGGAGCGACGGCCATCCGGCGGCTGAAGACAACCCGGGCCGAGGGACGCGAGAAGCGCCCATACATGAGCCCGGTGCCGATGGCAAACGCCAACAGGCCCGTCATGGCTTCCAACGCGGCCACGGAACTGGCCGGAATGCCCTTCGGCGCGATGTGCCCGTAACCGACGGTCGTGAAGGTCTGCACGCTGAAGAAGAAGGCGCCCAGGAATGCGTCCAGGCGCGTCTCGTGCGGCGCGCCCGCCAACCACTCGACGCCAATCGAGTAATACACCGCCGCGAACATCACGTTGACCAGCGTGTACGCCGCGCCCACCTGCGTGAGAAACCAGGGCCAGTTCGAGTTCATCAGGTGCAGATAGAAGCCCTTGTCCCGCAAGCCCACTCCACGCCGGAGCACGTTGAACGAGCCGTCCTTGTTGATGGCCCTGCGCAGGCGCCCGGTGTAGCGCTGCGTCAGGCCGGGGTCGAAATCCGTGTTTCGTTGAGTGGGCATCGTGCTCGCTCCTCCCTCCCAAAGCGTCAATCGTGCGGCGCCAACCCACTTTCGGCGGCCGGCCTGTCCGAAAGTGTCCGGAAAGTTTTTGTCCGGAAGCCGGCAAGTCATACAATCAAACAATCATGCTTCGCCGGACCTTCTGCTTGAGTTTACCCGCCGTGGCCCTCAGCGCCCCGGCGTTTAGCGCGGCTTCATCTCCCGCCTCCGGGAGCCGCAGCGAGAGTGGCGGATGGATTGTCGTGCGCCTGGCGGGCTCGCCGGCCGAGATCGGCTTCCAACACGGAGCCGCGCTGGCCCAGGAGATCGACGGCGTGCTCAAGAGCGTAAAGCTTTTGATGACGCATGATGGGGCAAAGGATTGGAACTTCTTCCGCCAGGCGGCCGAAAAGGTGCTCTGGCCGAAAATCGAGCGGGAGTACCGTGACGAGATCCAGGGCATCGTGGAGGGCGCGGCATCGAAAGGCGTCAACTTCGACGTGTGGGACGCCGTGGCGTTGAATGCCTGCCAGGAGCTCGCGCCGAATTACACCGAGTGGTATGACAAAAGACGCGACCCGAAGCGTTCCGCGCCGGAACATTGCAGCGCCTTCGTGGCAACGGGTTCGTGGACGGCGGACGGGCGGCCCGTACTCGCCCACAACTGCTGGACCGACTATGCGGTCGGCGCGCGCTGGAACATTATTTTTGACGTCCGTCCCGCCCGGGGACACCGCTTCATCATGGACGGCCTCCCGGGATTCATTCACAGCGGCGACGATTTCGGGATCAACGGCGCCGGCATCATGATCGCCGAGACCACCATCGGCGGCTTTCACGGCTTCGATCCGGACGGAATCCCAGAGTGCGTTCGGGCGCGCAAAGCCATGCAATACGCGTCGTCGATCGACGACTTCGCAAAGATCATGAAGAAGGGCAACAACGGCGGCTATGCCAACACCTGGCTGGTCGCCGACCGGAAGAACGGCGAGATCGGGAATCTGGAACTGGGCCTGAAGCACGTTACGCTGGACCGCACGCGCGACGGCTACTTTGTCGGCAGCAACTACCCGCTCAACCCGGAACTGATTCGTGACGAAACCGACTTCGACCCGAAGAATATGAGTGCCAGCGCCAACGCGCGCCGCAAGCGCTGGGAGGCTCTGATGGCCGAATACAAGGGTCGCATCGACGCCGGCGCCGCCAAGCGCTTCATGGCCGACCATTTCGACACCTTCGACAACAAGGAATCCGCGGACGAGCGAACGCTGTGCGGCCATAACGAAGTCTCCCCACGCGGCATGGGCACGTGGCAGCCGCCATATAGCCCCGCCGGCGCGGTGCAAAACAAAGTGGCGGACGGGAAGATGGCCGAACAACTGGCGATGTGGGCCGCGATGGGCCATGCGTGCGGCGTGCCGTTTATCGCGGCCGAACACCTGGCGCGCCATCCCGAACTGGCCTGGCAGAAAGAGATCCTGATCGACATGAAGCCGGGTCCCTGGACACTTTTCCAAGCTGCCAGTTAAGCGCTCACGGTAGTAGTCTGGTGTGAGGTCTCGCGGCCTTGCCGGGCGCCTGACGGCAACAGGTTCGCAATCCGGCCTGGAGCGGGACGACCGCACGTACTTTTCAGATTCATTCGACAGAAGGAGATATTGTCGCCAATGTTGACAACCAGCCGCAGAGCATTTCTTGGAACGGCGGGCCTGCTCATTTTGAAGCCTGGCCTGGTCCGTGGTTCGCAGAATAATTCGACCGTCCGCATGGCCCTGTTCGGCTGCGGCGGACGCGGAACGGGTGTCGCGGAAAGCTTCACGGAGCACACCTCGGCGCAGTACGTGGCGCTCGGCGACCTGCTCCAGGCGCAGACGGAACGCGCCAAGCAGGCCATCGACAAAGTCGCCCTCAAGGCGGGTAAAGCGGAAATCGACGCCTCGAAGCTCTTCTTCGGGCCCGACTCCCTCGAGAAGCTTTGTGCGTCCAAAGACATCGACGCCATCCACATCGCAACCCCGCCCTATTTCCACCCCGAGCACTTCGCCAAGGCGGCGGCCAGCGGCAAGCACATTTACCTGGAAAAGCCCGTCTCCGTGGACGTGCCGGGCGCTCGGAGCGTAATCGAGACGGGTCAGAAGGTAGGCTCGAAGGCCAGCATCGCGATCGGCTTCCAGTTGCGCCACGCTACTCCCTACGTGCAGCTCGCGGAACGCATCCGGAAAGGACAGTTGGGCGAAATCGCATGCGGTCTGTCTAATTATTACGCCTCGGCCGCGGACAGCCATCCGGCATCGGAGAGCGCCTCGGCCGACGCCCTGCGATTGCGCAACTGGCTTCACTATAAAAACCTGTCCGGAGACATCCTGGTGGAACAGAACATCCACTTGATCGACTACAACAACTGGATTCTGGGCGCGCATCCGGTGAAGGTGTCGGGAACCTGCGGACGCAAAGGGCGCACGGATCAGGGCGATTGCTCCAGCCACTTCAACGTGACTTACACCTACCCCGGCGACATCGACGTCACCGTCACTTCGACGCAGTTTGGCGAAGGAGCATGGGACGTGGCGATGCGTTTCTTCGGCACCAAGGGCAGTTCGATGTCGCGGTACGATGCGCCAGTCAGCATCTCGGGCGCCGAACCCTGGGAGTACCCCGGGCTGGGCGACACAGGTCAGGTGAAAGATGCGGCGAAGGCCGCGGTGGGCGCGTTCAAGGGCGCTCTCGACGATGCCGATGCGATGAAGGAACAACACTTCATTTCGAGCATTACCAGCGGCAAGTTCATCAATGAGGCCGCGCAAGGCGCCGAATCGACAATGACCGCGATTCTGGGCCGCTACGCAGCTTATACGGGACGGACCTGGAAGTGGGAAGAGTTGGCCGCCGTGAAGGAAGTTTGGGACGCGCACTTGAACGTCGCCAAACTGTAAGCCGATTGCAGCCACGCGCGCAAGGGCGCGGAGCATCCGGCCGGAGAGCTACGCCTCCGGTCGAATCTTCCGCGCCCTTGCGAACATAATACTGCCAGATGAGTCTGTCATGGAGTTCCCCGCCTACTTCACGTGCAGGCCGAAGAAGCCAGCCTGGCAGAACACACGATAGAACACCAGGAGCAGCATGACGATCAGATACGCGCGCAGGCTCAGGAGTGAGATCCTGACGCTCGTGGTCATCGTCATCGGGCCCAGAGCGGAGATGTCGACCTTCTCTTCCGGAGCGTCATCGAGCGGATGGATCACGACCCAGCGGTGGTCGTTCGCCATCTCCTGAGCTTCCAATTTGTTGATCAGCATCGTTGCCATTGTTCAGCCCTCCTTCTTAATGACCGGCAGGAAATAGATCCGGTGCCGCGACCTGCGCCGCGAGCACTAATGACAATCCAAAGAGGACGATGATAATCGTCCAGTTCACAAAATTGTTCCAAGGCTTGTTGGCATAGCTGCCCAACAATTCCTTATCGTTCAAAAGCAGCTGCAGGAAGATGATGGCCGACGGCAGCATCACTCCAGCCAGCACCTGCACGCCGAGGATGATCAACTGCAGCGGAGCGCGCGGGATCAGAACCAGGCCCGCCGCGGCCGCCACGCAGACCGTGTAGACGATGTAGAAGCCCTTGGCCTTGGAGAAGGGAAGCTGCAGGCTGTGCGGCCAGCCGCGAACTTCGCCATAAGCCCAGGCGCTCGAAAGCGAGATCGCCGTCGTACCCAGAATCGCGGCGTTGATCATCATCATGAGGATCAGCGTCCGCATCGCCGGACCCGCGAACGTGCCGATGTCGGCGGCCATCTGCGCCGGGTCCGTGAAGTTGAACCCATGCATGTGCGAGGCGTTGCCGGCCAGCATCATGCATCCAGCCACGGTGACCGTGATGCAAGCACCCACGAAGGTGTCTAGCCGCGCCCACCGCACGTCCGAAAAGCGCAGTTTCTTGTCCGCTATGCAGCTCTGCTGGAAGAAGAGCTGCCAGGGAGCCACCGTCGTGCCGACAATCGCGATCACCAGGAACGTCAGATCGGACGTGATCCCGCCCTGCGGAATCGAAGGGATGAATGTGTGCCGGAGCGCGTCACCCATCACGGGCTTCATCGCAAAAGCGATATAGAACCACGCCAGGTCGAGCAGGCAAAGGAAAACGACGGTACGCTCCCAGCGCCGGTAACTGCCCGTCAACGTGATCAGAATCAGCCCGACCGCCGCCACAGGCACGCCAATCAGCGGGTCGACGCCCATCTTGTTCAACGCAAGATCGATGGCCGCAAACTCCGTCACCAGCGTCAGGAAATTCACGAGTTCCAGATCGACCAGCGAGAACAGGCCCCACCACTTGCCGAACCGCTGGTAAATCATCGCGGCATGGCCCTGGCCCGTCGCGATGCCCAGGCGGACCACCATCTCCTGGACGAAATACGTCACGGGAAGAAGCAGCAGGACCAGCCACAGCAAATGGGTTCCATACTGAGCCCCGGCTTGCGAATACGTGGAGACTGCACCGGCGTCGTTGTCGGCGACCATTACAATGAGGCCCGGCCCGAATACGACCAGAAAGGAGAGTAAGCTATGCAGCCACTTGCTCTTAACGACCGTGCCCTGAACCTGCACGGGCGCGGTTGCCGGCTGCTCGTCAGCCATGGGAAGCGTTGTATGGGTCATCGGTGCATCTCCTTTCTGTGTCCTGCCGGGATGGAAAGACACGACTTGATAGACAACTCGCAGGCACCCCGCACGGGGAGGCTGTCAGGCCGCGGGAACGGCAGTTATCAGTTATAGGCAGAAGATGTCGGAGAGGAAGGAGGGAAACCACCTTCGGTCCGCGCTACTTGTGTTCAAGAGGCGCCACAGGGACCGAAGCGGTTGGGCGAGCAACTCGCCTACCGGTTCAGCACCGCGGCAACCGCCTGCTGCCAGTTTTACTGGGAGGCTGATCGTCGAGTACCATACCGCCTTTCTGCAGGCGAGCGAAGCTCAGAGGGGAAACAAAAACGACCATTCCCCCTCGAGCGGAAGAATGGCCAGAAGCATATAAAATACTACTGAGGCCGGATTCCCCCACTGGTCCAAGCTTCAGCACCGCGCGCCTTAGAGACCTTCAGCAGTCTCAGCCACCTTAGAGAAACCCTTAACCCGGGAGTCCCTGTTCTACCCTTGAGCATCTTTGGACGCTGTAGGGCAGTGGCCTGTTTGCCACGCGGACGCCTCGCCTACCGAGGATCCATACAACTCAAGGCAATCAAACCCCTTACGAGAAAATGACTACCCAATTGCTACCTTAGCGCCGGGCTCGCGCCTCCGTCAACCCTAACGGCGACAAACGCCGTCACTTTTTGAAGAAAATTTCGCTTCGTCCCCGAATTGGCACGCTGCGCCCTGCCATTGTAATCCTGAATCTTCTCACCGGTTTACAAGTGCCGCAGAATCATGGTGGCACGGCCCGTCCGCGGGAAGGCTCGTGGGAACACCGCCTCGCAGCGGGTCTGCCCGCCTCGGCCGCCCTAAGAAGTGGACCCGGGGAATCGAATGTAGGGAGCTGGAGTGGACTGGTTCAGGGTTGTGAAAGAGGTTGAGAGGGGGTCAAGATCGTAGTAGGAGATCCGATCCCCGGGTCCGCCCTGGAAAACCATCACGCTTCCCCAAATGCACGCGGAAGACCAAACGCTTACTGGCAAAAATAGTCTAAATTCGAGTGGAATTCCGTCAGAAATTGCCGGGCTACGTTCCAAACCGGAAATTCTTACCCGCACCCCCGTCCCAGCGTCTCATTTCGGAGCGCACGCAAAGGCGGATTGCGAATCCAGGCCGAAATGATCCCGGCCAGCAATGGGGAACATCTAAATTGTCCGGTTTCAGCGTGCCCGCAGTCGCCCGAGACCGGTCTTCGTCAACGCCCGCTCGACCAGTCCGTGGCATTCCTCAATCCGAAAAGCCCATGCCAGCACAATGTAGCCAAGCCCATACACAGCCAGAACGCAGAGCGAGCCGACGAAGGGAGAGGACAACTTCAAACCTGCCTTGGCCGCCCAAGCCAAACCAGCCGCAAGAGCGGCCGCGCCCCACAGCTTAGCCACCAGCGCCGGCGGCAGGCCCGTTCGTCCGATGCGCGCGTTTAGAGTGCGCCGCAGCAACGCGAATTCGACCCACCCGGCAACGCCGGCCGAAGCGGTTAACCCGGCCACACCCCAGCGCGCTTCGATTCCCAGCCAGCCAGGCAGCCAGATGGCGCACACGTAGCCAAGCGTGACGGTCAGGCCGACCCGCACCAGCGCAAAGCGCAGCGGTGTGCGCGTATCCCGCAAGGCGTAATAGGTCGAAGAGTACAGCCGCCCGAGCGTCGAAGCCAGCAGTCCTACGGACGACCCCGCCAGAATGCCCCAAACGTAGTCGGAATCACCGTGATGGAATCGCCCGGACTCGTACAGCGCCGCGGTGATCGCGCCACCCAGCGTCAGGAAAGCCATCGCTGACGGGACGACGAAGAAGGCGATACGCCGCAAGCCCGAGTCCAGCCGCCGACGCAACTGCGCCGAGATCTCCGCCTCCGCCCCGAGCGCGCTCGACATGGCGGGTAGTTCCGCGGCCGAGATGGACATCCCGAACAGGCTCACTGGGAGCGTGTAAAGCGTCTGGGCGTTGGTCAGCGCGGCGACGGCGCCCGTGCCCAGCAGGCTGGCGAAGACCTGGTCAACGTAAGCGCTGATCTGCACCACGCCCCGGCTCAGAAACACCGGCGCGAAATTCTTCAGAACGGCTCGGACATGAACCGACGCGGTATCCAGCCGGGGACGCAGGCGGTGTACGAGCGAAAGTACGGACGGCAATTGCACGCCGAGCTGCAGCGCGCTGCCGGCCACCGACCCGAATGCGAGGTAAATGGCCAGCGAGGGCAATTCCCTGCCCCCGAAGCAGATCAGCGTTGCGATCATCGCCGCGTTCCAGACTACGGGCGCGGTGTAGGAGAGAAAGAACTTGCGATGGCTGTTGAGGATGCCCAGGCACCACGCCGAGATGACCAGCAAACCGGCCCCTGGAAACAGAATCTGCACCAGACGGATCGTCAACTCGCGCTTGGCGCCGTGGAAGCCGGGGGCGATCACATCGATCAGGTACGGCGTGAGAAGCGCCCCGATGACTACAAGCACGGAGGTACAGAGGGCCAGAATCGACAGAATAGCGCCTGCAATCCGGCTGGACTCCTCCTCGTCGCCTTCCGCCAGCAGCCTGGAATAGACGGGGATGAAGGATGCCGAGAGTACGCCCTCGCCAAAGAGATTCTGCAGAAAATTGGGAATCTTGAAGGCGGCATTAAATGCGTCGGCCTGGTCGCTTTGTCCGAAGTAATGGTTGAAGGCGCGCTGCCGCACCAACCCGATCAGGCGGCTGAGCAGGATGCCGGCCGCGACCAGAAACGCGTGCCTGCCCGTGCCCTGGAGTTGCGGCGCTTGGCGCGGATGCGCGCTATCCTGCGACGAGCTGGGAGTGCCGGAGACCAACCTACGATTGTAGAGTCAATGCCGGCGCGGATCACGCTCCCTGGGCATGGTGCGGACTTTTGGACTGACTCACGTCGCCCTGGCCATGGCGGACCCGGAGCGTGCGTTCCGTTTCCAGTGGCAGGTTTTGGGCGTGGTCGCCGTGTATTGTGGGGCCGATTTCGCCCAGGCACAGACGCCGGGCACGCACGACGCGATCATGTTCGAACGAAAGCCAGTGAAGCCTGGCATGGGCGGGGGTATAGCCAATTGTGGCTCCCGGCTGGGTCCGGAATAGGGCGGACCTCCAGGTCCGCGCGGGCTCTCCAGAGCTCGCACGCCTTTATGGAGCGGGGCCTGGAAGCCCCTCCCCGGAGTAACGCCCCGCATGGGAGCGGTAAGCTTTCGGTATGATCCCGTTCAGTTCCGGCCGAGGTTCGCGTTCAACGCGCATCCGCTTCAAAGCCCTCCATGCCGTGCTGGCTCTCTGCCTGCTCACAAGCGCCTCGATCGCCGCGACGCGCACCCCGACCCAGGATGGAATCGTCTACGGCGAGGCCTCCGGCGAGAAGCTGACGATGGACTATTACGCACCGCCCGGGCCCGGCCCGCACCCCATCGCCATCATCATTCACGGCGGCGGCTTCACCGGCGGCACCAGCAAGAACGGCAGCGAAGCGTATTGCGCCGATTTCCTCGCGCCCGCCGGGTACGCGGTGTTTTCGATCAATTACCGTCTGGCGCCGGCCTACCCCTATCCCGCGATGGTGCAAGACGTACAGCGGGCAATCCGCTTCATCCGCGCCCACGCCTCCGAGTGGAACGGCGACCCGAAACGGATCGCGCTGGTGGGCGGCTCGGCGGGCGGTTATCTGAGCAACATGGCGGGCCTGCTGAACTCACCCGGAGACAAAGCGGCGGCCGATCCCGTGAACCGCGAGAGCGCTCGCGTGCAGGCGGTGGTGACGCTCTTTGGTCCGACCGATTTTCGGGGCAAGCCGATGAACCCCAACGTGCACGCGCTGCTCGATGCGCCCATCGCTCAAGAGGGCCAGGAGGCCGTGTTCGCCGAGGCCTCGCCTATCACCCACGTAACAAGGAAGGCGCCGCCGTTCCTCCTGATCCACGGCGACAACGACGAGGCCGTTCCATTCACGGAGTCCACCAATCTGCAGGCCGCACTGCGAGCGGTGGGCGTGCGTTGCGACCTGATCCGGATTCCGAACGGCCGGCATGCCACGGGCGGGTGGTACAAGGTGCCCGGCGTCCCCGATTGGGAGCTTCAGATGACCGAGTGGCTCAACCAGAGATTGAACCACAAGGGCGCCCTTGGCGCGGGTATCCGGGCCCGCGAGCCTCAGCAGTAGCGCCTCGCGGCTAACGCTGTGATTGCACCAGGTCCTGGGCCAGGACCGCCGCGCGCCGCGCCAGTTGCGCCGCGGTGGCGAGATCGCGCCCATGCACATCCTCGGCCTGGCGCATGAAAGAGCGGATCCGGGTCATGCTCTCCTTCTGCGCGGGCGACAGCGAGGATTCGAGCACATGGACCAACCCATCCATGGCGCTCGCCATGTCACGGGAATACTCGGCCTCGTACTGGCTGCGCTGTTCAGGTGTCAGCAACACGCCGAGTTGAGGCACCGGCGGAGTGACAACTGCGGGCACCGGTGCGGGCGCGGGCGAAGATGGAGCCAGGGGGACGACTGCCGCGGCCGGCGCAGGGGGTGTTTTCTTTGCCGGTTTGCGCACAGTCCGCTTGGCGGGTGGCTTCGGTGGAGGCGTCTCAAGCGGCGTCTCTCCGGACGTGATCGCGGGCGCCTCCGCGGGCAGTCCGCCCGGCTGGGCCGGGAGCGTCTCGGGAGGAGGTTCGACCGGTTTGGTCGCGGGCCGGGGAGTCGTCACGGGAGTGGGCGGCGGGGGAGTCGATGGTTGTTTCGGCCGGTGCCGTCCAAACCAGCAGCCGCTCATCGCGATCGACAGAACTATAACGAGCGACGGTCCAATCCGCTTCATGAAGACAACTCCGCCGGGAGCGCCGGCAAACGAAGACAAAGCTTAGTTCCCTCACCCGGATCACTCTCGACATCGACGGATCCACCATGCATCTGCATGGCCCGCAACGTCAACGCCAGTCCGATTCCGCTCCCATTCTCCTTAGTCGAGAAATAAGGTTCAAAGATCCGATCGCGTACTCCGATGGGGATGACGCTCCCC
>Ga0315272_10000244_pt1 | contig 26749 bp, 37 predicted proteins | sample C3_middle_MG_FD_203918 | JGI IMG/M metagenome (GOLD analysis project Ga0315272, IMG submission 203918) | Sediment microbial communities from Yellowstone Lake, YNP, Wyoming, USA - C3_middle | ecosystem: Environmental > Aquatic > Freshwater > Lake > Sediment | place: USA: Wyoming | collected...
CCTCAAGTATCTTGCTTATATCCTCAGGAGTGAGCTTCCTGACCTCATACCCATACTTCTTAAGCTCTTCAGCAAGCTTATCAGGGTTCAGCTGTACCTGTGCACCAGCATTACCCGATGATATTAGGCCATATTTCTCTAGAGCAGACTTGATAGTCTCTATCTCCTTGAACGTCTGCTCAATTCTGTTAACAAGTGGTGGCTGGCTCTTAAGCTCGCTAACCTCTTTCTTTAGTGCTTCAAGATCCTCAATAAGCTTCTTTATGTAGTCAGGAACAGCGTTTTGCTGTTGTGGTGGATGCTCCTTAATCTTCTTAATCTCTTCAGACAGTGTATCAATCTTTTTAGTGAGATCCTCAATAACCTTGTTTTGCTGGCTTTGGCGAAGATCTGAAAGGAACTTCTTTATCTCTTCTATCTCAGCCTTTAGAGCATCTACCTCTCCATTCTTTCTATCAGACCCGTCTATAAGGCTCTTGACAAGCAGAGCCTTTACAACGCTGTCTAGATCACCGCGCTTGACGTCTTCAACAATGCTTCTCAGTATAAGTGTGTGGTAAGCCTCTTTAATGCCCTCTGGAGTCTCGTCAAGCACTGGCTTCATTTCCTTCAACTTCTCTATCCTGCTCTTAATCCTCTCAAGCCTGTCCTTATCGCTGAACACGAGTTGCAGGGTCTTCTTAGCCTCTTCAACAGGCACGTTATATATTTTAGATATCTTCTCGGCTATTATGTCAAGTTCTTCGGGTGGGATAACCTGGGTGCTCATGCACCACCAGCCTCCTTTTCACCCATTGGTGTGGACGGGGTTTCAAAACCGTACATAGCAAAAGCTATCTGTGTGAATGTAGCCAGCTTGTCCTCTGGCATAAGCATTGCTGCAAGCTTTAGAAGATCCAGCGCTAATCTATACATTCCTGCAAGCCTCTTGTACTTGTCGTACATTGCTCTAATCTCGTTGTACGCCTTTTCAAGCTCTGACTCAAGATAAGCTATGTAAACATCTCTTTCAGCAACATCGTTCCTGCACTTAAGAAGATCCTGCTGGGATGTTGCAGCAACTATGAAGCTCTCAAGCTTGTCAAGAACAAACATTGTGAGTGCTTCTGGGTCGTTCTTAAATCTATACACATGTTCCTCAACCTTGTCTGGCGGGACACCAGATGCCATAAGCACCGCAAGTGTTGCTGAGACCCCGACCTCAAGAAAAGCCTTCTGAGCCCATGTAAGCTTCTCTACAAGGTGCTCAACAAGAGGTCTCCTACCCTTGATGCTGGCGAGCCATATACCAACATCTGTAGTTGATGTCAAGGCTGTGCCAGCTGTCTTGCCCCTCATACTGGCCCTGACTTCCTCAGCAAGAGCCTTAAGCCTCTCCTCAAGCTTGGGGTCGTATGGAACGCACTTAACCTTCCTCTTGCCCCACTGAATGCACAGAACATTCTTCTTGGTATCCTTAGTAACGTACGGCAGATCCTGTGCCTCTCTAATAAGCCTCTCAAGCTCTTCAACGCTTACCTCAGTGGGTACCTCACCCCCTGCAACCTCTCCAGCACCAGCCTTCTCCTCAGAAGGCTCAGACATAGAATCTGATCACCAAGCATAGTGTATCTGCACCGGTTTATAAGTGTATATGAGAAGATAGATGAGAAAATCATCTCACCTTCAACTGTTTTACAGATTACACAATATAGTTGGCTACATTGCCGGGATAAATCAAATATGGTGAGAAAAATCTTCTCACATTACTCCAAACAAGTGGAGCAGTACTAGTAGTGCAGGTAGCTCTCCCGTAGCTCCGCTCTACTTGGCCGAAGCGATGTTTACACAGCAAAAAGAATTGTTGCCATATGTGTTCATAGATATGTCTGCTGAATGTTGCAAGAGCTTTTTGTTGAGTGGTGGGTACAAAGAATTATATAACCAGTTGAATGCTGGATCTACGCAGTGGTCTTCGTAATTGTTTTGTATAGCTGTACTGCAAGCATCCTTGCTACGCGCTCCCTTGCCTCTGGGGTTGTTGCCATTGCTGCTGCGAGCTCCTGGGCCCATCTAGACTTTGCTATCGACTCTATAATCCTCTCTTCCTCAGGGTTTATCGGGTCTATCTTGGCTCCAGCTGCGTGTAGAGCAACTACTGCTCCTGCAAGTATCAATGGGATTGATGAAAGAGCTACAACAACAAATGTGTATAGGTTGTCCATATTATCAGCCCAGCCACACATTTAAACTTTATTAGAGTAAAAAACTTTTTTGGTGCAGACCAATGTCCCTATCACAAGATGCTAGGAGGGAGGTAGCACTAATACTTCTGCACCTAGACATAGAGCTCTACAAAATACTCGCCAAAGAGATTAAAACTTCTAAAGTCGAGGAGTACATGGATAGAGTGAGAAGATACATATTCGCATTATGCCATGTCCTAGGCATAGAAAACGAGATAGCAGGAATAATAGGAGCCCCCACAGAAGCTGTGTCAGTAGCATGCAGAAACGCATATGAAGCAATTAGAAAGGAGCTTTTTGAGAAATGAGACCACCCCTCTCCTTCTCCTTCAATGGTGGTAGATTAATGGAGTCAGGGGAGATATGCCCAGAGGATCTGCCGAAGTGGACAGGGCTTGCAATAAGAGAGTATCTTATGAGGGTTGGCCAGGCATCTCCATACGACTTCTACAAGTGCTTCAAAAAGATTAAGCCCACCACATCCTACAAGAACATCGTTTACTATTTCTACCTACTGAAAAAAGCCGGTCTGATAGAGCCAGTTGGGCACGAGCCAAGCTCTAAAGGAGGCTTCGACAAGACTCTGTATCGAATAGTGCCAGGAAAAGAAGAGGATCTTGGATGGTTCCACCCACAGCAAATATTCTACCCAGACACAAAATGGGGTCCGCGAAGATACAGGAAAAGGAAGACAGAGAAATAAAAGTTTATAACCCTGTGTAGAAGTACTAGTATTGAGGTGATAACATGGTAGTCAAGTTCTCTGAAGCAGTAAAGAAGTGGAGAGACAACGCAATAGCAGCTGCTGATACATGGGCGACCAACGTATCATCCTCAACAGCACTAGAAAACTACATAAAGAGCATGGTTGAGGCAGCAGAAGGAAAAGTATCAGAGGCTGAGTTCAGAGCAAGCGCAATGGTTGCACACTACAGAGACTTCCAATCAAAGGCTACCGCAAAGAAGAGTGACTTCACAAACGGAATTGAAAGGGCTTACAAGGAGAACAAGTGGATTGACGGACTAGTAAAGGCGAGGAAGAGGAAAGCTGCTGGTTAGCCACGCCACAGCATTAGCACAGCGTTATAAACGCTAAAAACAAATATATTTTTTATATACATACATTTTCTGGATCCTACCCCGTGGTGTAGATATGTCTGTAGAAGCCCACAATAGATTCATTAACATTGATGATGCTAGAAAGGTTCTGTGCAAAAACGCCACAAAGATAATGCCAGCTGTGCGCAAGTATATAAAGCACATGGTTGAAGCTGCTGAGGGCAGGGTAACAGAGGCCGAGTTCAAGAGATCTGCAATGGTAAAGCACTACATAGAGTCTTTGATAGGGCCCTGCGAGGAGATTGGATGAGTGCACCAAGCTGGTTCCGTGAAGAGGCTAAGCAGTTCTACGACTACCTGATACTCAGGGGAAGGTCACCGACAACAGCATACAACGCAGCTCTCAGGATCCACCACTTCTTGGAGTGGGTTAGGAAACCCGTTGACAGGATAACAAGGCACGACATACTGAAGTACCTGATGTACCTAAAGAACCAGAAGAGCTACAAAGAGTCAACCCTTAAGAACATAAGCTACAGCCTATCCCAGTTCCTAGACTTCATGGGCAGAAAATCCCTGTCAGCATGGGTTCCAAGACCAGTTCCAAAGCCAAATGAGATAGAGTGGCTACCAGAAGACATAGTCATGAAGGTTGTCGGCAACGACCCAATACTCAGAGTAGCATACGAACTCGCATTGAGGGTCTCAGAGCTCCTAATGCTAAAGAGAAGCGAGTACAACAGGGAAACAGGGGAGATAGCAGTGTATAGAGAGAAACACAAGGGCAAACCAAACAGGTACCTGCTGAAACTATCAGACGAAACCAGAAGGCTTCTAAACAGCTACATAGACACACATCCATGCCCAGACGACAGAATATTCTGCATAAGCAGAAGAGCAATACAAGCAAGATTCAAAAGAGCACTGAAGAGAGCAGGTCTAGACCCAAACAAATACACATTCCACGTGCTCAGACACAGCAGATGCACAAACCTAGTCATAAAAATGCTAAAAGAAAAAGGATACGTAGACCTAGTAACACTATCAAAATTCATGGGGCACCTATCACCAGCAACAACAATGCACTACATACACATAGCACAAAAAGCACTAGGAATAGAAACACCAATAGAGATGAAGTAACTAAAGCCACAACAACGATATAATTGATAGTACATAAACAGATATAAATCTGTTTCACTATATACACTCAGTGTGATGGGAGCATGGATTTAAATAGGCTTCTCAGCATAATAGGTTCATGTATACCAGTTATAACTGCGGCTGGAGCAGTTATAGCGAAAGAGGTGTTAAATGTGGATCCACCTGAAACCATATATGATATTATTGCAAAGATCCCGCCAGATGAAAGATATTATGTTCTGTTAAAGCGTAGTGCATGCATGGACATATCAGTTGACTTGATTAGTAGAGCTAATGACGCAATAGACGCTGCTCTCGAATACGTTGACCAGCTGATAACTGGTAAAACACCTAACGCAGAAAGCTATTCTTTTGAGATTCGTAACGCTGCATACGCTTTAGAGAAGTGGCTAGATGAAGTGACTGAAAGATACAAACATATATTAACAAGGGATGTGATAGAAAATGCATTCCCATCAAGCGAAATCAAATACCTAATAACATCAATTAAAGCATTAGCAGACGATATAAAGCTCATACCAGATCCACGCAAGCTATACAGCATAATAGCCGGAATAATGGAAACAGTAAAAAGCATCTCACTGGATGGATACGTCAGATGCCTAAAGCACACAGGCATTCTATCGCTATACACATGAAAAACTAATGTATTTTTTCAGCACACTTTATTCTAATGGATTAATACAAAGTTCAACAACTGCGAATATTGCATACATGTTGCATCTTTTGCGGTACAGGTAAGACCCCCATAAATTTGTGGGGGTTTCTACGTTAGGTATTTTGCTAGCCTGTTCTCATTAATTGTCTTCATTATTAGCTCTATCTCTGTGCATGTTGGATTATGTCCACATTTGTTTACATATATGTCTCTGTATTCGTCTCTTGTGAATAGTCTTGCTGTCCAGTAGCTTTCTCCGCGTCTAAGCCTCTCATCCATTGATGTTGCAAATGCTAGAAGTTTTGGAACATCTGTTGCAACCTTTTCTATAGGTGCTCTGAACACTGTTTGCTCTGATACCTTGTGGCTGACAACCTCTATTCCAAGTCTCTTTGCAAGCTCAATCAATGCGTTGTGAACACTTTCATCCCTGTCGTAGTACTCTATACGAAGCTTATCATCAGCTATCTCTACATGGGTTGCATGGCCAGGTGCAGAACCGACTCTAACATATGCCTTGCCGTCTATAACAATGCACCTGATGCTAAGATAGTCTGTGTGTAGCAACGCATCCGCCTTTTCAAGAGCCTTTTCAATCCTGCTCCACTCAATACACATGTCAACAAGCTCTCTCCTACCATTCTTCTCATAAACCTTGTCGCTGACCCTCTTTATCTCTGGGTCAAAGTTTATTGCGAGCCAGTCTGTGAATAGGTGATGGCATGCAGTGATGTCGTTTATAACCGCTGAGAAGCTTGCATCCCTAGCCGGAACAAGCTTCCCAACTATCCATGTACACCTCCTGCCAAGCCTCTCAAGAGACGAATCGTCTAGGTACTTAATGAAGAACTCAACCCAGTTAACATCTTCATCACTAAGATACTTACTGATCCTATCACCTCTAACAGCAACATACCTAACCTTGTTAAACAACTTCAACAACAAATGATATGAATGACCGAATAATGCAGTCACTGTCCAGACCTGGTGCAAAGCATCAACAACATCTGGCGGAGCACCCATTTCACTCAGCTTGCTGTATAAATCTAGCGCTTTTGACCCCATAGCATTATACAGGTTATTCAGCTTGCTGAGCCACTGAATCTCCTCATCAACAACATCGCCTTCCCTTGAAGCAAGCTCCCTGCCAACCCTTTCAAGCTCGTAAGCCTCCCTAATAAACTCTGAAAACTCCTTTAGAAGCTCCTCATACTCAGGCGGATCAACAAACCTTAGATAGCTTAAAGCAACAGCTATAGCAGACATAGCAATAGGTATGGATGCCAAAGCAATCTGAAGACCATACTTACCAACATTATTGCTCTGCACACCCAGCACCTAGACATAGACCGACTACAGCAACTAATAAACCTAGATGGGTTAAGTTTGTTTGTATCGAGTATGCCTAGAATTACCCCCACAATTTTGTGGGGCTCAATCCAACATCTTTTCAATAAATAATTTTTCCTTCTACAACAGGAGAAAACACGAATTCTTTTTCAAAGAACATCCACAGAATTATCTATCCATGAACGGTACTCCGTCTACCCTAAGCCTGTTTATGTCAATGCCTTTTATAAGCTCCTCATACTCACTTCTATTCTCTATGAACACATCCTTTGGCATTTTCCTAACCACACGAATGTAAGCCTTGTGAATAGCTTCAACAGTTCTAGTTAGTGGGTACTTGCCTTTCCAAAGCGCTACATCAGTGTCTACTATTAGTGACTGGATCTCATTTTTTATAGCAGGTGGCAGTTTGCTTACATCAATAGCGTAATTCAGTTCACATGAAAACTTTTCGCACATATCAATCTCAATTATATGGTTCATAACGCCGAACAGATACCAGTATACCGTGTGCTTTGTCCTCATAAGCTCCATAATCCTACCAATGCTTAGCCTTGGAGACGTGTTTAACAGTATATAGTAGTTTAAGCTAATGTATTCAGCAGCTATTTGCCACAGAACACGCCACATCAAATTCCCTGCAACACGGTGAACAACATCCTCAAGTTCTTTGTCGTTGTATACCTTGGCCCACATCCTAGCATGGTACATAGCCCTATCGAAGTTATCTACATCATCTAAAAACGCCCAGTATATCTCATCCATGCTGTTCTCTGTAATTGCGTGCCCAAATTCGTGGGCAAGCCTACGTATGATTTCGAAGTTGGGCTCGTCTCTATCAATAACAACAGCAACAACTTTTCTATCGCTATGCACATATTTACCGCCTATTTCTTTTGAGTAGAACTGCTTAATTGCATTTGCTGTGTACTCATCTATGTTTCTAGCCTCTGAAACAACTTGGTCTACGTGTTGCCTGTCAAATACGAACACCGCATATATGTTGTTTATGAAGCTTTCCTGCAGTGTTGCTGTTACAAAGTTCAATGCCTTTTGAGCCAGTCTCTTCATCTCAGCGTCATCTATATACATCCTCACCATCATTCATAGTCACCTAGCCCCGGCTCTCAATCTCCATAGGCTTCATAGCAAGAGCCGCCTTTAGCAACTCACGCCGCACAGCCTCCCTATCAACATCACTAGCATAGCCAGTAAATGCATACGGCAAACAAAAAGCTATGGCAACAGTTGCAATAGGTATTAGAGCAGCTACAAGCTGCAGCACCTTAAACAGGTCGCTATAGTTCCTACCAGCAGAGGACATACAGCAGCACACCCAGCTAAGAAACACGTTGCACAAAATATATGCTTACATTCTGGTCTGCACCTCTTAGTAAGGCCCCCACAAAATTGTTGGGGCCAGACCACAACATTCTCTCAAAAAATAACCTTTCTTTCTATATTAGGAGAAAAGACAAAATTTTTTCAAAAACTTTCTCATAATATGTTATTCCTAGTTCACCAGAACTAGGAATGGAACAAAGTATTACTTTGTCATTTTTTGTTTTTTGTTTTTTCAATTCTTTTACGAAGTGCAAGCCTTATTTACTTTTACTATAGTAATTATTTTAGGGAAATTTGAAGGAAAAAGGAAGAGAAAGAGGAGGAAGAAGAGAAGGAAGAGGGAGGAGAGAGGAGTATCATGGGCATTCAATCCTCTGAAGACAGAAAGCTTATAAACTCCAGCAAATGCAATAAATTTTATAGGGAAAAGCAAGAAGAAATCCAATGAACCCCCAGAGACCCCCTAGGGGATCTCTACCCCTAGGGGGCTGGGGGTCACCGATCCCCCGCCTCCGAAACCCGCCAGCTGTCAGATGCCCACCCTGTGAACCCCCCGTGATCCCTACCCCCAACCTCAGGGGGTTGGGGCTGAGGGGGCGAGGGGCAAGGACAGCTGACGGGGAGTAGGGGGTGCTTGGGGGATCGGGATGGTACCCCCCTGATGGGCTGGGGGAGGCTGGGGGCTCCCCCACGACACTACCCATCCCCGGCGACGGGGATGGGGAACACCTCCCCCAACCAACCCTGTCCCTGCATGCCCCTACCCCCGAAGGGGGGCAGGGGGTAGGGGTCTACGGCTACACAGGGGGTCGCATGACCCCCTCTCCGCACCTTTCCCCACTACCCGGTACCCACTGCACGTTTCCCCCACAGCACATCCCAACCCGTTCCCCTCACAACCCGTTTCCCTCTACCCGTTTTCCCCAGCACGTTCTCCTACAACCCCCTACCCCGCAAGGGGTAGGGGCAGGGGGAGGGCAGGGGGAGATGTAACCCCCAAGAGCCCCCCTGCCCCGTTTTATCCATAGCATTCCTAACATCACCAGCATCATACCCCTCCCCAACCCAGGGAGGCGACCCCGTCCATCCCCCAATACCCGCCCCAATGAATGGTAGAGGGGGTTAGGGGTATTGGGGGATGGATGGGGGCTGAACCCCCGTCCCCGGCTCCTGTCCCCGGATTCCCCCTTTTAGGGGGAGCCGGGGATGGGGAGCCTTCCCGAAGGGTTGGGGAGGGGAAGCATGGGGATGAGTCCTAACCGCCTGACAGCCTACCCCTGGCAACAGGGGTAGGCGGGGCGGGGGATGACCCACCCCGAGAGGGGTGTCTGCTCGATGACCCCCAGACACCCCCCATACCCCGACTTTGCCCCCGGTAACGGGGGCGGGATGAGGGGTTTAGGGGGGAGATGAAGGGGCGGGGGCTGTCCCCATCAGCCCCCGCTCCCCCGTAAGGGGGAGCGAGAGCCTAACCTCGGGGGATGACCCCGGGGATGCCACACCCCGGGGGCTCCCGGGTGACCCTGAGGGGAAGGGTGAAGGGGGGTACTGCGGGGGGTACCCCCCAGACCTCGTGGCTCAGGACGCCCCCAGACCAATCCCCTACCCCTTCTGGGTAGGGGATGGGATGAGGGGGCTACCTGAGCGGGGTGGCTAACCCTCTCGGGGTCAGAGACTCTCGGGGTTTCGGGGTTTCTTATGTCGGTAACACAAGAAGCCTTAGCCGAACTTTTAATGTTACAAGATCTGATGCATCTAGAGTATCAGTATCAAAACCAACCCAATGAGAAACAAGAACCAGTAAAATGTGATGCAAGATCAATTAAGTGGTACATCAAAAACAAATATGCTAGGAAACTAGGATATACACAGCATGATGCTTATCAGACGTTAGCATCAAGGTTAGCAACAAGAACAACATATATCTACAAGTATATAGCACTAATAGCTAAGAGAATATCAGAGATATGCCGTGAAAACAAAATAGAAATGATTAACCCGGAAATTGCCGAAAAAATGATAGATGCACTAATCACAAGAATAGCACTAGCTAAACGTTCACATAGAAAATAAACCCTTTTTCAATCCATCTTTTTCGGGGTTCCCCCATGGACGTAAGATACAAAATAAACCCGGACGGACTGATTATAAACACTGAAAGTGGTGAAGTGGTAGACGTAACGGTATTTGAGATCCAAGATCTTCAGCTAGATTACTACAACAACAACTCTCATTAACCATCAAAACCTTTTTATCTATCCAACCCCTTTTTAACCCCTTTCCCTATCGGGGTTTCCCATGATGAAGATACACATATATGTAAAGAATAATGGAAATGAAACAAAGATTCAAAGAGCCGAGATAGACTTTGATGGGATCATAATAAGGCTTGACCCAAGAAAAGATTTGATCTTTGACAGGAGTGGTAAACCAGTAGCGTTTAGAAACCCCGTGTTTAACACCACATTCCCATTACACAGCTACTTTGTTGAGTATCACCGTAAGTAACCATAACCCCTAAACCAAACCATTTTTAACCCTCTAACCCCTCTTTTTACCCCTTTCGGGGTTCTCTATGCCCAAATCACTTGTAACCATAACAGATACAAAAACATGCACAAAAATAGAAATCCCCGAAGAATACCATGTATATATTCCAAAAGAAGGATTACTAGTAATTCAGAAACTATTCTCATATCAATTTGCAGTTATAGACTATAGAGAACTGAGAGTCTTGCAAAATACACTTCAGAGGAAGAGTATAGTACCATCAATACTACTAGCACTATCATGGACTCCAGAACGAACCACCAGTGATACTAAAAAGTCTAAGAGGAGTAAGAAGAACAATGAGGTTAAAGAACCACCAAAAATCACAATGTTAAAATTCATTAGGAAGACTGTAGTGGTTCAAAATCCCCAGACGCAACAACAGGCTCAAACACAGCAACAAAGCCAGAACCAGCAACAATCTAAATAACCCCCATTTTTAACTATTTTTCCATTCCTTTGTTTTTCGGGGTTCTATATGAGCACCCAAATCCAACAAATTCAACCCCAACCAAATACCCAAACTATATTAGTTAGGAGACCGTGTTGTTATAGCCGAAGGGAATGCTCAGAATCGTATGTAGTGATCATAGGCATAAGGAACTTCAGAGTGAAGATATTAAGAACAATAGAGCCAGTAAGATGCTACAGGGAAGGAGAAAAACATGCTAAAGTAACCTTAACCAAGGATATACTCATAGTCTACCACTACAAGAGTAATAGAGCTAACGTATATTTGACAATCTACAAACCCAAAGAACTTGATGCTGAAGCTATCAGATTATTGGCTATTCATGCATTGGGCTACGATGAGTATCCAGAAGAAAAGTTACATGTTGAAGTTAAGGACTTTGATGACTTGATCGCACGAGCACAGCTATGCACTCAACAATAACCTTTTCACTCATTTCTATTTCTATTTTTTCGGGGGTATCATGACCAACACCCAAATCTCTAACCAAACACTAAACAAAATCATAACTAGAATCATATCAGCTAAACATGTTTTTGCAAAAATACTAACGCTAAAAGAGCTAGAGAGGTATGCAAAGGAAAGATTTGATGAGCTGAAACCGATATACGAGGCTCTGTTAAAATCCGATATAGAGACATACGTAATCTACGAAATGATTGCACCAAAAGAGATAGCAGAGAAGCTGAGGAAGCTGAAACAGGAAACCATTAAAATTGATCCAGAGCTTAGACATAGGATCCTACAACTGGTAGAGGAGATGGTAAAAGAGTATATGACACCCCAAGAGATCCACAAACTTCTCAACAATTAACCCACCAACACCTTTCCAACTACACCCATTTTTATTTTTTCGGGGTTCCACATGACGGATTGGTTTGAAAGGTTGTTCAAATGCTTTATAGAGTTTCGTGATTGCCACAATTGGAGATGTAATTATCCGGAGCACCGAGGAGAGCACTGGCAAGATGAGACGATAACGATCTATGATGAGCATCCAATATCTCTTTGGAAATTGCATGGACACATCATTGCAGAGTTACACAAGCCAGCATATGGATCTGTGTATAAGCTTATTCTCAGGGATGCAGGATTCCCAACACCAACCACAATCAGTAGACTGAATGGGATTCTATACTACTTGAAGAAGATGGGTATTGAGCATAACATTGAGTTCAAGTTGAAATACACCAAGGAGGAAGGAGCATTCAAGTTCTACCCAGTACACAGCTACGTAGTGATTGAAAACAAGAAATACAGAGTAGACAAGGTTGAGATGTTAATAGACTTCACAGAGAAGAAGCTTTTAGCAATATTCGTTGATGAGGAGAGAGAGGTTAGGTACATAGCGGAAGACAGAAGCCTTGAGAAGATTAGGAGAGCGTATAGGCAAGTTAAAAAGCTATTGCAAGAAGTTCAAGAGGCTATCAATAACCTGTACAGGATGGATTATGAAAAGGCTAGCGAGTATGAAAAAAGGCTTGAGGAGATCAACAGCAGGATTGCCGAAGCTAGACACGCAATTGTTGAAGAAGATGATACAATGCTAGGAGTATATGTGAAGAGAATAGAGAACGCACTAAAGCTAATAGACATTGCAAAGGAGCTTAGAAACTTCTACCAAGAGCTAAAAACCGAGATAGCATACACAATTTTAACTTCTTAACACAATAACGCATATCCCTTTTCCTTTTTAGGTTTCGGGGGATGAGGAGAGACCGCTGAGGGTTGTTTTGTGACCTCAACAGCCGTCTGACCCCCACAAATTTACGGGGTTCTTCTATGCAGTTCAAACCATTAGTTAAAGAAAGCATAGAGCTTGCGAGAGAGGCTTTGAAGCTATGGAGACAGGTATACAGATTTTTGGTAGACAAAGGATTGTACATACTACCAGCGTTTCACATAGAGCTGGGATCGGCTGAGGGATATAGCATAACGGTAGATGAGGATAGTATCTTCATTCACCCAGAGGCAGACAAATATGAGTCAGACTATGTGATAGAGGATGGTGAGTGTTACATGCTAGACGCCAGTAATGACAAACAGAGAACAAGCTGTGAAAAACTGGTGAAGATAGTGAACAGCATTAGTGATGAAGAGCTAGAGAAAAGGAGAAGAGAGCTAGAAGAACTTGTACAAGCATTAAAAACAATCACAGCAACACTAAAGCTAACACCCTAACCACTTTCTTTTTGTCACTCTTTTTCGGGGTTCTTATGGTTAATGCACGTGAGATTGCAAAGGCGTTTATTGAGGGTAGGCATTACTTTGATGGAAGGTATTTAGTTGTGAAAAGTCAATACACCGAGGATAGGGCTATAGCATACATTAAATTCGTTGGCTTTGATCTGGTAGAGACCAGAACCTTTGTCTATATATCGTTTTACAGGGATTACCTAAACCGCGAAAGTGTATACATATTCGTAAACCATGCACCAGATGCTTATGAAGCTGTAGAGATAATTAATGAAATCAGTGATTATATTCATAGCGTAGCAGGTGTAAAGATAACAGCGTTTACCATAGACAATGACAACGCATTGTTTCTAGCGGTAAAGGGCTACAAGTATCCATTCAGGGAATACAAAAATGAAATGACTATACTCAAAAAGGAGAGGTCTAGTGAATCCATACTGGTTAAAGGATATTACCGCAGATTCGCATTGTTCAGAGATTGCAAAGCATGTATAGAATATGCCGAGAGAATAAAAGAGTATGAAACCAGAATAGAAAACCTATACAACGAGCTTATAGAGTGGTACAGCAGATTAGATTATGAACAGCTTCTACAACTATTCAACGAGAGTCCAAGGAGAGTGCTAAAAACATTGAAATACACAATACACACACTAATAAACAGAGGCACAATTGTTGAGAACATTGGGATATACCTTGACAAAACACCGAAGAGCACATACCAGCAATACGAACGCCTATACAACAAGCTATTAGAACTGGTAAACAAAGCAAAAGAGCTGTACACACTACAAACACTGCTGACTTAACACATTTTCTTTTTCGGGGTTCTCCATGAGCACCCAAACTCCCGTTTCAGAAGGAAAGATTAAAGTCAATGTAACGAAAATTCCGTTATTGGATAGAATCCTATTGCTAGGAGCCCCCGGAATCGGTAAGACAGAAGTTGTTAAACAAAAAGCAATTGAAGAGGCAAGAAAACTTGGAAAGATATTCGTTGACCTCAGAGAAGCAAGTGAAGAGATAATTAACGATATTCTCAACAATCCACAAAAATACTATGTCTATCTAAGGATCATTGCCCCCCATGTGTTTCCCGAAGATTTGGGAGTCCCGAAGATGATTAACCACTCCAGCAATCGTGATTACGTCGAATATGTACCACCAAAGATGCTAAAGATATTATCATTGCCAGAAATTCATGGAGTGTTATTCATTGATGAGATAACAAACGTTCAGAGAGATGATCAAATCTCTATGTACTACAGCTTAATATTAGAAAAAGAAGCTGGTTTCCAGCTAAAGCTTAGCAGGAATGTGAAAATCATTTTAGCAGGAAATACACCAGAGTGGTCTAACATTGTCAGAGAATTGCCGGCTCCACTAATCAATAGAATGAAGATATTCGAAGTATTACCACCATCAGTTGATGAATGGATTCAGTACATGAACAAGGTTTACGGTGATGAATGGGAAAAAGCATGTGCTGTATACTTGAAACTATTTCCGTCAGAGCTATTGATGCCACCGAGAGAGGCATTTGAAGCGTTTCCAACACCACGTTCATGGACTTTGACGTGCAAAGATCTCTACGAATTAAAGAAGCAAGGTGCAGAGGAAGAGATTCTTGAAGCTATTGCTGTAGGGGGATTGGGTTATGAGGTAGGACTGAAATTGTCAAGAATATTCAAGATAAACATTGACCTTGAGAAGGTTCTAACTGAACTCGAAGATAAACCAGAGACATTTGATCAATTCCCAGAGGATAGAAAGCTAGAGATACAGATACTGATACTGTCTACATTGGCATCTCAGAATGCAGAGAGGTTAGCAAGGTTCAAGAAATTCTTTGAGTATCTATACCAAAAGCACAGAGAGTTCTTAACTGTGCTAATCATGATAATGAATAAGGAGGCAAAGACAAAGCTATTAACAGTCCAATGGTTTAGAGAACTAGTGTCTAAGCTGGCAAAGGATATTGGCAAGTTCTACTAACTTTATTTGCTTTTTAACCCATTTCTTTTTCGGGGTTGCCCCCACAAATTTGCGGGGTAAATCCCATGACTCTAACCAAAGAACAGGTAGAAGAAATACGTAAAGCCGTTCAAGAGGCTATCGCTGGTATCATGGTGAAAAATCCATTCTTGGGTATGCTGTTAAAGAAAACATGGATCTTTGTCGAGGATTGTGATGACACTGCTTTCACAGATGGGCTTAAGATTGTGGTATGTTATAGATGGTTTAGCCAGATCGGTAAGCAGATGCATGGAGCGAGAAACCAGTCGTTTACACTATTGCATGAGCTAATGCACATTATTCTAAAACACTCCATTAGACAAAAGGAGTATGTTGAGAAGTACCAAAAATTTGTACCACCAATTATAATGAATATTGTTGCAGACGCAAAAGTCAACCAATACATTCTAGATTTGCCGATGTTCAAGTACATTGACATCAATGTAATAACACCTGAATGGTTAGAACAAGTATTCAAGATACAGAATGTCAGAGAAAAGTCATTTGAAGAGATATTGGACGAGATTGCAAAGAACTACGAGATCAAAGTGGTAGGAGTAATAGAGACTGATGTAGATATACCTCCTCCAGAGCCGATACCACCAGTACCGCCCAATGGCCCGGTAGTGATAGTTAAGCCGAAGAAGCCTATGCCCCCAGATAATCAGAGTCAGAGCCAGAACATACCGCTACCAATGCCGTTAGACAAAACATTCGGTAGAGGAAACAAAAATGAGAATAAAGAAGGCGGAGAGAGAGTACCAGTGAATGAGGGGGACAAAGAGGATCTTGAAGCTGAAAAAGAAGGAAAGACCGAGGAGAGATGGCGTAAAAAGATGGCAGAATCTATAGTATCAGCGAAGATGGCAGGGTTCTTACCACTAGGATGGGAGAGGCTCATTAATGAGTTATTGAAGCCTGAGATTGATTGGAGAAGACTATTGCTAACAGTGTTAACAAAGGGTATTGGAACAAAGGTTAAGAGAACTTGGAGCAGACCAAGCAGAAAGCTACCATTTGTACATCCCGGCAAAGAAACTTTGAAGCTTAGCAAAGTGCTGGTATTGATAGATACTAGCGGATCAATAGGAGAACAAGAGTTGAAGAAATTTGCTAGTGAAGTGTATGGAATCTTAAAGGAGAACGCTGAAGTTATTGTTATACCATGGGACGCTACCGCCTATGACCCAATAGTTCTGAAGTCACCGAGGGATATTGAGAAGCTAAAGACTGGGCTAAGAGGCGGAGGAGGAACTTGTATCCTACCAGCACTAGAGATGGTTGATAAGAAGTTTAGCAATGCTGATATGATAGTGATTTTCAGTGATTGGATGATAGCGGACATCGGTAATGACAAGGTTCAGCAATTGTTAAGGAAATACTCAAACAGAATCCTAGCGTTCACAACATACGCAGAGCCACCAAGCTTCTTGAGAAGCTTCAAGATAAAGATCTCATAACTTTTCCATTTTTTCTTTTTTCGGGGTTTTGAATGATAGATGTAGAGATAAAGACATGCAATGGACGCACAGTGAGGATATTTATCAACAGTTTTGGAGCCAAAGTAAGTGTATACGAAAATGGAAAGCTGGTAGCATGGTCGTATTACCCTGACCCCTACAATTATGGAACACATCCAATTGAAGAACTTGTCAAGCGTTACCTATTACAAGACATGAGCAAAATAGTTGAGACGCTAAGCAAAGTACATGAAGATCTCATAAACATTGTTGAGAAGATTAAACAGCTCCACACAATGATATCCCTGCTTACATGACCCCATTTTTCGGGGTTCTAAATGGATGATATTACCAAGCTTCTCAACCTTCTTAACGACTTAGTAAGATTAACCGAGGAGTTAGATAATCTGCTGTATCGAAGCATAGGACAGTTTCTGTACAGCACCAGCATAAGCCAGAAAATTATGGTAACCGTCGACGTAGAAAAGAGATTGTATAGAACCCCAAAACTAGTGAGTAATGAACTAGGACTTAAGTATATATGCGTAGATGTAACATGGCAGGATCAAGTATTTGAGTTCAACAAGATAAGAATCGTTCTAGATCCAGCAAAAAGAGCAGTGTTACATGTCCATTTAATGCACCTAATCGAAAAAATAGAGTTTTTTACCGATATAGGTGTTTACAATTTGGACGATACACTAAGACTCGTGTGTAACGTAACACCAGCAGATATTGACAAAGCAATAGCAAGCACTAGTGATGAAGAAGCCAAGAAGATTCTAGAGAGACTCAAAGCATTAGTGTCAATGACAAAAGCCGTTCTGAACCTGTGAATCGACTCTTTTTCGGGGTTCTAAATGTTTGCATGCGTTAATGAGTTTCTCAGATTCCAGAAATGCGAAAGCAGACTTCAGGATTACCACGTGACAACACATATCATGGCACCTAGCGAAAGGTATTGGTATGGAGAGACAGTAACATACTATCTAGATGGCACCAGCATAGCATCTTTAGTGAAGCTAGGGAGAAAAACGATACTGGTGCTAGAAAAGACGACGGACAGCATCTATGCAGAGATATTCAAAGATATACTGAGAGGTGTTGAAAGCATTATGGGAGTAAGAATACCAATAACAATAGAAGTCATAAAGCCATCAGAGGACGATGAAACAGCTGTTATAATCAGAACCCCTGACGAGACATACATATCCATCTTTGCTCCAGACCCGCTACCGATATACTATACCGACAAATTGATAGTAATGGCAACGGTAATGAGGGGTTATGTGCTAGATGATAAGGAGAAAGAGGTAGTAGAGGAATTCAAGAAGCTATTAAGTGAAGCAACTAATCTAATATATGAAGCAAGAGACATGGGCATAAAGATACCAGCAAAAATAGATAATGAAATAAGTTTAGCACTACAACTAAGCCACAAATACATATACAACACCAGAGTGCTAGCATTGCCAGAAACAAAAACAAAGGAGCAAGCACTAAACGAAATCAAGGGAGCATTAGAGGTACTAAAACAGATCGTGAAGAAGCTACAGACAAAGATAACAATGAAAAAACTATTGTCCTAGTCAATGTTTTTGTGTTTTACCCCCACAAATTTACGGGGATCCATATGGAGTTGACCCAAGAAAACATTCTTAAAGTTGCTAAATGGCTAGCGAATGACATTTTACCAAGGGCTAAGAAGATCAACGAACTCAAGAAGGAGCTTGATGCATTGCTCGATACAAAGATATCGCTGAACATTCCGACAAACATCGACGTATATGTCGATATTGATTTTGAGAAGCCCAGAGTCTCTCATTATTTGTCAACGGTCGATGGACTAAAGTGTGAGGAGACAGCAAGCAAATACGATAGAATAAGAGTATCGATACATGGTGGAGGAATAGAGGTGTCCTTCATTGACAAATCAAGAAACGATGTAATATCGTCGACGTACATAAACAAACTAGAGAAACTGCTTGATGTAATGTGCGACCTAAATGACGAAGATTTAAACAGAATCATAGAGGAGCTTGAGAAAAAAGAGGCAAGGCTAAAGGAAACGATAGAGAAGCTAAAGCAAGTAATAATAATGCTCAGGATGATCTTAGGATGATTGAAGAAATAAAGCAACTTGTTGAGGAGCTCAGAAAGGGAAATAAACAAGTACTAAACAAGACAACATCGCTGTACCTAGACACAGCATCACCACTAACGCTACTAATTATTGCAAGCATAGATACCGAACCAAGGGAGCTGAAAAGAGTTTCAGACAACGGCACAGCATGCATTGAACCAAGAAGGTACAGAACATACAACCGAATAACGATAACGGTTGATGATGGTTACTTCCATATTAATTTTGAGAACTGCTTCAAAGAAAATTGCACAAGAGAAATAGCATATCTAACGTGGTTTGACGGAATATTAGATGTAGTATGCAATCTAACAGACAACGACATGAAGAAGCTTACTGAGGAAGCCGATAGAAGGATAGAGACTCTGAAGAAAAACATTGAGATGCTTAGAGAAGCAATTGAGAAGCTAAAGCAAATAACATAACACATTTTTCGGGGTTCACACATGACAACCCCAATCACCATAAGCATAAATACATTAAAAGAAATACTGAAGATGCGAAGAGAGATTGAGGAACTGTTTGGAGAGCTAAAGGAGTTCATAGAGAACAACGATATTGAGGGTAAGATGGAGACGGTATGCGAAACACCAAAGATAAGATTCATGTGCATGCCGAGAGGATGCGTAATACATGTTATGATTAACGATTATAAAGCAAGGTATACGCTAATAATTTCAGACAAGGAACCTAGTATATTGAATATGACAATAATTGATTGGACAGAGAAGACAACAAGGATTCTAGATGATGAGGATCTGAACAAAGTGTTAAAGGAAATGAACGCAGAAGAGGATTTAAAGATGTGTGTAGAGAGATATGTTACAGAGAAGCAGGACTTGCTAAACAAGCTGAACGCTATCAAGGCACTTTTTGAAATGGTTTAACCATTTTTGTTTTTCGGGGTTTTATATGAGCAATCATATCTTTGCTGAGTACCTAGAGATACTCAGGGGGCTCAAAAACACTGAGACTCGACTGAGTGATATCATAGATGAGCACGTTGAACAAGTATGTGGCAAAGACTATGAGACAACCACTAGTGCAACATTCGAAGATGAAAGCGATAGATTCACAGTGTATTACAGGGTATACTGTGCTGATATGGGAGGCACTGTTATAATAACGCCAGTTGCGTTCTCATACGAAGTATCTGCAAATACTATCAAAACTTTGCGAGGGTCACACGACCTCCACGAATTTTCTATAGCGTGGTTGCTGAGGTCATTAGACAAGATAAAGACTAAGCACTACAACAACAAAGAGGATGCAATAAGGGAGATAATTGTAACGATAAAGAGGTTGCTTAGATCAGTATGCGAACCAAAGATATCGATAAATCCATACTCGTTCGATAGCATAGTGATAATAGACATAAAGTGCAATGGATACAGATTCGAGGTAGAGGCATACAGAACCACAAAAATGGAGATATATGGAGTAGCAGTACGAAAATAAACACATTTTTTCGGGGATAACCATGAGCAACAAAAAATTTGTTGAGCTATTGAAGGAGCTGGTGAAGATGCTTGAGGATGTTGAGTCGGATTTTATCGACTATATTGAGGAGGCTGGTTCAAAGCTGATTGAGCCTGTGTGCAGGGAGAAAGCACGTGTAGACGCTAGCGAGAGGTCAGACGACTACATAATTGGGCACTACGCAGTTGAGTGCGACAATGCGTTAGGAACTCTAGAAACAATGATACGCTATTCGTACATAGCAAACAGCGTATATGGAGACGTAGACGACAATGACCCTATAAACATTCTTCTGAGCATGATTGAAAATCTACGAACCGACTTCTACAACGACGGCGATGAAGCTATAGAGCAGTTCACAGAGCTTGTAAAGAAGTTGCTTAAACCTGTGTGCAATCCAAAGATAAAGATATTGGACTACGACGTAGAGGAGCCAGACATCATAGTTGCGTGCAACAAAAAGAAATATTATATCACTCTCGTTGTCTACGACAAAGACAGGGTGTTCGATGCTGAGCTATTTGATAAGGAGGAGAAGAAAGAATAAACATTTTTCGGGGATAACCATGGAATTCGCTGATTTGCTAGAAGCACTTCTTAGCATGCTTGAAGATGTTGAAGAGGATATAGGCAATGACATTGAAGACATCGTTAAAAAACTTGTTGCACCTGTTTGCAGAGAGGTGCATGTAAGGTTTAAGAGGTCATACGATGGCATAACATACTACGCAATAGCAGAATGTGACAACCTGTTGCTATGGTTTACAATGTTCGAAGAATATGCATATTCGATAGATATGGTATCTGAAGAATCCTACGAATCAAATCCCGTAGACAGCCTAATAACCATGTTACTTGAAATCAAAACCGATTTCGACGAAATATCCACCAGCTCACTCCGCGAAGCAATAGGCACAGTAAGGGAGCTTCTTGAGCCGGTGTGCAAAGCAAAGATAGGAGTAGTATACAATGGACTGGATCCAATAATCAAAGTCAAATGCAACGAAAAGAAATACCGCATCGAGCTAACAGCAAGCATAAAGAGGAGCATACTAGGCGTAGAATCAATCGAGGATGAGGAGTAAACATTTTTTCGGGGCTTGAAATGAGTGAAGACCTTGTGTTAACACTTCTAGACATGTTGATAGACATGGAGAGCTACCCCGACCCAAAGTTCTATAGAGTGCTAGACGACTTTGAGCAAGCCGTAAAGGAGCTACTAAAACCGGTGTGCGAAGATCTGGATATAATCTATGAGTACACAGACGGCGAAGACACATACATGGTAAAGTACACAATAATATGCAACAACAAGAAGTACAAAGCAAAGATCTACGTAGACCCGCTATACACAGCATCAGTACCATATGACTTCATAGATGAGGAAGACACAGATGAGGAGGAGTAGCAAATACAACCGTTTTTTCGGGGATCAAAGTGATTGACGTAGTTGAATCCCTATTCAGTTTCAGAAACTACATAGGCAATGGATTCATAGTTGTATCCGATGACAGCATATCATATGCTGTTGACATAACCACGTTTCTAAGAGTAGTTGATGAATATGTCTATATCAGAAGAGTAGGAGTAGTAGGAGCCGAACCTCTGTACTCAGTAGTAAAGGTGATGAAACTAGACAGCAGGTACAAGATAGTGCTAAGACCAGTTAAACATATTGATGATAAGAGGCTTATACAGCTCTACAAAGCAGTAGTAGACTACATAAACAAAGCACTAGGCGAAAAAACCAATATCAAAATATATGTTTTTGAGCCGTACCCAAAGTACATCACTATTGATATCGGATCCAATAAATATGTGTACATACCCGGCAACAGACCGAGAACAATATACAAAGGCAAGAAGACAACAATTGCAGGATACTTCACAAGAATGTGCATAGACAAAGCATGTGACCAGCTAATTGATGAGCTATATGAGGTAGGCAACATAATGATGGAGTACAACGAAACCATATACGCACTACCAAAGGAAGTTTTGAAAAGAATATGGAATAGATTCTCAGAGAGCATAAAACTTGACAAAGCTGTCGACCCATACAAATACATAAAAACCATTCTCTACGGAATCTACGTAGAGGAATTTGACAGAAAAAGGCTTATCATGGGAAACAAAACAATTTCACAGGCAAGGAAAGCAATTAGAAAAGCAAAAGAGTTAGCGTTGAAGGCTCTCGAAATAGCAAAAGAGGAGGCAGTTACACACAAGCTGTTAACCTAAACCATTTCATTTTTTCTTCGGGGTTCTCTCATGTGGTACGCAATAACCTATCTGAAGCACGACTCAAAGTATGGCTCCGTGCTAGCGTTTGTAAGGAGCGTCACGAGAGGAGCTATACCGAGGCGTGCACTAGCTCTGGCAACACCTAAGAAGACTAGGGAGGTTGTAAGAGCATGGGACGTAATGAAACTGCATGGAAATGCATGCAGAGACTACATAGAGCCTTACACAGGTAGATGGATGACTGAGGAGGAGTTCAAAAGGATTATACAACACATTGTTGAGAAGTGCTACAAGGATCCGAAGACAAGGAGGAGAAAGCTTGAAATGTTTGAGAAATGGCTAAACAGTGAGCCAAGATTCGGCAATGCACAGCCACAGTTTAGGTACGACATAATCAAGATAGACAAGAAAGAGAGAATCAGCTTAGTTGGCAACGAGTGTATACAGGCGTACAAGATGCCATACGATGAATGGCTATACAGATACAGAATTGGGCTAGGGATACACGAGTACAGAAAAAGCTATATACTAGCCATAGACTCATCAGATGATCGCCTCAATATATATTTCGTGGTAATCAACAAGGAGTGCCTAGAGAAAGACAATATCGAGATACCGCATATACCGAGCTACGGAATCAAAGTAATTCGTGAAGTATTTCAGAAGCTACCCAAATGGATGAAGCATCAAGACCTCTACTTCCACCTACTACCAAAAGACCCTGACCCAAGACTAGTAAAACTATTGGAGAGAATCATAAACAGCTACAAACAGGCGAATCCAGATCAAGAAACAGCTGACCTTCAATTCACCCTCGCGAGACTGTACCTAGAGTACACAGGAATGATAATCGATATGAGACACAACATGCATCTAAAGCCCGCTGTACTGCCAAAACCAGTTGATGACGCAATAGTAGACGTACTAATGTCTAAAACAATAGAGACAACAAACCCGGAGGACTTCAAGAAAAAGCTGAAGAAATATATAGAGATAGTGAATAAAGCTATCGAGGTAAACAAGGAGAGAATGGTAGAATCAGCACTACTGTCCTAAACAATTTTTTCGGGGATAAACATGTCTGAAATAAGCATAACTGAAGCATGGCAAGTTGCAGTATGCAGTGGACTCATAATGAAGTGGGATGTAGCTGTACGGAGAGTTGTAGAGGCTTTTCTAAGATTTGAGGACAAAACTGTGTGCACCACGTACAACAATGAGTACAGGTTTCTCGTATCAATGAGTTCCTTGGCCCCTGAAGAACAAGAAGCGTACCTGATGATAGGCAGTGCAAACCCTGCACAGGTAGCAATATTCAAAAGGTACGGAGCCGTAGACACACTAACACTACTTGACTGCAGATATGCAGATGTATGCAACGAGATACTCAAAATGCTGGACATACCCATAAAAGTTGAGAAAATAAGCAACAATAAAGAGGAGCACATATTGATAAGAACTCCTCTAGACCTATACGAAATGGATGGAGGCAAGACCAGAGCGATATACGCGAAAATAACAGACAAAAACATGGTGATTGTCCTCGCACCCGTCACAAGAGTAACTATACTAAGCGATGAGGAGCTAAAGACCGTGGAAATGCTAAGAAAGCTAGTAGCAGAGTACGAAACGCTAGAATACACAGCACATACAGAACACGGAATAAAACCAAGCATTGAAATAATGAGCGAGGTAGAGAAAACCGCTGAAACGATTAGAAGAGTACGTGGAAAAACATTCGAGCTACGCAGAACAGAGACAAAGGAAGATGCAATCAAAATGCTGAAAGAGGCAATAAAACACATTGAGAAGGCTATAGAGGAGATGAAAACGTTAATAACATACCACAAACTAGCATCTTAAACACATATTTCTTTTTCGGGGTCACCCCCACAAATTTGCGGGGGTTCTGATGAGTATAGTAAATGATTTACGCAAAATTGTGTACATCATTTCTGAGATGATTGATGTTAGGAAAGATATTATCAGGTTTTTGGATCGTGTCTCAATGTTTGAGATCAGTGTTCAGTGTAGAGGTGGTGTAGCGATACGTTGTAGTATTGGGTTCTGCGACATTATCGACACAAGTACACGCGACAAGGTGACTATATTTAAGAATGAGGTTGTGCTAGCACCTCGCGACAGCAGAAGAGCGTATGGAATAAACCCAGAGAAGACAAGGTCGCCGAAAGCAAAGAGGATTCTGGAGATGGCTGAGAGCTGTAGAGAGGAAATAGAAAACGCTGTAAAGGAGATGGAGACAAGACTAGAAAGACTAAGGCAGATACTGGCACTGCTAAGCCTCGTAGACACAAGTTGATAGAGCTACTCACCAGCAAGCAGACCAAACACAGCAAGCGGAACAGCAATAGCTCCTGAGACAGCACCACTTATCAAAGCATTCTTTGTAGCAACATATGCTCCGCCACCACCAGCAACAGCACCTACACCAGCGGCTATAAGAGCCTCATCCCTGTCGAGATAGCTGAAGCTAACAGGGTAGAAGTCCTTGAAGCCAACGAACTCACCAACCTTAATGTTCCCGTAGTACAGAACATTAGGTGATGTATAGCCGATGCTGTGTCTACACCTCATAGACACAGTCTTAGCAACAAAGCCACTGACACTATCTATGACACAGTATGGCTGGTTATAGTCGTAGTCAGGCTTTAGACCAAGCTCCTCAACAATATCCTCAAACCTTATAACAGTTTTTCCATCGTCAGTTCTCTCAATTTTGAAGTATTTGCCAGGACTAACAGCAACAACCCTACCATCTGGCAAAATCACTTTGTCGTAGTATATCCAAACATTTAGCGCCTGAACAAAGAGCCTAAACTTCTTTGGATCAAACACCTTTGGACACCAGCATAAATAAATTGATTAACAGGTTTATATTTTTTCTCGGGGGTTAAGATGAAGGATGTTAAAAAAGCCTTGCTTAAGCTTGTTGAGCTTGTTGATGAGCTGGAGAAAGGTATCAGCACCAGTAATGAGATTGCTGAGATTGTCAACATGGAAATCAATCTGGATCCAGGAGTTAAAGACATAGACATAGCAATCGACACAAATACCAAGAGACTCAGAGTACCAGCAGTAACCACAAACGGCAACGGCTTGGAATGCGTTAAGCTACCATACATATTCAACAAGGTTAGGATAACATCAGAGGATGGAGACATAAAGGTTCAATACATATACGAAGACAGATACGTAAAGGACGTAATACCACTATCAAAAACAATAGAAAGCATAGCAGATCTAATAACACTAGCATGCAACCTAAGCGAAGAGGAGCTAGAAACAATAATAGAGAAGCTAAGAAGTGAAACAAACGCCGAGGCAAAAGCACTCGAACAACTGAGGCAAATAGTCACAACAGTAAGGCTAATACTAGGCATAACCTAGACACCCTTTCTTTTTCGGGGTCTAAATGAAGAAGGGAACCCCGCTGAGCGATGACCCCACTCGGAGCAATGATGAATCTATTACCTGATCACACTTCTTGTTTCGGGGCTTAACATGAATTGGTTTAAAACCAGATCAAGACGAAGATTAAAGGATATACTGGCATCGATGGAAATAGATATGCTGATCAACAACACGTCTAAACTCTTACTCGTTAAACATTTAAATGTTCATATAAATTTATATACCCACGCACACACATATTTTTCGGGGATCTCGCATGAGTTCAAATCCAATTGTTATATCCATAACCAATCTAAAAGGTGGAACAGGTAAGACAACTCTAACGGCTTTGCTTGGATATGGATTGGCTAAGATGGGTAGAAAGGTATTGCTAATTGATCTTGACCCCGAAAGCCACTTAACATCAATATTTGTGCCTATCAACGAGATCGAGAACGTTGTTGGAGGATCAATGGACTTTGCAACGATTGGCTCGAGCTACAAGGTGAGGACGGTGTACAACGATGGTAAGGGACAGATAGATTTACTGCCGTCAGGACTAAACTACATAATCAGGATATTCGAGGGCTCTATACCAGCATGGGATTCCCATGCCGTTGAGGTGAGGATCGAGAAGGAGCTCAAAGGGAAGTATGACTACATAATCTGCGACACACCACCAGAGGTGATACCACCAACAATGTGGGCACTATTCGCCTCTGACTTCATAATAATTCCAACAAACCTTGAAGAGCTGAGCCTAGCAGGGCTAAAGATAATAATGAGATACATACTCCCATCAGTGCTCGAGAGAAGCAGAAGAAACACAAAGATACTTGGAGTAACACTGATAAACGTAACCAGGCACTGGAAGAAAGAGACACTAACAAGAATTGAAAACGACATAACAAACTACATAATCAGCGCAGTTCCACACATAGCCAAAAGAACATACAGGAAAATATTCTTCAATACAGC
>Ga0315272_10000245_pt1 | contig 26658 bp, 18 predicted proteins | sample C3_middle_MG_FD_203918 | JGI IMG/M metagenome (GOLD analysis project Ga0315272, IMG submission 203918) | Sediment microbial communities from Yellowstone Lake, YNP, Wyoming, USA - C3_middle | ecosystem: Environmental > Aquatic > Freshwater > Lake > Sediment | place: USA: Wyoming | collected...
AAGGCGGAAAAGTACATCATATCCAGGCTGTTCTTCTTAAGTACCCCAAGGAAGCTTTTATACAAAAGATAAGATATCAGCAGCAGAAGCATAGGATAATATATATCAACCGCATAACTGAAAACTTTTACCGGCAGAAACAGCGTAAAGCAGGAAATAATGAAGAATGAAACAGATATGACCCAGGCAATAATTCTCGCAAGCAGTGATGGATAAAGATTCTGCACAAACCATGACCAACCGATCAGTACAAGAAACAAAATGAGATACTCAAATCGCACAACCCATATCCATTTCATCTCAAACAGGTTATAGATGAGGTAGTGTGAAGTAAATAAAGGTCTCAATGAGAGCCCTATCGTTGCTATGCTGAATGACCCCAGAAGTGTTTCCGAGGGATTTAAGATATAGAACAGCAGGAAAAAAATAGAAAATCCCAGCAGAAGGCTGATTACACACCAGTCTGCTGCCCAATTACCTGCAAGCTGTTTTTGCACTTCTCTGAAGGTACCTATTTTTGCCGGCAGCCAGAAACCACCGCGACGCTGCTGGTAGTTCGCAACGTTTATCAGGACTTTTAGCGTATCTGATGAAGGAATTATTCTGAAAAAATTCGTCTTGTACTCAGGCTGTGATTCTTCTTCGGTTATTCCTGTTGTACCAATGCTGCCATAAAGTTTTCCGTCTATATAAATATCGTATGAGGAATCAAAGACAGGAAGATCCATCGCCAGAGGATTTTTTAATCCCCTTGGGAGCAGTATGGTCAGACTATATGTTGCATAACCGAAGTTTTCGATCTTTACCTGTTTGTTTCGGTAATCAGTCCAGTATGAAGGCACATTTCCATAGAAATCGGGTTTAAGATTACCAGAACGGAAATCATCCGGATGAAGCATCTTTTTCCAGTAAAACTCCCATTCACCGTCAAGCTTTGCAATAAAATGATCGGGATCTTTTATTTCGCTGAGATCTAATATTCCCTTTACAGCTTTTGGAGACGGCGTTCGGGCATAAATAGCCGTCACAGGTACAGCAACAATGATGACGAGAAGGAGTCTTCTTAAACTCATTACTTTTTTATTTAAGTCCCCTGTTTTCAAGCAACGCGTCAATTGATGGCTCTTTGCCTCTGAATTTCACATACATGTCGTGAGGATCCCTGGTACCTCCTTTGGAGAGGATCTCTTTTTCAAATCGTGCCGCAACATCTTTATTAAAGATATCTCCTGTTTCCTTGAATGCCTGGAATGCATCAGCATCGAGAATTTCGGACCAGATATAGCTGTAATAACCGGCAGCATAGCCACTGGCCCAGATATGATTAAAATATGTTGACCTGTATCTGGGTTTAATTTCAGGGATAAGACCATATTTGTCCAAAGTGGCTTTTTCAAATGACCTGATATTTAGGGCAGTTGTATCGGTAATAGTATGATATTCCATATCCAGGAGTGCTGCTGCCAGATATTCGATGGTTATAAATCCTGTGTTGAATTTACTGGCCATATCGATTTTACGGACTATTTCATGAGGTATGATTTCGCCTGTTTTATAGTGTTTCGCATACACCTTCAGAACTTCAGGCTCCAGAGCCCAGTGTTCCATTATCTGCGATGGCAGTTCAACAAAATCGCGAGGAACTGATGTCCCTGAAACACTCGGGTAAGTTGAATTGGAAAGCAGCTGGTGTAATGCATGTCCAAACTCGTGAAAAAGAGTGGATGCCTCGTCCGAAGTAAGCAGAGATGGTTTATCAGCAGATGGCGGAGTCGAATTTGTCACCATAGTGACAATCGGATAAATCATATTTCCGTTCCTGTCGCGACTCTGTCCCCTGAAAGCACCACACCATGCGCCGCTCCTTTTAGAAGAGCGCGGATAATTGTCGATCATCAGTATTCCTACATGTTTCCCGTCTCTTCTGACCTCAAAAGTGTTCACATCTTTCTGATATTTTGGAATATCTGTCCGCCGGTTAAACTCGAGTCCATATAAACGGTTGGCTACATAGAACAATCCATCCATTACATTATCAATTTTGAAATATGGACGGGTTAATTCATCACTCAGATCATATTTTTCCTTCTTGATCTTCTCAGTATAATACCACCAGTCCCATGGCTCAAGTTTAAAATTGGAACCCTCACGGTTAATAATTTCCTGCTGTGCTTTTGCTTCCTCTTTGGCCACAGGAAGAGCCGCTTTCCAAAGCTGGCCAAGTAATTCAAAAACTTTTTCCGGTGTCTTTGCCATATTTCTTTCGAGAGCAAAGCCTGCATAGCTATTATAGCCCAGAAGCCTTGATCTATCAAGCCTTAACCGTGCAATCCTTGAAATTATTGTTTTATTATCGTGGTCATTATCATTGTCGCCTTTCATGAAATATGCAGTGAAAAGTTTTTGCCTCAGGTCTCTCTTGTCTGAATACTTAAGGAATTGCTCCATTATCGGATACTGGATTGTAAATACCCATTTTCCTTCCATTTTCATGGCTTTGGCGCTAGAGGCAGCCTGTGTTATTGCACCTTCGGGTAACCCTGCAAGATCTTCTTTCTTATCAACGACAAGGCGGAATGCATTGGTCTCAGCAAGGAGGTTCTGTCCGAACTGAACGGATAGCATAGATAGCTCTTCATTGATTTTCCTCAGCTTAAGCTTATCATCAGCTGACAGGGCAGCACCGCTCCTTATAAAATTTTTGTAGGTGTCTTCAAGTACTTTTTTCTCTTCTTCAGTGAGTTTGAATTTATCACGATTGTCATAAACCGATTTTACCCTTCTGAATAAACTGTCGTTGAGATTTATATCATCGCGGCTTTTTGATGCAATTGGAGCCAGTTCCTTGTTTATTTTCTGAAGGGTATCATTCGTATTTGCGGAATTAAGGGAGCCAAAAACACGGCTGACCCGGTTAAGCAGATCTCCACTGTACTCAAGTTCCCTGATCGTATTTTCAAATGTGGGCTCCTTCGGATTATTGATGATGGCTTTTATTTCTTTCTTTTGTTCTTCAAAACCCTTAAGGTAGGCAGGCATATAATGTTCAGCCTTTATCTTCTCAAATGGAGGTACCTGAAACGGTGTATTCCACGCTGTAAAAAAAGGATTGTCATTTTTAACTTCATTTTTAAAACCAAAGGAGATTGATATCAGAGTGATAATCAATAAAATAAAAAACTTTTTCATGACTGGGATCAAGGTTAGGTTGTGTTTTTCAGTCTGCAATATACAAAAAAAGTAAAGGCACCGGGCGGTGCCTTATACTCGATTAACCTAAACCTGATCGTTGAATACGCCGAATGGCGATTGTAGAGAAATTAATTATCGTTAAATTAAATTTTCGTGTCCGTCGTTATATTTATATAAACAAAGCAGAAATAAATATGTTTACTTTTTTTGCTTTATTCACAATATAGACGCTTGTCAGCCAAAAATGTTGCATCGATTTTTGTTAATGATTTGTTAATCATATGTTAAAATATGTATCTATCTGATAATTAGAAATATACAAGTTGTTCCATGGAGGCTCAAAGTACCTCAATTTATTATTTTACGGATTCATAAGAATTATTTAACTTGCACCATCTAAAAATAAACATGATCGCAAAACTGAAATACCGTTTTATGATGCAACGTCTTGGCAGAAGGCTGTACTGTTGCCTCATGTTTTATAATTTCTGATCCGTTTCTGTACTGACCCGTCAGAACAGGAAAACCCTACCCTGTTACTATTTATTTCTATCTATTTCCATTTATTTCTTTTACTATTTCTTTCCACCAGATGAAAGGTCTAATTTTCAGCGTTAAAAGATATTCAATCCACGATGGCCCCGGGATAAGGGTGACTTTTTTCATGAAAGGCTGCCCGTTAAGCTGCAGATGGTGTCATAACCCTGAAGGGATTTCCCCGTTACCGGAGACTGTAATGATGACCAGAAAAGTAGGAGAGAAGGAATTCATAAGAGAGGAAGAAGTAGGCAAATATTACACTGTTGATGATATAATTAAAATACTTGACCAGGAGAAGGTTTTTATTAGTCACTCAAAAGGTGGTGTGACATTCTCCGGAGGAGAACCAATGGTTCAATCTGAGTTTTTACTTGAAGCATTGAAATCATGTAACGACAGAGGCTATTCAACCGCAGTCGATACGTCAGGTTATTCATCAGCGGAAAACTACAGAAATATTATCCCCTATACCGACCTGTTCCTTTTCGATATCAAACATCTCGATGATTTAAAACATATCGGATCAACCGGTGTTTCTAATACTGGTATTCTCGAGAACTTCAGACTTCTGCTCGAAAGCGGAAAGGATATAATGATACGGATTCCTGTTATTCCTGGATTTAATGATGATATGGTCCATATGGAGGAGCTTAAGAACTTTATTTTGGCTTCGGGAATAAGGTCAGTCAATAAGATCAATCTTCTTCCATATCATAAGATAGGATCTTCAAAATATAAAAGGTTTAAAATGCCTTATATGATGGAAGGTGTGGAACCTCCTTCCTCTGAAGCTATGCAACAGCTCAAGCAGCTTTTTATGGAAACAGGTATAAAAGTTAAGATTGGCGGATGAAGTGAAAATAAAGTTGCGAAAAGGCAAATCAAAAAATTATGTATAAAACAAACAGAAAATAACTGAATATGATAATATCAGACAGAGTTAAAAAATTAAGGGAGCAGAGCCTGAGCGCTGTAGAAAAAATCAGCGCAGAAAGAGCCTTGCTCATGACTCATTTTTATAAGAGTGATGAGGCACGGGAACTGTCTCCTGCGGTTAAAAGAGCGAAAGCATTTGAGTATCTTCTTAAAAATAAGAAGATTTATATCGGAGAAGGTGAACTGATCGTTGGTGAGCGGGGGCCAGCTCCCAAGGAAACACCAACTTATCCTGAGATCAGTCTGCATTCGGTAAAAGATCTTGAAATTCTTAACTCCCGTGAGAAAGTCTTCTTCAGGGTAGATGAAGAGGTAATAAAAATTTATACAAATGAAATTATTCCTTTCTGGCAGGGCAGGAGCAATCGCGACAGGCTGATGTCAGGCATGACACAGGAATGGATAAATGCCTATAATGCCGGTGTATTCACAGAATTTCAGGAGCAGCGTGCTCCTGGACACACTGTTCTCGGGTACAGAATGTTCAAAAAGGGTTTTCTTGAAGTTAAAACCGAGATAAGGTCAGCTATTGACACACTTGATTTTTTTAATGATCCGGAAGCCTCTGATAAATTGGAAGAGCTTAAGGCTATGAATATTGCATGCGATGCGATCATTATGTATGCAAATCGTAATGCCCTTGAGCTGGAGAAGTGTGCTGCTGTTGAAAAGAACCCGGCAAGGAAGGAAGAGCTGGCAAACATGGCTGAGATTTGCAGGAAAGTTCCTGCGAATGCTCCTGAAACTGTTCATGAAATGCTTCAGCATTACTGGTTTATGCATATCGGAGTCATAACGGAGTTAAATCCATGGGACTCTTTCAATCCGGGGCGACTTGACCAGCACCTGTTTCCGGTGTACAGGAAAGAAGTTGAAACAGGGACCATTACTCGCGAGAAACTTGATGATCTCCTGGGTTGTTTCTGGGTAAAGTTCAATAATCATCCTTCTCCTCCGAAAATGGGTGTTACTGCCAGTGAGAGCAACACATATACCGATTTCTGCCTCATTAACCTTGGCGGCGTGAAGCCCGATGGTTCAGATGCAGTTAATGAGATGTCCTATATCCTTCTTGATGTAATAAAAGAGATGAGGATACTTCAGCCGAGTTCAATGGTGCAGATCTCAAAAAAAAATCCCGACAGGTTTATTCATAAGGCGCTTGATATTATCAAAACAGGATTCGGACAACCTTCCTGTTTCAATACCGACGCTATAATCCAGGAACTGCTCAGGCAGGGTAAAAACCTGACAGATGCCAGGAATGGCGGTGCTTCGGGATGTGTTGAGACCGGCGCATTTGGTACTGAAGCTTACTGGCTTACAGGCTATTTTAATCTGCCAAAAATACTGGAATTGACACTCAATAACGGGTTTGACAAGAGAACCTGTACTCAGGCAGGAATTAATACCGGATTTTCCGCGGATTACAGAACATTTGATGATATACTTGAAGCATTCAGTATGCAGGTCAGATACTTTGCAGACATTAAGATACGGGGCAATAATGTGATTGAAAGAGCCTTTGCTTCTTGGTTACCCGTTCCGTTCCTTTCATTGCTGGTTGAGGATTGCATTTCCAACGGGAAGGATTATAATAGTGGCGGCGCCAGGTACAATACATCTTATATCCAGGGTGTAGGATTAGGAAGCATTACAGATATCCTGACCTCAATCAGGTATAATATTTATGACAGGAAAACACTTTCCTGGGATCAGATGAACAGAGCTCTAGAAGCAGATTTTAAAGGTTTCGATGAGATCCAGTATGAGCTTATTTACAATACTCCGAAATTTGGCAATGATGATGACTACGCTGATCAGCAGGCTGTTTCCGTCTTTGAAATCTACTATGATGCGGTAAACGGCCGGCCTAATACCAGGGGAGGAGTGCACAGGATCAATATGCTCCCAACAACTTCACATGTCTATTTCGGGAGTGTGACAGGCGCCACTGCTGATGGGAGAAATGCGTACCTGCCTCTTTCCGAGGGAATTTCCCCGTTCCAGGGAGTTGATCACAATGGACCGACGTCTGTTATAAAATCTGCTTCCAAGATCGATCACCTTCGTACCGGCGGCACGCTTTTGAATCAGAAATTCTCACCTTCTTTCTTTGAAGATGAAGACAGTTATGAGAAACTGACTGCATTGATCCGCAGTTATTTCAGTCTGGACGGCCATCATATCCAGTTCAATGTGGTCAATGCAGATACTCTGAAAGACGCACAGAAACATCCCGAACGATACAGGGACCTGATTGTACGCGTTGCTGGTTACAGCGATTATTTCAATGATCTGGGCGAGGATCTGCAGAATGAGATCATTAAGAGGACCGAGCACGAGGAGGTTTAGGTTGAAATTATTTGAAATGAATTGAAATAAATGGAAATGGATTGAAATGGATTGTAAGAAGAAATTTGCTTTGACAGCCTGAAGATTGTAATATTAAAATTTCTGAATATTCTTCCATAAAAAAACCAGGTATGGTTTCAATCCAGACCTGGTTTTTGTTTCCTCTGTTAATTTCTATTTATTTCAATATATTGCTACATATTTCAATATATTTCTACTTCTTTTTGTCCTTTATCTCATTGAACACAGAAGTAGCAGTTGCTATCATTCCTGATATATCGGTCAGATTTGCAGGAAGAATAACTGTGTTGTTCGTTTTTGCAATATTCCCAAAAGCAGTCAGATATTGCTCAGCAATTCTGAGGTTTACAGCATTTAATCCGTTCTCCTCTGATATTGCCAGTGAAATAGCTCTCAGTCCGTTGGCAGTTGCCTTGGCAAGCTGCTCAATTTCAGAGGCACGTCCTGCAGCTTCGTTGATCCTTTTCTGCATTTCACCTTCTGAATTCTTGATGAGCGATTGCTTATCACCTTCCGCAACATTTATTTTTGCCTGTTTAGCACCTTCCGACTCGGCAATAATGGCTCTTTTCTCTCTTTCAGCCCTCATCTGTTTCTCCATAGCATCTTTGATACTCTGAGGAGGAGAGATGTTTTTAACCTCGTAACGGGTTACTTTTACACCCCATGGTTCGCTGGCTTTATCTACTGCTTCAACGATAGTGACATTTATAGTTTCACGCTCTTCAAAAGTCTTGTCGAGTTCAAGTTTCCCGATCACACTTCTCATTGTTGTCTGTGCTATCTGGATAGATGCAAACCTGTAATTGTCGATACCATAAGAAGCTTTCTGAGGATCAAGTACCTGAAGGTAAAGGATCCCGTCAACCTCTACAGCTATATTATCGCGGGTAATACATATCTGCGGTGCAACATCGATGGCTTGTTCTTTTAAAGTGTGTCTGTACCTTATTTTGTCCAGAAAGGGAATGAGTATCTGAAACCCGGCTGTGAATGTGCCCCGGTACTTTCCGAGTCTTTCAACAATAATTGCTGTTCTCTGCGGAACAATTTTGATCATTGATGCAATAAGAATAAACGCCATGAAGATTACACCGATAAGAATAAAGGTTGTGCTTGATCCTTCCATTTTAATTATTTTTTTGGTTCAACTATCAATTTAAAACTGTCTTTTTCAATAATAATAACTCTTTGTCCTTCAGTGATTTCAGAAGAAGATTCGGCTGTCCATGTTGTGCCTTTGAATTCTACTTTGCCTTTAGTAAGGCCGCCAAAATTAACTACAGCGAGCGCCTCTTTTCCGGTAAATTCATCCTCTACATCATCGGAATGCGTGTTCTTGCTGTTCAGAAATTTATTCTGGATAATTTTTCTGAGGGCTGCGAGTAAAATACCTGATGTTATAGCAAAAATGATGATCTGCAGGTTGGTACCCGGATGTGCGACCAGACATACAAGTGCTGTGATCCATGCACCGAGGCCAAAGAAGAAAATTATGAACCCCGGCAATACCAGTTCCAGCAGAAATAAGCCCAGACCCAGAATGAACCAGAAGATTTCTGGCCTGGAAAAAATGTTTGTGATCATAATGAAAAGATTAAATTTATTTGCGAGATCTTTAATTCGGATAGTAAAGATATAATAAAAAATGCAGATAAATCAAATAGTAGAGCTGATTAAAATAACTTGATCAGTCTGCCGGAATGAGATCAGACTTAAGAATGCTTATTTTTTTTCTGACGTTTTATAGATGTTCTTCAGCCATCCGGCAACCTTCCTTGAATAGAAGTTAAGATTCTCACAGGAGGCCGCACCCTCCATCTTAATGAGGCTGCCTTTATACATTCCTGATTTCTCATCAAACAGATAGCAGATGTATTTCAGTGATCCTGTATCAACTTCCTCATGCTTCAATGCGGTAACCTTGCTGGCAGAGATATTCTTTATAAAACGGGCATAGCTTATTAATTCTTCCTGCGTGATCCTCTTACCTGAATTTACACAATTTGCCAGGTTGGAACTTCCCTGAACAGAAGAAAGCTTATACTCTTTGTCAGGAAAACTCCATGTTTCCGGGTTATTATAGAGCATGACATTCCCCTCTTTGTCGATAAGCACTCCATTATGCTGATTGCCATGGCTGTTGTTTACATACTCGACTTCAAACAGAATTGCCTGGTTGTTGTTTATGACAGTTTTTTTCCTGCAGCCGGTCAGGAGCAATATGGTAACTGGAATTATAAATATCTTGATATACAGGGTTTTCATAAAGTTTTTACAGAAGCGGTATTCAATACTTTTTTATCAGAAACAATTGTATTTGTTGCATTGGCGTACAAATTTATTCAATAAACTGTTATAAGGAATCAGGAACGAAATAAATTTGATAAAATGGTTTTTTTTATGTAATTTATGGTCGGGAAATAGGTGGGAATCTGAAAGGGTTTCCGGGAGTCTCCTCCGGTTTTTAGACGGGATAAGTAGCTGATATATTAACTAATAAGTTTCATGTATTGAGGCATCTTAAAAAAATCACACAAAGGAGGAACGTGAGATGGAAAAGTTTTTTGATTATTTTGATGGTCGGTACAGGGAGTCTATACTTAAAAAGTCTCCTGTTGATGACGGTCCGGTTATTACTATTTCAAGATTAACCGGTTGTGATGCCCGGCAGGTTGCAGCTGTTCTTGCTGACAATCTCAATCAGAAATTCGGTACTACCAGGTGGAAATGGGTTGATAAGGATATTATCTTCGCTATTGCCAAAGAGCTGAACACCGATACCCAGAGGGTTGAAAACTTCTATAAAGGTATTGAATTATCAAATCTTTCTGAGATGATCATGGCATTCTCAGGTGGTTTTGTCAGCGACCTGAGGGTGAAGAAAGCAATAAAGGATGTAGTCCTTTCAATTTGCAAAGAGGGTCATATCATTCTTGTGGGGAGGGGAGGAGTCTCAATAGCCCATAATATTGCAGACGCCCTTCATATAAGGCTTGTTGCTCCCTTTTACTGGAGAGTTCAGAATGTCATGAAAAAGAAAGTTATGGACATGGAAACTGCCGAGGCTTATGTCGTGGACACTGATGAGAAGCGTTTTAACCTTATACAATCATTCATCGACAAGAAGCCATTGAATATTGACTATCTGTTCGACGCTACCCTTAACCGAAGCTCATTCTCGATAGAAGATATTTCTTCCATGATAGTCACATTGTATGAAAATAAGGTCTGTAAACAGATGACGGAGCGGAAAAAAGTCAGAAAGTATATCTGAATCTTTTCCGCCGCAACTGCTGTTCAATATTGTTCAGGAGCTTACATTCTGCTGCAATCGGCTATCTTTTTTACATGCTCGCTCAGTCTTTTATCGAGACTCTTCTTATAAGCATCCCAGTCTGTAATAGGATATTTGGCGACCCCGCTATCCATTGCAGCTTTCGCAACTGCCGGCGCAACGGTTGAAATAAGCCGGGGATCAACTGGTTTTGGAATTATATATTCTTTCCCGAATGTCAACTTATCAACATTGTATGCTTTTAAAACTGAAGCAGGAACAGGTTCTTTTGCCAGGGCGGCCAGAGCTTTTGAAGCAGCGAGTTTCATCTCTTCATTTATTGTTGAAGCTCTTACATCAAGAGCGCCTCTGAATATGAACGGGAATCCAAGAACGTTATTTATCTGGTTAGGATAATCTGATCTTCCTGTAGCGAAGATCATGTCGTCTCTTGTTGCCATTGCGTCTTCAAATGAGATTTCCGGATTTGGATTCGCCATTGCAAATATGATAGGGTTATCTGCCATAGACGACAGCATTTCTTTCGACATCATACAGGCTGTAGAAAGTCCAAGGAAAAGGTCAGCGCCTATTATTGCCTGCTCTTTTGTGTCTACATTTCTTTGAGTCACAAATTCCTGCTTGAATTTATTAAGATCCTTTCTCTTGCTGTTTATGACCCCTTTGGAATCGCACATTACAATATTCTCTCTTCTGATCCCAAGAGAAACATAAAGCCGTGAGCACGAAATTGCTGCTGCTCCGGCACCGCAAACAACCATTTTTACATCCTCAATTTTTCTGCCGGTGATTTCAAGTGAATTAATCAAGCCTGCTGCCGATATAATAGCAGTTCCATGCTGATCATCATGAAAGACAGGAATATCAAGAATTTTCTTAAGCTCAGTCTCGACCTGGAAACATTCCGGAGCTTTAATATCTTCAAGATTAATACCGCCGAAGGTTGGAGCAATCTGCCTGCAAAATTCAATAAGCTTTACAGGATCTTTTTCATCGACCTCAATATCAAACACATCAACATCGGCAAATACTTTAAAGAGTAATCCCTTACCCTCCATAACCGGTTTTCCGGCCATTGTTCCGATATCTCCAAGACCCAGCACGGCCGTTCCGTTCGATATTACAGCAACAAGATTTCCTTTGGCTGTATAATTATATACATCTTCAGGGTTCTTTTCAATTTCGAGACATGGAAATGCCACACCAGGGGTATATGCCAGACTGAGATCGAATTGTGTGCTATAGGGTTTTGTAGGGATTACTTCCACCTTCCCATGACGCCCTCTGCTATGGTAGAGAAGTGCATCTTCTTTTGTTACTTTTGACATAATCCTTTATTATTAGTTAGTTTTTCAGGTTTATTGAATCGACTGATTATCATAAATATAAAATCAATATGGGAAATATGCTTACCCAATTTACGACTTAAATATCAACTTATGCATGAGAAAAATCAGGGAAATCGAAGTAGTTTAATTAAGATTTCAATATTGCGGTAATATATTTTGCATTGATGACAAAAATAGATATTTTCAACGGCAGTTTTAAGATTAGTATTAACATTGTTTATTATCGGTTTTAAATATGAATAAAAACCTCGCAATAGGAACTGACATCGGTGGAAGCCATATAAGTTGTGCCGCTATAGATCTGGTTTCCGGAAAAGTTCTGGAAGGAACTCTTACGGAAAGAACTGTGGATAATCAGGCTTCTGCCAAAGATATAATTGACGGATGGTCAAAGGCATTAAAATCTGTTCTTGAGAAAGTATCTGTTGAAAATGTAAAGGGAATTGGGTTCGCCATGCCCGGACCTTTCGATTATGTAAAGGGTATATCATATATCCGCGGTGTTGCAAAATATGAAAATCTGTATGGAGTCAATGTAACTGAAGCTATATCAGAGAATCTCGGTCTCAAAAATGGGCTGCTCATCAGATTCATGAATGATGCTTCATCATTTGCCGTAGGAGAAGCATGGGCCGGAAGTGCCTCAAAATACAACCGTTCACTTTCGATTACGTTTGGGACTGGCTTCGGATCTGCCTTTATCAGCAACCGTATACCAATTGTTGACGGACCAGAGGTCCCGAAGCTTGGATGCATATATCATCTTCCTTACAGGGATGGTATCGCAGATGATTATTTTTCAACACGAGGATTGCTGGGACGTTACAAAGCTCAAACCGGAAAAGAATTATCAGGCGTAAAAGAACTTGCTGCTCTCGCAACAACTGATAAAACAGTGATGGATCTTTTCACCGATTTTGGCGACAATGCAGGTCTGTTCCTTTCAACTTGGCTTAAAAAGTTTAACGCTGAGGTTTTGATTATCGGAGGAAATATTTCCAATGCATATAATCTGTTTGGTGATGTTTTTGAATTAAGACTAAAGAAGGAAAATTGCAACTGTAAGGTTGAACTCTCCAAACTTAAGGAAAATGCCGCTCTCCTGGGAAGTGCTTATCTTCTGGATGATAATTTCTGGAAATCGGTTCAGCATGCACTCCCTCTGATGTAAACTCCGTTAACACTCTCAGCCTTAAACTTAAACTTAACCTTAACCTGAATAATATGAATGCACAAAAAGTAAACATCAGTAAAATACTCCCTGTCCTTATTGGATTTTTCGTAATGGGCTTTGTTGATTTAGTGGGAATAGCCACTAATTACGTTAAAGCTGATTTCAGTCTTTCCGACACTATGGCAAATTTATTGCCTTCGATGGTCTTCTTCTGGTTCCTGATATGTGCAGTACCTACAGGATTACTGATGAATAAAATTGGAAGAAAAAACACTGTCCTGCTTAGTTTAGTTATAACTCTTCCTGCTTTACTCATTCCAATATTTACTTACTCCTTTGCCTCTATGCTAATTTCTTTTACCCTGCTTGGCATAGGCAATACAATTATGCAGGTTTCCTTAAATCCGCTGTTAGCAAATATTGTTGATGAAAAAAGGATGGCAAGTACCCTTACGTTCGGACAATTTATCAAGGCTATAGCCTCTTTTGTTGCTCCGATTTTTGCCGCATGGGCGGTTGTTAGGTTTTCAGATTGGAGAATGATTATGTTCCCCGTATTTCTGGCAATATGCATATGTGTTTTAGCATGGCTTTTCTTAACCAAAATTGAAGAAAGGAACGTTGAAACCAAAGTAGCCTCTTTTAAAGAGTGTTTCTCATTACTGGGTGACGGCACAATTCTGTTGTTGTTTTTAGGCATTATGGCTCACGTTGGACTTGATGTGGGTATCAACACAACAGCCCCAAAACTGCTCATGGAACGTCTGCATATAGGCCTTGCCGATGCCGGATATGCAACAAGCTTCTATTTTATTTTCCGTACAGCAGGATGTCTTTTGGGTTCAGGCTTGCTGGCTAAATTCTCCGCAAAGAAAGTATTCACAGTAAGCGCCAGTATGATTCTAATCGGCATCTTATGTCTGTTTATGCCGAATAAAACTGTAATGTACACGGGTATAGCTCTTTTCGGACTTGGCAACTCAAATATTTTCTCGGTTATCTTCTCTCAGGCACTGATAAAAATGCCATCATCACATAACGAAGTTTCAGGACTAATGATAATGGGTATTTTCGGGGGAGCTGTTTTCCCTCTTATAATGGGCGTTATGTCAGATCTGGTTGGCGGACAGTCAGGTGCATTGTTTGTCCTCCTGTTCTGCGTAGCTTACCTGCTGGTATTTGTTGCAACAAAAATTAAAACCTATACTTCGGCTGCATAAAACCTATTGTAATAAAATCTCATTCTGCAGAGGGCGTCTCAAAAGTTGCTTTTGAGGCGCCATCTTTTTTTATTTGAGATTAAAGATTCCTTTAGTTTTCAATATGTTTAAGAGCTCATCCTTCCCCGATCATTATATTCATACTTACAGATTCGCATTATACACATTAAAACAAAGGGTTCATACAATAGCCTGTTTTAGGGCTAATTTTTTGGCAATGTCACACTATCTTTAAAGAGTGATTTTGTAAGGTCTGTTTGTACATATAAAGGGTAACAAAATGGGAAGTCCAATCCATTTAACAATACCATATAAGAATCTGATGATGTCGTTGACTTCGGATTGTGCGAGCAAACCTGATGGGCTGAACAAAACATGGAATTTTATCATTATATAAGTTCCATGTTAGTTAAAGTTACTGACAGTATTTAAAAGCATTTGAAATACGATGCAGTTAAGCAGCTTAAATAGTCGATTGTAAATAAAATAAATAGAAATTTAAAACTAAGTAGAAGAAATAGGTTAATAGTTTTAGGTTTGATTTTCTCTGTTCCGGAGTTCCCCTTTCCCCATTTTCCCATTTACTCCGGGACAATTTATCCCCCTTCACTGAAAAATTTGTCTCCGACCAAAATATTTCAGCCCGAAGGGGGTTCTCTTTTTCGGTTTATTAAAAATAGAACTTCTTCTGTTTGTATTTTGACCCTAAAAATTGCAAATTGCAGAGCAAACAAACATTTCATCACTAAACCAATGCTCATATTTTTCATTGAATAATTCCTGATTCGTAATTCGAAATTAGTAATTCGTAATTTCTCATTCGTAATTAATATAAGGATATGAAAAAAAATAAACTTTTACGGCGTGATTTCCTTAAAAAATCAGTAGCAGCAGCAGTAGCTTTTACCATTGTACCCCGACATGTTCTCGGAGGCACAGGTTACATGGCACCCAGCGACCAGCTTACCAAGGGCATTATAGGGGTAGGAGGCATGGGAAGAGGACATTTTGAATATGAAGGACGTTTGCTCGCGGTATGTGATGTTGATAAGAATCATCTTGATTCTGCTGTTGCGGCTGCAGGTGGAAATATTTCGGGTTATCACGATTTCAGGGAACTTATTGCACGTCCTGACATCGATGTTGTGCATATCGCCACACCGCCGCACTGGCATGGAATTATCGCCAAAGCGGCTGCCGAAGCAGGAAAAGACATCTGGTGCGAAAAACCAATGACGCGCACCATCGGTGAAGGAATTAAGGTAGTTGAAGCTGTCAGGAAGAATGGCCGTATGTTCCGACTTAATACATGGTTTAGGTTTAAAGACCAGTTTTATGGGTTGGGAACTACTGTTAAGCCTCTGAAGAAACTTGTCGATAGCGGAGCTCTTGGCTGGCCTCTCAAGGTAACTGTCAGCGGAATAACCGGCTACGACTGGAAATTCTACTGGAGCGGTCTTTATAATTTAAAGCCAATGCCGGTTCCTTCCGAACTGGATTATGACTTCTGGCTGGGTCCGGCTCCTTATAAGCCATATAATCCTGAGCGTGTTCATGCAAAATTCAGGGGTTATTGGGACTATGACGGTGGTGGCCTTGGCGATATGGGTCAGCATTATCTCGATCCCGTTCAGTATATGCTCGGGAAGGACAATACAGGTCCGGTTTCAATTGAAATTGATGCCCCTCAGCAGCATTACGATGCTGTAGGATCATGGAGAAGGATCACTTATACTTATGCAGATGGTTGCCAGATAATCCTGGATGGCGAAAACCGTGATAAAAATGCTGCCTACATTGAAGGACCAAACGGGAGAGTCTTTAAAGGATTCAGATCCGATATACCTGATTTTCAAAATCTGATTGACTCACTGCCCGATCCTGAGCCTCAGATTGTAACATTTTCTGAATCCGTACGAACCAGGAAAAAATTTGCCCTTAATGAGGAAAACGGCCACAGGTCATGTTCAATAGTAAATCTGGGAGTTATAGCTCTCAGGCTCGGCAGAAACCTGAAGTATGATCCTGTGAATCAGCAGGTAATTGACGATGATGGAGCTAACAGGCTTATCAATCCTCCGATGAGAGGACCTTGGAAAATTTAAGAGTGTACCCGGATATTTAAAAATCTGAAAAAAATAAAATATGAAACTCCAACGAATAATTATAATCTGTTTCTCTCTCCTGCTTTTTTCTTCGGCAATCCACGGGCAGGACAAAAGAACTATCGAAACAAGGGTCGCTGATCTTCTGGCCAGGATGCCTGCAGATGATGCTCAGTTTACCGATAAGCTGATGACCGATATGCTTTCATTGGGTGAAACCGGACTTATGCAGATATGTGATCAGATTGTTCCACTGGGTTCGGGTGACGATACCCGCGCCAGATTCGCAGTTGAAAGTTTTACACGTTTTCTGTCGGCTAAAAAACAGGAAAGCAACAGGTATGAATGGGAAAAGATTTGCATCAACTATGCGACAACGAAAACTGATTTCAGTGTTAAGGATTTCTTTATGAAGCAACTGCAGCTGATCGGCGGAGACAAATCTGCTGAAGCCATGAAGATCTACCTTCAGAGTAAAGAGGTGTGCGGTCCGGCCCTGGCAGTAATATCAGCTACCGGTGGTAAAACCGCCGAATATATTCTGGCTGAGTCGCTTAAAAGCAAAGACCTGCCATGCGCTGCAGCTGTAATGAATACACTTGCACTTATGAAGTCGGCTCTTGCTGTAAATGAATATATTTTCTGGGCTTCCTCGACTGACATAAACACGAGGTCGTCGGCTCTGAATGCACTGGCCCGCAGTGGCAGTAAACTTGCATATCCTGTACTTTTAAAATCAGCTTCCGATGTTTCATACAGGTGGGAGCCATCAGGAGCAACTGAAGCTCTTCTGAACTATGCAGGAGTGATAGGTCACAATGGCGATATTAAAACTGCCGATAAGATATGTAACCTTATAATTTCCAAATGCAATGACAATGTAACAATACAGAATAAGACAGCAGCGCTTGATGTGTTAGTAGGTTTGCATGGTATCCAGGCAATGGATGAACTTTTTAAAGCAGCTGTCAATCAGAACAGTAAATACAGAAATGCAGCAATAAGGATGACTCTGACTATTCCCGGCTCGGAAATTATAAAAAACTGGATTAAATATTATCCAAAGTCTATACCTGAGGTCCGGCCTGAAATAATCAGGATGCTCGGAATCAGATCTGACCAGGTTGCTCTTCCCCTTATCACAAATGCATTATCTGATGCTGATGGAAATGTAAGAGAAGCAGCCGCCACGGCAATTGTAAAACTGGCAGGCGACAAATCAATTCCGGCACTTATAAACTACATGTTGAATTTCAGCAGTGAGGCTGATCAGACAGCAGTTAAATCTGCTCTCATGACGGTTTGCGGGAATAATAATATTGTGCAGCTTCTTCCTGTTCTTAAAAATGGGAATGCTTCAGCTATCCGGAGCACTATAGAACTGCTTGCCTGGAATAAGGGGAATACTTTCTTTTCTGATGTCCTTCCATTTACCTCATCAACGGATGAATCTTTAAAAAAGGCAGCTATGCAATCGCTCTCAAGTCTGGCGAGACCGGCAGAGCTGCCAAAACTGATTGAATTACTGAAAACAGCTGATAATTCTGCTTATATCACTGATATCCAGAATGCTATTTCTGCGGCTGCTCAAAAGATTACTGATCAGGAAAAGAGATCTGAACTAATACTGAAGTCAATTACCGGGCAGCAGAAGACAGATCCCTCAACGGAGGGCGAATTTAAATTAAAGATCATTCCGGTTTTGGCAAAGACAGGCGGGAGTGAAGCTCTAAAAACTGTTTTAAAGGAATTCAACGAAGGCAATTCCAATATAAGAGAGGCATGCTTTAAAACTCTGGCAGACTGGAAGGACTATTCAGCCTCAACAGCACTTTATGAAATATGTGCTTCAGGAAATAAAACATATGAAGGACCAGCATTTGAAGGGTATGTAAGTCAGATAAAATCTGCGGATCTGACTGATGAGGAAAAACTGTTGCTTTTCAGAAAGATCATGCCATTTGCACTGAATGCTGAACGAAAAAATGAAGTAATAACTGAGATAGGAAAGTTAAAAACCTATCAGGCACTATATTTTTTATCAGGTTTTCTTGATGATTCTCTGGCATCCGCTGCTGCCGCCAAGTCGGCTATGTACATAGCTCTTCCGTCTGTAAGTTCGAAAGCAGGTTTGTTTGGCGAACTGGTCAGGGAGATTCTTACGAAAGCAATCGGTAAACTGAAAGGACAGGAAAGCGAATATGACAGGGAGATGATCAATAAATATCTGGTCGCAATGCCGGCAGATGAAGGATTTAAACCGATGTTTAATGGAAAAGACCTTTCAGGATGGCAGGGACTTGTTGAAAACCCTGTTTTAAGAGCAAAAATGAAACCTGCAGAACTGGCAAAGAAACAGATTGAGGCAAATAAAAAAGTTCCAGGCAACTGGAGTGTTAAAGACGGACTTATCTGGTTTAACGGAAATGGTGACAATCTCTGTTCGATTAAGCAATATGGAGATTTTGAGATGATGGTTGACTGGAAAATTACCAAAAAGGGGGACAGCGGGATTTATCTCAGAGGATCTCCTCAGGTGCAGATCTGGGATACGTCAAGAGTTGAAGTGGGTGCTCAGGTAGGATCCGGAGGATTATACAATAATGAGAAAAACATATCGAAGCCGCTCAAAGTAGCTGACAATCCTGTTGGAGACTGGAATACCTTCAGAATAGTTATGATAGGCGAAAAAGTATCTGTCTGGCTGAATGGGGAACTGGTAGTTGATAATGTTACACTCGAAAATTACTGGGACCGTAAAATTCCAATATTCCCTGTAGGTCCGATCGAACTTCAGGCACACGGAACTGATCTGGCTTTCAGAGATATATATGTAAGGGAAATAAGCGATAAGGAGTTTAACCTAACGCCGGAGGAGAGATCAGAAGGATATGTTTCTCTTTTTAACGGAAGAAATCTGGATAACTGGATTGGAAATAAAAATTCATATGTGGCTGAAGATGGCATGATAGTGATTAAACCAACTGATGATTCAGGAGGAAACCTCTACACTGAGAAAGAATACGAGGATTTTGTTTTCAGGTTTGAATTTCAGCTTACTCCAGCAGCAAATAACGGTCTTGGGATCAGGGCTCCTCTGACTGGTGATGCGGCGTATGTTGGGATGGAACTCCAGATCCTTGACAATACAGATCCGGTATATGCCAACCTTCAGCCTTATCAGTATCATGGATCAGTCTACGGTGTCATTCCTGCAAAAAGAGAATATCTTAAACCACTGGGCGAATGGAATTATGAGGAGGTTACAGCCACCGGCACTCATATTAAAATCGTTCTTAACGGAACCACAATTGTTGATGGAGATATCTCAGGTCCCCGTGATAACGGGACTATGGACCATAAAGATCATCCCGGACTGAAAAACAAAACGGGTCATATTGGTTTTCTGGGACACGGGTCGATAGTAAAATTCAGGAATATCAGAATAAAGGAAATTAATCATTAATTGTCCCCTCCAGCTGCGCGGGATCCCCCTGAAGGGGGAACAATTTCAGAATATTTACCAATTTCAGGATATCCTGAAATTTACCCCCCCCCTTGAGGGGGAAAGGGGGGCTACAGACAATGTTTATATCAAAATTTGAGGACCACTGATTTAAGATGAGAAACACATACTACTTATGTTATGAAAAAAATATTCTTTTTCCTGATATCAATAATTTCACTTGCCTCCTGTTCCCCGGTTAAGCCCCCGGCTCCATTCGGTCCCGTCCCTTCCGCTCGGCAACTTGCCTGGCATGAGATGGAATATTACATGTTTGTACATTTTACTGTCAATACATTCACTGACAAGGAATGGGGCTATGGCGATGAAAAGGAATCTGTTTTTAATCCGTCAGCCATAGATTGCCGTCAGTGGGCAAAGGTTGCGCACGACGCAGGAATGAAGGGGATAATAATAACTGCGAAGCATCATGATGGGTTTTGCCTCTGGCCCTCAGAATTTACTGATCATTCAGTCAAAAACTCAACATGGAAAGACGGGAAAGGCGACGTTTTGAAAGAGCTGCGTGCGGCATGCGATGAATATGGCTTAAAACTTGGAGTTTATCTCTCTCCATGGGATCGAAACAGCAAAATTTACGGAACTCCTGAGTATCTTACCTATTACAGGAATCAGCTTAAGGAACTTCTTACCAGATATGGGAATATTTTTGAAGTATGGTTCGATGGTGCTAACGGAGGAGACGGGTATTACGGAGGAGCAAGAGAAGCAAGAAAAATCGACAATAAAACTTTCTATGACTGGCCGAATACACATAAGATTGTAAGGGAGTTGCAACCTGAAGCAGTAATGTTCAGCGATGCCGGTCCCGATGTAAGATGGGTAGGCAATGAGAGTGGGATGGGCAGTCTCACTAACTGGTGTCTGCTTAAGAAGGATGAAATGTATCCGGGCGGCGATTTTGCCGCAATACTTGGTGCAGGCCATGAGGATGGGAACTATTGGGTACCTGCTGAAGTGGATGTATCTATACGACCAGGATGGTTCTATCATAAGACCCAGGATTCACTTGTTCGTTCACCTGAAAACCTTTTGGATCTTTATTATTCGTCAGTTGGACGCAACAGCAACCTGCTGCTTAATGTACCGCCTGACAGACAGGGGCTGCTTCATGAGAATGATGTCAGATCACTCCTTGCTTTCAGGGAATTGTTAAAAAAGGAATTTGAAAAAGATCTGGCCAGAGGTAATGATGTTACTTCGACATTTGACAGGGGAAAAGGTTTTAAAGCTTCGAATGTAAATGACGGAAATCCGGAAACCTATTGGTCAACAGCTGATTCACAAACAACAGGCGATATCATCATAAGTTTTGCCGGGGAAACAGAGATAAACAGGATATTATTGCAGGAGTATATAAATCTAGGGCAGAGGGTAGAGAGTTATGATGTTTCTGCATTTGCGAACGGGCAATGGACAAAAGTGATCGATGGCACAACAATAGGGCACAAAATTATCAGGAAATTTCCGCTTATAAAGACAACCAAAATCAAAGTCTCTATCGAAAAATCAAAGGCATGTCCATTGATTTCGAATATTGAGCTTTACAGGGCTCCGGGCAATTGAAGATCACTCGACGTGAAACATTCTGGCGACCTTAACTGCAGCAGTAACTCTTTTCGTAAGACCTGACCAGTTTTTCTTCAGAATATGTTCCTTGGTGATCAGATTTGATCCTATGCCTACACAGGTTACACCCGCATTGAACCATTCGGTAAGGTTTTCAAGTGTTGGCTCTACGCCTCCTGTAGGCATGACACTTGTCCATGGGCACGGACCTTTTATTGCCCGAACAAAATCGGGTCCTCCAACGGAGGATCCTGGGAATATTTTCACCAGTTCAGCTCCAAGTTCTTCGGCATATCCTATTTCAGAAATTGTACCGCAGCCCGGGATCCACAGAATTTTTCTTCTGTTGCAGACCTTTGCCATTTCAGCATTTAATACCGGAGACACTATGAAGTTAGCTCCCAGTTGCACGTAAAGTGCTGCAGTTGCGCCGTCAACAATTGACCCTGCGCCCATTATCAGTCCGGGCGTTTCCTTCTCCGCCCATTTATTCAGTTCACTGAATAACTCATGGGCATAGTCACCACGATTTGTGAATTCGAAGACCTTTATGCCTCCGTTATAGCAAGCCTTTATCACGTTCCGGCAGGTTTCAGGATCCTTATGGTAGAAGATAGGAACGATTCCGGCTTCACGCATATTAAGTATTACATCTATTCGGGTAAATCGGGCCATGGCAGATATCTTAATTTACACAAATGTATCTAAAATAGAATAAAAAGCAAAGGGAGGGATGGTCTGTAAAGACTTTACAGACTTTTGACTACAATAATAATTATCTTAGCATATGAATAGATCAATATTGCTTTAAACAACATCCATGATGGGATTTATTATTCTATTATATGTCCGGATGACTTCTCTGATGGTTCTGTAAAATACCGGGTGCCCAAATGAGCGAAACAGAAAAGACTGATCTTACTTTCAGAGTGATTGCAGAAAAGATTTTTCTCGAGGGAGTAGAAAGTGTTACTCCTGACAGGCTTATAAGGGCTGTTATTCGAAGGGATGGGAACATACTGGCAATTGAAAATCGAATTTTATCTCTTGATGCCCTTGAAAACATTTATGTCGTTGGAGCAGGCAAGGCAAGCGCTCTGATGGGAGAAGAAGTTGAAAAAATACTTGGTGACAGAATTACTGAAGGGCACATAGTAGTCAAATATGGATTTTCAAGGAAACTAAGACATATTAAAATTACAGAAGCCGGTCATCCTGTTCCCGATTCTAATGGATTTAAAGCCGCCAGGGAAATAGTCCGGATTTGTGAAAAGGCAGGCGCAAACGACCTTGTGATCTGTTTATTCTCAGGCGGGGGATCATCACTGCTCCCTGATATCCCGGCAGGGTGCACTGCTGACGACATGATTCAACTTACTGATCTGTTGGTTAATTGCGGAGCAGGCATCAGTGAAATCAATGCTGTGAGGAAACATCTTTCGGCAATCAAGGGAGGGCAGCTTGCAAGGTTAGCTTTCCCCGCTTCACTGGTAAATTTAATTATCTCCGATGTTCCTGGCGACAGACTTGATGTCATAGCATCCGGTCCTACAGTGGCCGATCCCACTACATTTAATAAGGCACTTACCGTTCTTGACAGTTACGGACTTAAATCGCGCATATCTCCGGCAATCATAAATTATTTGAATGAAGGTTCAGCAGGAAAAAGACCCGAGACACCGAAAGAAAATGACATGGTCTTTACGAGAACTCATAATATACTTGTAGGACGAAACAGGATGGCACTGGAAGCGGCGAAAAAGAAAGCGCTGGAGTACAACATTAATGCGGTTATTATCGATGATCAGTTGCAGGGCGATATCCCGGCTGTTGCAGAATACCTCGTCAATACAGCTTTGAAATTCAGAAATGACAAGGGTGAAGCTAAACCAGTTTGTCTTCTTTTCGGAGGTGAAACTACTGTCAAAATGAGCGGTAATGGCCTTGGAGGAAGAAACCAGCATCTCGCGCTGGCATCTGCTTTGCTGCTTGAGAACTATCCGGGAATAACTATCCTTTGCGCAGGTTCGGACGGCAATGACGGACCAACTGGCGCTGCAGGTGCAGTAGTTGATTCGGAAAGTGCCAATTCAGCCAGGAACCATAGTATTGATCCTGAGAAATATTTCACTGCTTTTGATTCCTTCCATTTTTTTAAAGAGGCAGGAGGACATATCATTACTGGCCCCACTTTGACTAATGTTATGGATATAATAGTTATACTGATAAAAAATGCAAAAATAAGGATTTAGAGTATCCATATCAATGGTCGAAATAATCATAACTGGTGTAATAAAATCATAGAATGAGATTTTATTTTTAAATTTAGTCTGTTTTTCAGGCTATTCCGGAAAATGAGAATAACAAATTTTTTCACCAAAAAATCTATTATTTTCCTTGCATTCATCTCGGTAGTGCTGGCAGGATGTCTTAAGACACAGGGGACATTGAAAATTAAAGGGAAAATTTTAGATGAAAGCACTAAACAGGGAATTCCATGGAAAAACATTATTGTACAGGGTGTTTTAAATGACGATAATAAATCAGAACCCATTGAGATCGGACAATTTTCAACCGACAGTTCAGGTTGTTTCTCTTATTCATTGACAAAAATCAAGGGTGCTTATTACTATAATTTTTGTTTTATAGGTAATCCCGATTATCCTGTCACAGTCAGCACCGTCTCACTCTTAACTCTTAAAAGCAACGCAAAATATCTGTTTTTTCCATTGAGCAAATTAGTGGATCTTACGATAAAAATTTATAGAAAGAGCAAAAGCCCTGTCTGTGATACTCTCCGTCTGATCTGGGAGTCAGATGGGGTATTTGGCTTGTCATTGTGCCCGCATAAAATATATAACTATGGAGGTACAGCTGACTCCTTTGGCCTTACATCAGGCGATGACCTTATGTGGATAGGCGGTAAAGTTAATTCTACAGTTACCACTAAGGTATATGCAGATAAAAAGACAGAATTAAGTTGGGAATTGTTCCGGAACGGAAGGAGAAAATCATTCACTGATACAATAACCTGCAGAATAGATTTTGCGAACACTGTTTATTTTGCTTATTAATACAGAAGGAATTGCCCTGAGTCAGTTTCATCATTCCCAAAATTTTTTATATTCAGACCAGGGTTCATATCCCGCCAAAGGGGCCCCATCCTTTATGGAAATGGCTGTGGTTTTCATATCTGTAAGTTTTAATTAACTTTCAAACCACATAAAGACATAAGAAGAGATGTGAAAGAAATAAGTACTGAATGACAGATTAAAGCAACAGAAGGCTATCATATTTTATCTTAGCAGAATCCTGCAAAACCTTAAACTTTAAGTATATTTAACTTTGAAAAAACTCTGTACACTCCTAATTTTCCTAAGTTTGATTGCATGCAGGAACAGTATCGATGAAAAAGTATCAATAAATGAACAAACTAAACAAAATCAACTTATTGACAGTACAGATATGACAAACAACTTCTATGATAATGTGGAGACATATTCACTTCCGGTTAAGGACCTGATAATTGACGGTGAAATCGGAAATCCCGGGAAAGTTGATTTTGCATCTCTACCACTTCATTCAGTTATAGTAAAGGAAGCCTTACTCGATAGCGCGGGTGGTGATAAGTTCGTGGGAGCTTACAGGTATGACGGTTATTCTCTCTTTGATATTCTAAACAGGAGTGTACTTAAAAAGAAAAACAGCGCTGAATTCAGACCAATTATCGACCTCTATGTTGAAGTTGAAAATGATAAGCGAGAGAAAGTCGTTTTCAGCTGGGGAGAAATATATTATCCCAATAACCTGCATAAGATCATAATAGCTACCGGTGTTGCGCGGATTGTTCCCTCAAAGACCAAAGAACTCTGGCATCTGCCAACCGAGAGCAAAATTGTTTCCGGCAGCGATCTGGTGACAGAAAGGAATATATCTTCTCCTGTTAGGATAACTGTTAAATCCTATTCACGCTCCTTTGTTGTCAAACAGGGAATGTCGCCAATGTACGCTTCGGCCATTGATGTATTTAATTCGGATAAAAAAGTTGAAACTTTGGAGTCGATTCCCGGAAGCCTGACGAACAATACATTTAACACTATTTTTTACGGAAGAGGTAAAGGGATACACAGCACAACACCTTTTAACGGGGTGCTTCTCAAAGATGTTCTCGCAAAGGATTACCAAATGACCAGGGAGAATCTGAAAACCGGTCTGATATGTATTGCAGGGAAAGATGGTTACAGGAGTGTTCTGACATTTTCTGAAATATTCAACAGGAACGATCAGCAGGAATTTATGATGATAAAAACAAAAAAAGATGAAGATGGAGGATTGTTCAGGATTTTCGCTGCTTCTGATTTCTTCTCTGACCGTGCAATAAAATCAGTAAGCGAAATACATCTGTCGCACTAGGAGCTGCAATTAAGAGATGCCAGTGTAAAACTTAAATATATAAAACAGAATTTTCTCAATATTTTAACAATAGAAATTTTAAATAAAAGACGTCATGAAAGCAAAATCTATTCTTCTTTTTGTATGTGCAGTAATAGTTTTGATCAGTGCAGGAACAGCAATTGCAAAAGCAGGGGTTCCTGTCACAGATGGAAAAGGAAAAACCCAGGTTGCAGATAACGGAATGATGATAACAGCAAAACTGAGTGTCAAGCCTGATAAAATAAAAGAATTCCTTGAAGCAGCAAAAGAGATGATCGCGAAAGCGAATACAGAAAGCGGCTGCAAATTCTACCAGCTCTTTCAGGATCCCTATAATAATACGAAATTCATTTTTGTGGAAGAATATAAAAACCAGGCTGCAGTTGATGCACATTTCGCCACTGATTATTTCAAGGCATTTGGAGCAAAGATTGGTCCGCTTGTGCAGGAACCGGCTAAAATAAAGATTGTTACAGTTGCTAAAGAGGTTAATCAGTAAGGCTGGAATTGGTGAAATAAGCAACGGCGATGAAAGCCCTGATACTCGAAGCATATAATAAGCTGGTTTTTAAAGAAGTACCAGATCCTGTCATAGAGAATGATGAAGTTCTGGTCAGGGTGATGGCCTGTGGGATCTGCGGCTCTGATGTTCATGGAATGGATGGGAGCACCGGACGTAGAATCCCTCCGGTAATCATGGGGCATGAAGCCTCAGGCATGATTGTTAAAACAGGCAAAGAAGTGAATGGCTGGAAATCAGGAGACAGAGTTACTTTTGACTCAACAGTTTATCCTCTTTATGACTGGTTTACACTAAACGGACATTATAACCTCAGCGACAACAGGGAAGTATTGGGCGTTTCTCCAGGTACATACAGGAGAAATGGTGCATTTGCCGAATTCATTGCAATACCACAGCATATCCTCTGTAAAGTTCCT
>Ga0315272_10000246_pt1 | contig 26543 bp, 17 predicted proteins | sample C3_middle_MG_FD_203918 | JGI IMG/M metagenome (GOLD analysis project Ga0315272, IMG submission 203918) | Sediment microbial communities from Yellowstone Lake, YNP, Wyoming, USA - C3_middle | ecosystem: Environmental > Aquatic > Freshwater > Lake > Sediment | place: USA: Wyoming | collected...
CATATCCGGATGGTCCTTCGTCAGTTGACTCAGGATGCGAATCGACTCCTTGGCGTCTCCGTCATGATAGATGGCGACAGCCAGGGACAGCGCGATGTCACCCGATCCCGGCTGCAGGGCCAGCGCCTGCTTCCAATACTGAATGGCGAGCTTATAGTGACGGCCGGTGGCCAGCACCTCTGCCAGGTGATCCAGAGCAAATACGGAATTGGGCTCGATCTTCAGCGCATTCTCGAACTCCAGCTTCGCATCGTCCGGGCGCCCCAGTTCCGCGAGAACCGCCCCAAGCGAGTTGTGCGCCTGCACCATGTCGGGCTTGGCCTTTAGCGCAAGGCGAAACTCATTTGCCGCGGCGTCCATCTGCTTCAGCCGGACGCGCGCCACACCGAGATCGTAGTGCGCCTCGGCGGAGCCGGGCTCCAGCCGGACCGCTTCTTCAAACGCCGCGAGCGAGCACGTCATATCGCCTTTTTCGGCGAACCAGGCTCCCGCGGCGTCATAGACCTTGGCGGACGGATTGCTCCCGATGGCGCTCGCGAGGGCGGCCGGCGGCTTGCACGTCGCCGGCAGTTGCGCACCCGAAACGGCGCACACTGACAGCCCCGCAACGCCACACCACCGCAGCAAGGTTCGGTGGCAACTCAGCAGGGCCAGCAGGCGCTTCATAGTGGATCTGCAACCAGTATATTTTGCTTGGCTCGTCAGCGTCATCGTTAACTACCAGCGCGCGGTTCCTCTATAGTGAGTACGCGATCCGCCTGCACATCCCGTAGCGACTGCCGCACGCCGGACGGCCAGCGGATTTCGATTTCGCGCACGGTCCGGGAAGCCTCCAGGCCGAAATGAACGCGTGGATCGCTGGATGCCGCGTAGCCCGTGCTCGTGCTGACCTGATCGTATTGTTTCTGGCCGTCCTCAGTGGTAATCCGGATCTGCGCGCCGATTGCCATCCGGTTGCTCTTCGTGCCTACCAGCCGCAGCAGGATCCAGTGGCTGTGGGTGTCCGTCACGTTGCGGAACAGGCGAACCGGTCCACGCAGAGCCGTCACGACGATGTCGATGCGGCCGTCATTGTCCAGGTCTCCATAGCCAAGTCCCCGGTTGGGCGCCGCACGGCTGAAATCGGCGCCCGCCGACGCGCTGACGTCTTCAAACTGGCCGTTGCCGAGATTCCGAAAGACGGAGTTCGGCTCGAAGTAATGAAAATGCCGGGAGATCACGTCGATGTCGTCCATAACATTGCCGCGGGCGACGAACAGATCTTTCCAGCCGTCATTGTCGAGGTCCGCCACCCCGTTGGACCAGCCGGACATCATCCTGGTGCTGCGCGCGATGCGGCTCGAAAGGGTGGCATTGTCGAAGCGCCCCGCGCCGCGGTTCAGAAAAAGCGGGAACGTCTCGTTCTCGATCGCCGTGTGCCAGATATCCGGCAGGCCGTCGTTGTTCAAATCGCGGAATTCCGCGCCCATCCCGGCCAGGGCGTTGCCGTCTTCGTTGTAGGCGACGCCGGCCTGGAAAGCGGCTTCTTCGAACTTCTTGCCTCCGAGGTTGTGGAACAGCAGGTTCGCGCTGTTGTCGTTGGCCACAAAGACATCCATGAATCCGTCGCCGTCGTAATCGGCGAAGACCACGCCCATCCCCTTGCCCTGAACGGCTGCGATCCCGGTTTCTTCCGAAACGTCCGTGAAAGTGCCGTCCCCGTTGTTGCGGTACAACGTATTCGGAAGCGGGCCGTAGCTGTTGGGATGGCAATAGCCCCGGCCGTTCAGTCCCATGCACGCCGGTTCGTGCTTCGGATCCCACTGGCAGTAGTTTGAGACAAAGAGGTCCAGCAGGCCGTCATTGTTATAGTCGAACCAACCCGCGGAGATCGACCACATCTTCCGGCCTGCGAACACGCCACCGCCGACGCCCGCTTTGGCCGTCACGTCGGTGAACGTTCCGTCGCCGTTGTTGTGGAAGAGTTGGTTCCCATTGACATTGGCAAGGTAGAGGTCGGGCCAGCCATCGTTGTCGTAGTCTCCGACGGCGGCGCCCATACCGAAGCCCGCTCCCGCAACGCCGGATTTGGCTGTCACGTCCGTGAACGTTCCGTCGCCGTTATTGTGGAACAGGCGGTTGTAATACTTGGGCCCGGTCTTCACCAGGGAGGGCATCTCGGCGCCGTTGACCAGATAGATATCCAGGCGGCCATCGCCGTCGTAATCGAACAGGGCGACTCCGGCCGGCATCGTTTCGGGCTGATGCTTCTCCGGCGTAGGACTGTTCTCGGTTGCAAAGCGCACCCCGGCCGATTGGGCGATGTCCTGAAACCGGATTGGAGCCGTCGCCGGAACGAACGCCCGCAGGATGAACACGCCCAGGGCGAGCAGGCAGGCGATCTGTAACCATCGCGGGACCATCGTCTATCGCGCTCCTTTCGACGGTTCCCGAGCGATGAGAATCCGGTCAACGCCGGGATTGTCGATTCGCTGGACGACGCCTGTCGGCCATTCAATCTCGAGCGACCGGATGGACCGTTCGTCTCCCAGGCCAAAGTGTACGCGCTTGTCGCTGGCGGAGAAGTAGCTGCCTCCCGTGGTGACGGTGGCAAACTGGCTTGCGCCGGAACCGCTCACCAGATGAAGGCGGGCGCCAATCCCATCGCGGTTGCTGAGGGTACCGATCGTGTTGATGGTCAGCCAGTGGTTGGAACTTCCCTGATTGCGCAGAATCATCGGCTTCCCATCGAGGCAATTGACGGCAATGTCGAGCTGACCGTCGTTATCCAGGTCTCCAAACGCGGCGCCTCTGGCGGCCTGCAGCGTCCGGAACGGTTCGCCGCTTTGTTTAGACACATCTTCGAAGTGGCCCGCCACGTTGCGCAGAAGCAGGAGCGGTTCCAGATAGCGCACGTTCGGCTGGAAATGCTCGATATTGTCCGTGACGTGCGACTGCGCCACAAACAAGTCTTTCCAGCCATCGTTATCGTAGTCGAAGAAGCTGGTGCCCCAACCGGAGTGCGGCATCGTGAGCTGAGCCACGCCCGTCATGCCCGACACATACTGGAATGAGCCTTTCACGTTATGGAATAGGGCGTACTTCTGGTTCGCCAGGTCGCCGACGAAAACGTCCGGCCATCCGTCATTGTCGTAATCCTCGAACGCCACGCCCATTCCGGAGAATGCCTGGCCGTCTTCGTCATAGGCGAGCCCGGCCTGTATGGCGACTTCAGAAAACGTTCCGTCGTGGTTGTTGTGGAACAGTTGCCCCGCCATGGCGTCGTTGGCGACAAAAATGTCCGGCCAGCCGTCATGGTCATAGTCGTTGAAGGCGCTTCCCAGACCGTGGCCCGGAGCGGCGGCGATGCCGGATTTGACGCTCACGTCGGTAAACGTGCCATCGCCGTTGTTGTGATAGAGGATGTGGGTGACGAGCTTGAAGATATCGGGGTTGCAATAGGCGGGATGTCCGGTTTGCGGACTGCCGCACGGCATGTTCTTCGCGAAATCCCAGTCCAGATAGCGTGTGACAAATAGATCCAGACGGCCGTCTCGATCATAGTCGACGAAGAATGCGCTCGCGGACCACCCGCCCGCGGCAACGCTCGCTTTCGCGGTTACATCCGTGAATGTGCCATCGCCGTTATTGTGGTAAAGAATATTGCGTCCGAAGTTGGTCACGTAGAGGTCGGGATAACCATCGTTGTCGTAATCGGCGGCCGCGACGCCCATCCCGTAAGAGTGGCCGCGAAGGCCGGCCTTCTCCGTCACGTCGGTGAAGGTTCCGTCGCCATTATTGTGATACAGGCGATTCCAGTACTTCGGATTCGACTTGTCGGGCACTGCGCCCGGTGGCATCGGGTTCCGCAACTCCGCTCCGTTCACGAAGAACAGATCCTCCCGCCCGTCGCCGTCATAATCCAGCATGGCCACGCCGCCCGGCATCGTTTCGATCACATACTTTTGCGGCGTACGGGACGAAAGAAGCTGAAAGGTTATGCCGGACTTCGCCGTCACGTCGACAAAGACGGGCAAGCGCGCCTGCTGTTCCCCCGCCGATCCAAACAACACGCAGCCCGCGGCGCAAAGAACCGGCAATATCCACAGGACCCGGCAGAGAATTCTTAGGTAGGCACACCAGACGTGGCGGGGGAGGCGCGAACGGAGTTGTTCTTGGCGCATGCCGTACCTCCAGCGTATCCCCAGAAAGAACAACGTCAATGCCGCGCCGGACGGCGCGGCATTGACGTCGAGGAAGATCAGCCTGGAGGCTGTCTTAGAAGTAGAACTTCAAGCCCAACTGCAATTCACGAGGCGCGTTCATCTGCGATGTCACCATACCATAGTTGGTGTCGCCGATATTGGCGTCCGGATAGCCGAAGACGACGTTGTTAAAGACGTTGAACGCTTCGGCGCGGAACTCAAAGTACCTCTTTTCGCCGAGCCCTATATGGAACTGGCGGAACAGGGACAGATCGAGGTTGCGGCCCCAGTCCGTGACCAGGGAGTTCGGCTTCGAATTGCCGTAAGTGTAAGGCGCCGGAATCGTGTAGTTCGCGGTATTGAACCATTGGTTGACCGATTGGGTGAAACCGCTGGAACCGCCGACGAAGTCCGCCCGCTCCTGGTTGTAGCCGCCGTTGTTCAGCACCGAGGTGCTGGTGGTGACGGAGTACGGGTTACCCGAGTGGAGCTGCAGGATGCCGTTGAGCATCCATCCTCCAGCCAGGAGTTTGACCGCCTTGTTGCCGGCCTTGCCGAACGGCGATTGCGCCGAAAACGAAAGCGAGAACACATGCAACTGGTTCAGATCGGATGTTTGAGAGTCGAAAGCGCGGTTATACGGGTTCGACACGTTGCAGTTGCCGCCGAGCACACAGCCGTCGTCATTCGAATGCGACAACGTGTAGGCCACCAGGAAGGTCACACCATGGCTGAGGCGTTTGTTGAGGGACACCTGCAGCGCGTTGTACCTGCTGTTGCCCGTGCTCTGGTCAAACCATTGCGGGAGCATGTAGGGGAACGGCTGGCGGGCGACGGGATCACCCGGGCCCGGAGTCGCTACGTTCATGACCGGGCCCCAGTCGAGATGCCGGCCGACCGAACCGACGTAGTTCGCGTCGAGAACGATGTTGGTGGGCAGTTCCTGCTGGACGCCGAAGTTCCACTGATCCATGTAAGGAGTTTTGAAACCCGGGTCAACCATCCACTGGCTGACCTGGTTGAAAGTGGATACCGGGTAAATAACGGCGCCACCACCGGTACCGAGCCCAAGAGGATCGTTGATCTTCGCCGTGGGCATATTCTGATTCAGTCCCTGATTCTCGATGGTGGCGACGTTCGGCCAGTTGCCAGCGAAGTTCTGGGCCAACTGCATCACGGTGCCCCATGTGTCGTAGAAGCGTCCATATCCGGCGCGGAGAGCCGTCTTCTCGGTGAGGCGGTAAGCCAGACCTAAGCGGCCGGCCCAATCCGCCAGCGAATTTTGGATGATCCGGTGATTCGAGTTCGGCGTCACCACGACGTGCTCGGGAAGCCCACTCGCCTGCGCGGGAGTAGGTGAGGCTGTGTAGATCCCGTTCGGGATGCAAGGGTTCCCGACCGTAGCCGAGCAGGGTGGAGGAAGCGCGTTCAGGATGTACTGACCGGTCATGGGATTGGCATCGCCGGTGTACAGATCCTTGCCCACGCCATTGGAGATCGGGAAGAAGACCATGTCATTGCGGAAGCCGAGATTGACCGTCAGCCGGCTCGTGAGCTTCCACTGGTCCTGAATGAAGAAGGAATTGTCCCAGCCGCCGGTATTTCTTGAGGTGACATTCCGGTAGTTGGCTTCCGTGGGAACTCCGAGCAGGAGGGAAGCATAGGGGTTGCCGCCAACGCCCTGCTGGTCTCCCAGACCGGCCGTTTGCGCAATGCCGAATGACTCGCCGGCGTACCCGATCGGTGAGAGCATGTTGTTCGTCGCAAAATCGGCGCCGACTTTGAGCGTGTGCTTACCGACGATCTTCGTAAAAGTACCGCCGCCCTGCCAGGTGTCGGCCAGGACGCTCCCTTGCGTTTGGGAACCAGGGGCGAGACCCACATAGCCGTTTGCCGAAAACTGAGGCGTGTATTGCGTGCCATGCAGGTTGCTCCAGTACGGTGACACGCCGAGGCTCGCAAGTTGACTGTTGAACGCCGCGTTCTCACCGGGGATACTTGCGCCGGTCATGGTCCAGCCCCAGTTCCGCCCGAAGTAGACGTCCAGGATCGCCGTTGGACCGAAGGTGTGGGTTTCATGCGAGGCCCAATTGTGCCCATCGATATTCCAGGTCGAGACGCCAATCGTGCCGGCCGGCTGGTTCACCAACTGCTTGTACTCGCTGTAGCGGAACATGATCTGGTCGGAATTGCCAATGTACTGGTCGGCACGGAGGGAGCCAGAGTCCTGGTTCGTGGAGGCCTTCCCGGGAACGAACAGATTGCTTCCGTTGATCATCGGTCCGGCGTGCGGAATCAAAGACTGATACAACAGCGAGATCGGATTGATCTCACCTGCGGGAAGTATGTTGCCCGCGATGGGAGAGCGCGAGTATGCGCCGGTCGTGGTGTTTAGGGTGGTCGTGTACGGATCGTAGAGCTGCGGGCCCCACGCGCTGAAGTCGCCTGCGCGCATCGCATCGGTCGGCGCCAGTGCGCCGCCTTCATTTGCCAGGCGCTGCCTGTAACCCTCGTAAGCACCGTAGATGAAACTGCGATTCTTGCCGTTGTAGACTTTCGGAATCGACAAAGGTCCGCCCGCTGACACTCCGAACATGTTCTGGCGGAGCGGTACGCGGGCGCCCTGGAAGTATCCGCGCGCATCCATCTGCTCATTGCGCACGAACTCCCACAGTGTGCCGTGGTACTCGTTGGTTCCGGACTTGCTGACCACGCTGACGATGCCGCCCGCGACGCCACCGTACTCTGCGAGGTCGTTGTGGCCCTGGGTCTTGAACTCCTGGATGTCATCGATGATCGGCGCGTAGTTGTAGATTGACTGCATCGCATTCAGATCGTTGATGCCGTCCAGCAAATACAAATTGCTGCGGGTATGCGCGCCATTGATCGCCGGGAACGAAAAGTTTCCGATCGAGTTGCCGGCCCACCCGCCGCCGCCTCCGGCGCTCTGGTCCCTGTTGATGTTGACGGCGCCCGGCGTAATGGTCAGCAACTGAGTGAAGTTGCGGCCATTCAGCGGCAGTTCGACGACTTCCTTGTTGTTGACGACCGCGCCCAGTTCCGAGGTGGAGGATTCGACGGAAGCGGCGGTGGCCTCGACTGTCACCGTGGACTGCGCCTCACCAACCTGCAGGTGAAAATCGAATGTCGCCGTCTGGTTCACCTCGAGAGTGATCGAGGTTCGCGTGATGGTGGTAAAGCCCTTGGCGGACGCCTTGATCGTGTAGCTTCCCGGCATCACGTTGAGGAGAGTGTACACTCCCTCGTTGTTGGCTGTGGTGCTTCTTACAACCGCAGTGTTTACGTTCGTAAGCGCAATTTGCGCACTCGGTACGGCGGCGCCACTCGGGTCCGAGACAACGCCTGTAACAGTGGCGGACGCCTGCCAAGCCAGGCTGACCGACGGGGTCAGAACCAATAGGCTGAGCAGCATGACGAGCACAGCGAGATAGTGGTACCTCGATCTATGTTCTCTGGCGATCAGGGCCATGTTTTCTCCTTAACGTCAACTCCCTTGACGACCACATTAAGCGAATCGTGAAACATCTGTGGGTGAGGATCAAACAATGTGCGGCACGGCACACAATCGGCTCCAAGACCCCAGTTCACGATAACTGAATCGTTAACGTATGGGGCGATGTTACTACTGCCTCCCGCCGGTGTCAAGCCAGAAAGCCAGTGCGTTCCGTTTGCCCTCGAGCTTTCCTCTGGAGTTTACAAACCCTTCTCCCGCTTGGCGCTGACGGCGGGACAAATCCGCTGGCGGAGCGCCTCCTGAAGATCGAAAAGCAAACCGCCCTCGACGTCCAAAAAGCGGTAGTCCATCCGCCCGGTTCCTGTCCGCTCCAACCAGTGCGCCGTTCCGGCACGCTCGCCTCTCGCGTGGCAGTTTCCACGCCATATAAATCAAGGAGATGCCTCCCAGAATCAGGATTCTGAAAGCACGAGCAAAGTCTGATTCCCGCGCCCAATTCAGATCACCGTTGACTCCGGAATGGCCCGTCGCCCCGAGCATCGTTTGGTGGTCAGCGGGCGGACGCTTCGCCCATACTGCGGCCCTGCTGAAATCGGCATACAGCGTTGCGCCCGGCGCCGCAGCACCGCCGCGTTCATTTAGCGCCGTGGGCGCATCTCAACTCCGTCGATTCCGCCCACGGACGTTCGATTGTGCTGTGGTCGGCCCCCGTGACAAACAGTTCAAGGTTGCTCAGATTCCCGGACCGCGCTCCGACATCGCCAGCGCCGCACCGCCGGCCGGTGTCACCATGCCCGTGCCTAAACGCCTGACGCTAACCGCGCGAAACGGGATTCCCCGGCGCGATCGGCGAGCGTTGTGATCCCCGATCTCAGCCGGCTGACGTACGGCGCGAGTCGGACGCACTCCAAATCCGTAACCGGATGAGTCCAACAGCCTGCCGTCCGTCCGTGGGATCTGGTCGTTGCGCCTTTGGATAGAGGCAGGCAGGGCCGCAGGTCAGCGAGTGAACGATTTTGACCGGGAGGGGCAAAAGGTCCGTCAAAGTCTTTCAAAATCCCGCATAATAAGGCTGAGTTATCGGTAACGCTCGCGAATCGGGACAGCAACAGTGCACGTAGCGTGATTGGGAAGGTCGGGTTGAGCCGCTCCAGCGCGCTTCATGGTCCCGGCGCTGGAAGCTGGTTCACTGAACGAGGTCTGAGACGAACAGGAGTGGACATGAATAGAAGAACGTTCCATCGTATGGCGCTCGGCGCCGCCGCCGGTTCTTTCGGCGGATCCATTCTCGCCCGCAATTCCGGCACATATGAGCCCACGTGGGAATCATTGAAGAAGCATCCGCTTCCGGATTGGTTTCAAAACGCGAAGCTCGGTATTTTCATCCACTGGGGTCTGTACTCCGTGCCGGCGTGGGCGCCGCCCTCGGGCGAACTGGGTAAGGTGAGCCCGGCCCGGTGGTTCACCGACAATGCCTACGCTGAGTGGTATCTGAACACGCTGCGTATCAAGGATTCTCCGACGTACAAGCATCACCTGGAGACCTATGGACAGAGCTTCGACTATTACGATTTCATCCCTAAATTCAATCAGGAAGTTCTGAAGTGGAACCCGGAGTCGTGGGCTAAACTCTTCCGTAAGGTCGGCGCGCGCTATGCCGTCCTGACCACAAAACACCATGATGGATTTACGTTATGGCCCAGCCGCGTGAAGAACCCGAAACGCGCGGGAACTACCTCGGCCTCCCGGGACCTGGTCGGCGAACTCACTGCCGCTGTCCGTGGCCAGGGGCTGAAGATGGGTCTCTACTATTCAGGCGGCCTGGACTGGACCTTCACCAGTGAACCCATCAAGAACTTCGCCGACCTGATGCGAATGGTCCCGCAGTCGGAAGAGTACGCGCGCTACGCGGACGCGCAATGGCGCGAATTGATGGATCGCTACCAGCCGGCCGTGCTGTGGAACGACATCAGCTATCCAAAGCTCGGTGAGGTCCCGCAATTGTTCGCGAAGTATTACAACGCTCTTCCCGAGGGCGCAGTCAACAATCGTTTCAACGCTCCTTTCGCCGACTTCACCACCCCCGAATATGCGAAGTACGAGAAGATCACCGAGAAGAAATGGGAATCCTGCCGCGGCCTGGGATTCAGCTTTGGATACAACCAGGTGGAAGGTCCGGAGCAGGTAATTGCTCCCGACAAGCTGATCGCCCTGCTGGTCGACATTGTCAGTAAGAACGGCAATCTTCTTCTCAACATCGGACCGAAGCCCGACGGATCGATCTCCGCGATCCAACTCGACCGGCTGGAGAAGTTGGGAGACTGGCTGGCCGTGAACGGCGAAGGAATCTTCGATACCCGGCCCTGGGTGCGCGCCTCCCCGCCTAAGGGTAGCGGGCCGGAAGTGCGGTTCACGCACAAAGGCGATTCCCTCTACGCCTTCTTCCTCGATCATCCGAAAGGGTCAAGCGCGACAATACCCGGCGTCCAGGCCGCGGCGAACACCAAGGTCCATGTACTGGGGGCCAAGACGCCGAGCACATGGAAGCAGAACGGCCAGGATCTGACGATTGATATTTCCCAGGCCGCGCCAGGGCCCTATGCTCTCGGTCTGAAGCTCACTCCGGCGCCGGGCGCGTAAGTCCGGCGCCTTCAGCGTGTAGTTCCGCCGCGCGGCTTGACTCGGCTCAACCTGAGTGAGCAAGCCGCGCACAAGCGAACCTTCCGGGCTGGCTATACCGTGGTGCGCCGCTCTCCGGCGGAGCCCGCCAGCCAGGCGAATTCCCACGCGGCATCGTACATCGCCGCGATGTTTTCGGCGGAGATATCCGTCATCAGATGCTGCGACGGGCCGATGGTGAAGCCACCGTACGGCAGAAACGTCTCCACCCGCTCACGAACTTCATTCCGGACGTCCTCGGGCGTGCCGAAGGGCAATGTGCCCTGCGTGTCGATCGAGCCGTGGAAGCAGAGCTTGCCTCCGTACAGCGCCGCAAGTTCTTTGGGATTCATGCCCGCCGCGCGCACCTGGATGGGTTCCAGAATGTTGAGCCCCATCTCGATGAATGACGGAATGAAGCGCGCGACGCTGCCGCAGGAGTGGTGCATCACCAGTTTGTCGTTCTTGCGGCCGACGTCGTAGATGCGCTGCAGGTAGGGACGCACGAAGCCGCGGAACATCGGCATGCTCATCATCGGTCCCGACTGGAAGCCGTAGTCGTCGCCGGTGAAGCAGATGTCGATGTACTTGCCAGCCTTCTCGAACATGATCTCCGACGTACGCTCCATGAAGGCGACGATGCGGCTCAGAATCGCGTGCGCCACCTCCGGCTTGTCATGGATCAGCAGGAAGAACCGGTCCATGCCCACCAGTTCGCAGGCCGCTTCGAAGAACCAGCTCCACGCGCCCCCGTAGACGGCGTACTCTTCGAAGCTCGCGCAGTCTCTAGCGTATTGGTCGTAGTCCCACATGTCCGCACTCGGCCACTTGGGGTACGCCTCCACGTCCGCCACGCTCTGCGCCTCGGCCAGCGGATGTTCGATGGCGTAGCCGAAATCCCCCGCTCCAGAACGTGGGATTCCGAAGTAGTCCGTGCTTCGACCCTGGTCGTCAACCATGGGAAAGCCGATCCAGTTGGGCTTCGGATAGCGGAAGTCCACATGGAGCCGCTCCATCAGCGCGAGGTTATCGGCTACGCCATAGTATTCGCGCATCATGGCGTAGACCTTCGATTCGGCGCAGAAATCGATGCTGAAGCGGTCCACCTGCTGGAAGGTGTAGTTGCGAAGGACGCGTTCTTTAGACGTCATGGTGATGCTACCGGGTCAGGATGGCGAGCACCGTGGCGTGCGGGCTGACCTTGATGCCGCCAACCGGGATGCTGAGCTTGTCTCCGGTCTGCGTGAACTTGACCGCCGCGCCTCCGTCGAGCGCCTTGATGGAGGCGACCTTGGCCTTCAGTCCGCTGAGTTCCAGCGAGCCCGCGGGCATGTCGAACACATGCAGATAAAGCGTCTTGCCTTTCGCCGTCATGCGGCCGAACGGGATGGACTGCAGCGGGCCGTAAGTGGTGCCGTAAATCGAAGCGCCGTTCACCCTGAGCCAGTCGCCAATCGCCGTCAGCCGCTCGACAAATTCCGGCTGAATCGTGCCCTCGGGCGTCGGGCCCACGTTCAACAGGAAATTGCCGCCCTTGCTCGCCGCGTCGATCAACGCGCGCACCAGAACGGTCGCGGATTTGAAGTTCCGGTCGTTCTTGTTATAGGCCCACGTGTTGTTGATCGTCATGCAGGTTTCCCAAGGCTGGAAGTCCTCGGGCTTCGGAGCCTCCTGCAACACTCCCTTGTCGTGCGGATCGACGGTGTCCACGACCGCGCCCTTGCGCGGAATTCCGTTGGGCAGCCGCTGTTCCGGCGTCACAAAGTCGCCCGTCAATCCGATGCGGTCGTTGATCAGCGTCATCGGCCGCAGCGAGTGGATGAGCTCGTGAAAGCGGGCGCCGGCATACTTCTGCTGGACGCCCAGTCCGTCGAACCAGATCACAAACGGATCGCCGTAGCGGGTCAGCAATTCGCGCAACTGCAGCTCCATGTAGTCCAGATACAGCGGCCACTCGGGCCGCGCCGGCTCACCGTTCCAGTTGGTGGACGCTGGCTTTGACGTGTCGCGATAGCCAGGGTGGTTCAAGTCGGGCGGCGAGTAGTAAAAGCCAAGCGGCATGTCTTCGGCCTTGGCGGCCGCTACAAGTTGCGCGACGATGTCCTTGCCATATGGCGTCTTGGTGATCTTGTAGTCCGTGTACTGCGTGTCGAACATGCAGAAGCCGTCGTGATGCTTCGTCGTGAAGACCATGTACTGCTGGCCCGCTGCCTTGGCCAGGCGAACGAAGGCCCTCGCGTCAAACTGGGTCGGATTGAAGCGCTGTCGCAGCGCGCGATAGTCGGGCTCCGAGATTCCCCAGGTGCCCGGCACCATGATCGGCCACGAGGCCTCCACGCTGGCCAGAGAGTACGGTCCCCAGTGGATGAACATGCCGAACTTGGCGTCATTGAACCTTTTTAAGCGCTCGGATTGGTGAGTATCGGCCGCCACCAGCAGAGTGGAGGCGGCTACGAGAGAGGTGGTGAGAAGAGCGATTGAAGACTTCATCGGAATTCCTTGTCGGCGCGAACTTACGCTCAAACCGACGCAATCCTATTGAATATCGCCAGCGGTGTCAAGCGGGAGAGCGAAAATGGTGAGTTCAAGCCAGACCTCTCTTGCCTTACGGAGTGCGATGCTATAACCTGACTCAGAAGCTCTATTTGAGCGCTCAGAATGGACTCTTCCGCACAAACCGAACGCACGCCCGCAACACCGGGCGCACTCTTGAAAGAGCAGGTCGCCGACCGGCTTCGCGGTGAGATTATCGGCGGCCGCCTCGCGTCCCGCCAGCGTGTCGTCGAGGGCAAGTGGGCCCGCGAGTTCGGCGTCGCCCAGGCCTCCGTGCGCGAGGCCATCAACATCCTCATCGCCGAGGGCTTCCTCACCAAGGACTCCGGCCGCAGCGCGCGCGTCACGAACTACTCCGAGCATGACGTCGCCAGCATGTACCAGGTGCGAAGCGTCCTGGAGGGGCTTGCGGCGCGACTGGTCACAGAGTGCAAAGTCAGCGTCGATCAAGTGGAGCGGGAACTGGCCGGCATGGCGGCCGCCGTCGAGCGCCGCGACATGCGGGCCCTGCTGCGCCACGATCTCGATTACCACCTGAAGCTGAGCGAACTCAGCGGCAACCCGTTCCTCTACGAATCGGCCAAGCGCCTGCTCGTCCCACTGTTCGCCTTCGTCCTTTTGCGGGTGGTCAAGAGCGGCCAAGGTCCCGATGCCTGGGCCGCCGATCTTCCCCGCCATCGCCGGATTCTCGAACTCATTCGCGAAGGCGACTCCGAGATCGCCGAGCAGTACGTGCGGCGATCCTACAAGCAATTCGTCAGCTCGGCGTACGCCGTGTGGGAAAACGTCGGCGGCGCGGTGAAAGCTCACAAGGAAGGCCGCCAGGCCAGGCCGCGAAAGCGGTCTCGCCCGAGCCCTCAGGAAGGCGTCCTGCCGCGATGAACCTGCAATTGCCGGGCAAAGTCATCTTGATCACGGGCGGCGCCGATGGTATCGGCCGCGAGTGCGCTCTCTCCTACATCGAGGAAGGCGCGAGCGTCGCCATCGCCGACGTGCAGGGCGCGCGAGCGATGGAATTGGCCGGCGAATTGGGCGCCAACGCCATGGGCATCGCGTGCGATGTCTCCGCCGGGCCAAGCGTCGAGGCCGCGGTGCGCGCCACCGTCGACCGCTTTGGAAAGATCGACGCCGTGCACAACAATGCCGGCATCGCCACGCCTTCCAAACCGTTGCACCTGACAACGGAGGCGGAGTGGGACCGCCAGTTGGCCGTCAACCTGAAGGGCGTCTATTGGACCACGCGCTACGCCTACTCCGAACTCGCCCGTGCGCGCGGCTGCATCCTGAACACCGCCAGCGTGGTGGGCCTGATCGGCCAGGCCGACCACGCCGCTTACGTCGCGGGCAAAGGCGGCATGATCGCGCTGACGAAAGCCATGGCGCTCGATTACGCCTCCGCGGGCATTCGCGTAAATGCCGTCTGTCCCGCGGGAGTCTTCACGCCCATGTTGGAGAGATGGTGCGAAGAACAGCGCGATCCCCAAACGATGAAGGAGTATCTGGACGGGATCCATCCGCTCGGCTACTGCCCTAAACCGGATGTGATCGCCGATGTTTGCGTGTTTCTGATCTCGGACCGGGCCCGTTTCATCACGGGCTGCGCCATGCCTGTCAGTGGTGGCGCGGAACTTGGCTATCGCCGTTGAGGGAGCGGACTGCATGAAGAACGTCACTATTGAGTCATTGAACGCCCGCGACCGCCGCTTTCCTCTGCTGGGTGGCGAGGGCTCGGATGCGGTGCACTCCGGAGCTGAGTACGGCTACGCCGTGACGGAACTCTCGGCGGGCGGACTGCGCGGCACCGGCATTGCGCTCACGCTCGGCCAGGGTAACGAACTCGTCTGCGACGCGATTCGCATGTTGGGAGCATCGCTGCCCGGCCGCGACATTGAAGAGACGATGGCCGGCTTCGGAACCTTTCAACGCACGCTGGCGGACCACCCGCAATTGCGCTGGCTGGGGCCCCACAAGGGCGTGACGCATCTGGCTCTGGCGTCGCTGACCAACGCCTGCTTTGACCTGTGGGCCAAGTCGCGCGGCGTTCCGCTTTGGCAACTGCTGCTCTCGTTATCCACGGATCAGATCGTCAACCTGATCGACTTCAGCTACATAGAAGACGTGCTCTCGCCTGCCAGCGCAAAGGTGATGCTCGATGCCCACAGACCCACGCGCGGCAATCGCGAAGGCGTGTTGAAGACCGGATATCCGGGCTACGACACCTCCGTCGGGTGGTTTCAGTTCGACGATCAGCGCGTCGTGGATTCGGCGCTCGAGGCGCGCGCCCGGGGCTTTCGCGCGGTCAAACTCAAAGTGGGCAGCGCGGATGGCGAACGCGATCTGAGGCGCGCGCGGCTCCTGCGCAACGCACTTGGCGATGAAACGCTCATCATGCTCGACGCCAATCAGCAGTGGCCTCTCGAAAAGGCCCTGCGCATGAGCAAGGCGCTCAGCGAAATCTCTCCCTACTGGGTGGAGGAGCCGACGCATCCCGACGATGTTTTCGGCCACCGCCGCATCGCGGAGGAGATCGCGCCCGTCAAGGTCGCGCTCGGTGAGCACGTACCGAATCGCGTGCTGTTCAAGGCCTTTCTGCAGGCTGGCGCGATGCACTTCGTACAGGCCGACTGCGTGCGACTGGCCGGCGTCAGCGAGTTCCTCGCGGTCAGCCTGATGGCCCGCAAGTTCGGACTGCCCGTGGCGCCACACGTCGGCGACATGGGCCAGATCCATCAACATCTCGTACTCTTCAACCACATCGCCCTCGGTCATGACAGACTGTTTCTGGAGCATATCCCTCACTTGCGCGAATACCTTGTGCATCCCGCTACGGTGGAAGGCGGCGTCTATCTGACACCGCAGGAACCAGGGCTTTCGTGCGACCTGCATCCTGCAAAATAGGAGCGTCTTTTCATGACCATGACGGTTTGGCTGGGCCTCGGCATGACGCTGGTGGCCGGCCTTCTCGCGGGCAACAGCATGCTGCCCATGAAGTTCGTCAGGCGCTGGCAATGGGAGAACACGTGGCTGATCTTCAGTCTCGTGTCGCTGGTGCTGATTCCGTGGGCGCTCGCGTTTGCGTTGGTGGACAGACTTGGCGCGCTGTATGCCTCATTGCCTGCCTCGGCTTACGCCGCGCCGCTGTTGTTCGGAGCCGGGTGGGGCATCGCGCAAGTGTTGTTCGGTCTTTCCGTCGCCAGGCTCGGCCTCGCGCTGGGCTACGCAATCATCATCGCTCTAGGCGCCGTTTTGGGCACTCTAGTGCCACTTTTTGTGCAAAATCGAGCAGTTTTGGGCACGTCTCGCGGCGCGCTGATTTTGGGTGGAGTGCTCGTCATGGTGGCCGGAATCGCCTCATCGTCGTGGGCCGGGAGATTGCGCGAGGGCAAGGTGAAAGTTGGAGGCACCTACAGGCGCGATGTCGCCATTGCGGTGCTTTGCGGTGTGATGGCGCCGATGTTGAACTATGCGTTCGCGTTCGGACAGCCAATCGCCGAGGCCGCCATCCGCATGGGCACCAGCAAGGAGTCCGCGGGGTATGCGGTGTGGCCGATCGCGCTCCTCGGCGGGCTCGGCCCGAATGTCGCTTACAGCGTCTTTCTGTTGAAGCGCAATCGCACCTGGGGCCTGTTTCGCGGGGGCTGGGTGCGCGATGGCTCGATGGGACTGGTGATGGGTATTTTCTGGATGGGCGCCATGTCTCTCTACGGCGTAGCATCCGTGTTTCTGGGCACGCTCGGGACGTCGGTGGTGTGGGGGCTGTTCCAGATTTTCATGATCATGACCGCGAACCTCTCGGGTGTGATGACTGGCGAGTGGAAGGGCGCGCCGCGTGCGGCCAAACTCAGGTTGCTGGCCGGCCTGACGATGCTCGCGGTAGCCACGATGCTGATGGCGATGGGCAACGCGTGAGACTTGTCGCGAACACTTTGGATCGTGTCGCGCTTCGCGTTGTGGCTTATAACAGAAATTACGGCCTGAAAATAGATAGATTGGCATGAGGCACGATAGCTAAGATGGATTCACGGCCCGGCGAAGCGCCGGCACGTGGCTTGCCGAAAGTAGCCGTTTAAGGAGCTCCGCTTGTTCGACCAACTCAGGCAGGACTTCAAGTGCGCCCTCCGCTCAATGCGGCGGAATCGGGGTTTAACAGCGCTCTGCGCCTTGACGCTAGCTCTAGGGATCGGCGCCAATTCGGCGGTGTTCAGCGTGATCGAGGCAGTTCTTCTGCGCCCCCTCCCCTTCCCGAAAGCCGATCGGATGGTCAGCGTGCGCAGCGACCTGCGCGGTTTCGGGATCAGCGACGTCGGCATGTCGATACCGGAGTTCGAGGACTTTCGCGACCGGGCGGGGATCTTCGATCAGATCACCTTCCTGTGGCCCATGGACGGCAACCTCATCGGCGGCATCCGTCCCGAGCGCACGCAGGTCCTCACGGTAGGCCCGAACTACTTCCGGTTGCTCGGCGGGAACGCCAGCTTGGGACGCACTTACCAGGATTCGGATATCCGTCCGGGCATCTGCGAGCCGGTGGTTCTGAGCGACTACGGCTGGCGGCGGCTCTTCGGAGCGGACCCGACAGTGATCGGGCGCAAGATCCTCGTGGACTATGACAGCTTCGTCATCATTGGAGTGATGCCACCCGATTTTCGCCACCCCGGAGCAGCGTTACAGAGCGAGATTGACATGTGGATGACCGGCGGCTTCGGCGATGAGTTGTTCCCGCGCCGGTCGCATGGAGACCGCCGCCTGGTGGGAGCAATTGGCGTTCTGCGGCCCGGCCTGACAGTGAAGCAGGCCCAGGCCAAGCTGGACGTCTTTGCGGAACAACTGCGCCACCAGTATCCCAACGACTACCCGGCGGCCGCCGTGTGGACTCCCAGGCTCCGCGAGTTGCAGAGCGATCTGGCCAGCCGGGGCAGGCCCGTGCTGCTGATTCTGTCCGGCACGCTGGGGCTCGTGCTCCTGATTTGTTGTGCAACGATCTCAATCCTGCTGTTGGCGCGAGCCACCGCGCGGAACAGGGAATTCGCCATCCGCGTCGCTTTGGGCGCCAGGAACACGGATCTGATCCGTCAACTCGTGGTGGAGACCGTGCTGTTGGCGCTGATCGGCGCCGCGGCGGGACTGGTGTTATTCTCCTGGATCACGCCCCTGCTCGTGCGGTTCGCGCCCCTCAGGCTGCCGCAGGTGAACATCGCTAGTCTGAACCTGCCGGTATTGGCGTTTATCTTCCTGAGTTCGATGGTGGCGGCGATCCTGGCCGGGATGGCTCCGGCCCTTCAGACCTCGAAACTCGACCTGGTAACCGATCTCAAGGATGGCGCCGGCACGAGCGGTGGCCGGTCACGGCATCGCACGCAGTCCATCCTGGTCCAATGGCAGATCGCGTTCTCGCTGATGCTGATGGTCGGCGCCGGCCTGCTGCTGAAGAGCTTCTGGAATCTGGCGCAAGTTGACCCAGGTTTCAATCCGGACAAGGTGGTGGTGGCGAGCCTCTGGCTCAGTCCGCCGATGAACCCATCCGCCCCCCAACACTACAAGTCACATGAATACCGCAAATCCTTCACACGTGAGGTGCTGCGGCGGGTGCGAACCATTCCCGGGGTGGAAGCGGCCGCGCTGGGCGCCGGAGACAGCATTCCGCTCGTGGGCTGGAACCCGGGACGTTTTGGTCTGGAGGATGCGAACGTCCCCCCGGACGAATCTCTCACAGCCCAGATGACCTCGGTGAGCCCTGACTTTCTCAAGGTAATGGGCATGCACCTGATTGCCGGGCGCGACTTCACGGAAGGCGACGATGGGGGTTATCTGGTGGCCATGATCGACCAAAAGATGGCCGCGCGCTTCTGGAAAAACCGGGATCCGATCGGCAAGCGCATCCGTCTGGGGCCGCTGGAGTCGCCGCAGTGGTGGACCATCGTGGGCGTGGTCAAGAGCATAAAGACGGACGCCTTCGAGGCTCCGGATGCTCCTCACATCTTCTTCCCGGTGTACCAGCGCTCCAATCTGGGGGTCAGTGTGTTCCTGCGAACCTCCTCCAAGCCGGAGGCTCTTCTGCCGTCGCTGCGCCGGCAGATTGAGACGGCCGACCCAGACCTGCCGGTGTTCGGCGTGCGCACCATGAAAGCAGTGGTGGCCGATTCCATGGCTCAGAATCGCTTCGCACTGCAGGTAATCGGAGGGTTTGCCTGCGTGGCCCTGGCGCTGGCCGGATTGGGGGTCTATGGAGTGACAGCGTTTTCGGTTGCGCGGCGCACGCGCGAAATCGGCATCCGCATCGCGCTCGGAGCCAGCCGCGGCCAGATTCTCGGTCTGATCCTGCGCCAGGGGCTTTGGCTTACCGCCGGCGGGCTGTCGGCAGGACTCATTGGCGCATTCGCGCTGACGCGCTTTCTGCGGGCCTTTCTGTTCGGAGTAACTACCACCGACCTGGGCACCTACGCGTGTATTTCAATTGTGCTGGTTGCGGCCACCATGGCGGCCTGCTACCTGCCGGCCCGCAGGGCGACCAGCATCCACCCCATGGCGGCCTTGCGTTCGGAGTAATGATTCGGGGATGCGGGACAGCCCGCACTACGCTGTTCCACATCCTCGAATCGCGCTTCCAGCAACAAACCGCATTCCAAAAGAACTGGATTCCTGGCCCCTTACGCCACTCTTACGCCTTCTTTATGCCTTCCTTATGACCTGCTCCGTACGCTTGAAACCGGAGGCCGGGAATGGCAGCGGCGTATTGGGCGTCAGAGTTTTCGCTGATTCGGGTTCTGGAGTCGGAGGAGTGGTCCGGCGGTGAAGCGGCGGAAGGCGTCGACCGGCCGCTGGACATCATCGTCTTGCACACCTCCGATTCCTCCACGCGCCGGGCGCTGAAAACAGCATCCACGCTTGCCGCGGAGCTGTCGGCACGAGTGCATCTTGTGGCGCCCCGGGTAGTGCCCTATCCGCTGGATCTGCATACTCCGCAGGTCCCCGTCAGCTTCACCGCGCATCAGCTTCGGGAGCTTGCCGCGGATGCCCGAGTGGATGCGGCCATCGACGTCATTCTGTGCCGCGACCTGATGAGCACGCTGTCCCAAGTGCTCACCCCAAAATCGCTCATCGTGTTGGACGAGAGTCACTCCCCGTGGTGGGGCTTCGGTTTGATGGAGGGGTGGCTGGGACGCCAAAACCGGCTGGCGCGGCGGCTGCGCGCGCTGGGCCACCAGGTTGTGGCGGCCGATCTTTTCTGAGGTGCAAAATGCTCGATCTCTTTTACATCGCGGTGACGTTGTTCTTCTTCGCGGGTTGCTGGCTGCTGACCAAGGCCTGCGACAGGCTCTAGGGCCGTCAGGGTCCGCTGTGGGGCGGGCGCCCACGCCCGCGCCGGACCCCCAGGTCCGGCTCTTGGCGGACCCTCTTGAGTGCTCGAAAGAAGGCCGACGTGGGCGTCGGCCGCGGACCTGGGGGTCCGCCCTACAACACTGGAAAGGCTGTTCGAAATGGATTACATCATCGCCGGAATCGCATCGATCCTGCTGTTCGTTTACCTGATCTACGCGCTACTCAAGCCGGAGCGATTCTGAGGTTTCTATGACTACGAATGGCATTCTGCAAATCGCGGTTTTCTTCGTGCTGGTACTGGCAATGGCCAAACCGCTGGGCGTCTTTATGACGCGGGTCTTCGCCGGAGAGCGCACGTTTCTGCACCCGGTGCTGCGGCCGCTCGAACGGCTGTGCTACGTGCTGGGCGGGGTGAATCCCGAGTCCGAGCAGCGCTGGACGCAATACGCCGGCAGCCTGCTGGCGTTCAGCATCTTCAGCGCCGTGCTGTTGTATCTGATGCAGCGGCTGCAGGGCTATCTGCCGTTCAACCCGATGGGCTTCGGTACGACCCACGCGCCGGGCGGCGCGACCGCGATGACGCCCGACCTAGCGTTCAACAACGCAGTCAGCTTCACCACCAACACGAACTGGCAGAACTATTCGGGTGAGGCGACGCTGAGCTACCTGGTGCAGATGGCCGGCCTGACGATGCACAACTTCACGTCGGCCGCTGCCGGCATGGCTATCGCCGTGGCGATGATCCGCGGCTTCGCGCGCCAGCAGTCGAAAACCATCGGCAACTTCTGGGCCGATCTGGTCCGCGGCACGGTCTACATCCTCCTGCCGCTATCCGTGGTTTTGGCACTGTTCTTCTGCTCGCAGGGCGTGATTCAGAATCTCAAGCCGTACACCCAGGCGACCACCATCGAGGGCAAGACGCAGACCATCGCGCAAGGCCCGGTGGCTTCGCAGGAGGCCATCAAGATGCTGGGCACCAACGGCGGCGGCTTTTTCAATGCCAACTCGGCGCACCCGTTCGAGAATCCCACGCCGCTCACCAATTTCGTTCAGTTGCTATGCATCTTCGCGATTCCGGCGGGGTTGACTTACGTCTTCGGCAGGATGGTTGGCGATACGCGCCAGGGCTGGGCGCTGTTTGCCGCGATGAGCGTGCTCTTCCTGGCGGGGGTGCTGGTCTTGTACCCGGCGGAACAGGCCGGGAACCCGATCCTGTCGAAGCTCGGAGTGCAGACAGCGCCCACGGCGACTCAGTCCGGCGGAAACATGGAGGGCAAAGAGGTCCGCTTCGGCATCGCCGACACCGCGCTGTTCGGGACGGTGACGACGGACGCGAGTTGCGGCGCGGTCAACGGGATGCACGACAGACTGACGCCGCTCGGCAGCCTGGTGCCTCTGTTCAATATGGAGACCGGCGAGGTCATCTTCGGCGGCGTGGGAGCCGGCCTGTACGGAATGTTGCTCTTCGCGATTCTCGCAGTCTTCATCGCCGGCCTGATGGTGGGCCGCACGCCGGAATACCTGGGCAAAAAGATCGAGGGCAAGGAGGTCAAAATGGCGATGATCGCGCTGATTGCCACGTCGGCCGCCATCCTGCTCTTTAGCGGTGCTTCCACCGTGATCCAATTCGCCAAGACCAGCTACTGGAATCCGGCGCTGGGTCCTGCGACGGCCAACCTCAATAACGGCGGGCCGCATGGCTTTGGCGAAATACTTTACTTGTTCACCAGCGCTGCCGCGAATAACGGCAGCGCCTTCGCCGGTTTGAACGGGAACACGCCCTGGTACAACCTGACCGGCGGGCTCTCCATGCTGATCGGACGCTTCCTGTTCATCCTTCCTCTGCTCGCCGCCGCGGGGAGTCTGGCCGCCAAGAAGCGCGTGCCAGTCACCACGGGAACGCTGCCCACGCACGGCCCGCTGTTCGTCGGCCTGCTGGTTGGCACGGTGGTGATCATCAGTGCGCTGACCTTCTTCCCGGCGCTCTCGCTGGGGCCGATTGTGGAGCATTTTCTGATGCAGTCCGGGAGGCTGTTCTAGTCATGCCGCAAGCAACGCTCGATAAGAAACCGCTGGCTCTCACGCAAATGAACGACTCTGACGACTCCTCGCAACTGCTGCCGAAGAAGCTGGCGCACGCCCGTCCGCTGTTCGATCGCGCCATCCTGCGGCGGGCGACAAAAGACTCGTTCGTCAAGCTGGATCCGCGCGCGCTGCTCAAGAATCCGGTCATCTTCGTTGTCGAAATCGGCGCGGCGTTGACCAGCATCTTCCTGGTCCGCGACATCGCCGTCGGCGCCGCGGGCATCGGATTTACGCTACAGATTTCGCTGTGGCTGTGGTTCACGGTCCTGTTCGCCAATTTCGCCGAAGCAATGGCGGAAGCGCGCGGCAAAGCCCAGGCCGACTCGCTGCGCAAGACGAAGACCGACTCGCTGGCCCGGCGCGTGATTGGGGATCGCAGCGAGCAGGTGCCGGCCTCGAAACTGCGGGCCGGCGATGTGGTGCTGTGCGATGCGGGCGAGATCATTCCCGGCGACGGTGAGGTGATCGAGGGAATCGCGACGGTGGACGAATCCGTAATCACCGGCGAGAGTGCGCCCGTGATTCGAGAGTCCGGCGGGGACCGCAGCGCGGTGACGGGCGGAACGAAGGTGCTGTCGGACCAGATCCGGATTCGCATCACTTCGAATCCGGGCGAGACGTTCCTCGACCGCATGATCGCGTTGGTGGAAGGCGCCGAGCGTCAGAAGACGCCCAACGAGATTGCGCTGAACATCCTGATTGCTGGCCTGACACTGATCTTCCTGATGGCGGTGATCACTCTGCAGCCGTTCGCGCAGTACAGCGTGACGGCGGCGGGCTCGGGCAGCGTGCCAACCGTCGCGGTGCTGGTATCGCTGCTAGTGTGCCTGATCCCGACGACCATTGGCGGCCTGCTTTCCGCCATCGGTATCGCGGGCATGGACCGCGTGATGCAGCATAACGTTCTCGCCATGAGCGGCAAGGCTGTCGAGGCTTCGGGCGACGTGAACACGCTGTTGCTGGACAAGACCGGCACCATCACCATCGGCAATCGGCAGGCGGCTGAATTCCTCGCCGTTCGCGGCGTGAGCGACGCCGAACTAGCCGACGCCGCGCAGCTCGCGAGCCTGGCCGACGAGACCCCCGAGGGCCGTTCCATCGTGGTTCTGGCGAAGGAGAAGTATGGTCTGCGCGGGAGGGAAGTGGCTAGTCACGAGGCGCACTTCATTCCGTTTTCCGCATACACCCGCATGAGCGGCGTCGATCTGGACGGACGTCATCTGCGCAAAGGCGCCACGGAAGCCATCGCACGCTTCATCCGGGAACAAGGCGGGGAAGCGCCGCAGGACCTGCTCGAAATCTCGGAGCGCATCTCCCGGCAGGGGGGCACGCCGCTGGCGGTCGCGGACGGCCGTCGCGGACTGGGCGTCATCAACTTGAAGGACGTGGTGAAGGGAGGCATGAAGGAGCGGCTGGCCCAGTTGCGAGCGATGGGCATCCGCTCCGTCATGATCACGGGCGACAACCCGCTCACGGCCGCGGCCATCGCCGCGGAGGCCGGAGTGGACGACTTTCTCGCCCAAGCCTCGCCGGCCGACAAGCTGGAGTACATCAAGAAAGAACAGGCCGGGGGGCGTCTGGTGGCCATGACTGGCGACGGCACCAACGACGCGCCCGCACTCGCTCAAGCGGACGTCGGTCTGGCGATGAATACGGGTACCATGGCCGCGAAGGAAGCGGGCAATATGGTGGACCTCGATTCCAATCCGACCAAGCTGATTGAGGTAGTGGCTATCGGCAAGCAGTTGCTGATCACGCGCGGCGCGCTCACCACGTTCTCGATTGCCAACGACGTAGCCAAATACTTCGCCATCATCCCGGCGATGTTCATGGCGACGTACCCCGTGCTGGGCAAGCTCAACATCATGGGCCTGCACAACCCGCAGAGCGCCGTGCTTTCAGCGGTCATCTTCAACGCGCTGATCATCATCGCGCTCGTGCCGTTGGCGTTGCGCGGCGTGAAGTACCGCCCGGAGAGTGCGGCTTCGCTGCTGCGCCGCAATCTACTGGTGTACGGTCTGGGCGGCATCATCGTGCCGTTCCCCGGCATCTGGGCGATCGACCAGATCGTGCACGTCCTGCATTTGGCCTGAGGAGAGTATATGTGGAAGCAACTTTTGCCCGGATTGCGATTCACCCTCGTACTGACAGTTCTGACCGGTATGCTGTACCCCGGCGTGGTGACCGGCCTGTGCCAGATGCTCTTCCCGAACCAGGCCAACGGCAGTCTGCTGGTGCGCAATGGACGAGTGATTGGCTCCGGACTGATCGGCCAGAACTTTTCGCGACCCGAATACTTTCAGCCCCGGCCGTCAGCGGCTGGTACGGACGGTTACGACGCTACGGCTTCGGGCGGTTCAAATCTTGGTCCGACGAACCAGAAGCTGTCGGATCGCGTGAAGGCCTCGGCCGCGAAGTTCCGGCAGGAGAATCCGGACTTCAGCGGTCCGCTGCCCGCCGATCTGGTGACGGCGAGCGGCAGCGGTCTTGATCCGCACCTCAGTCCCGCCGCCGTGGACGCGCAGGTAGAGCGAGTGGCCGCGCGACGCCACGTCTCTTCCGAATCGGTCAGGCAACTGGCAGCCAGCTTCGTCGAGGGCCGCGATCTCGCGCTGTTTGGCGAGCCGCGCGTGAATGTGCTGAAGCTAAATCTCGCGCTGGACGCCTCTTATCCTGTGGCGAAGTGAGGAACTCTTTCGGCAAGTGAACCATCCTGCGAGCAAATGCTTTGAGCCCTCGGGCGGCGTGGCGGATAATCGAGTTGGATTCGCCAATGCCTGACGCCGTCAACCGGCGGCCTACGCCCGAAGAACTGCTGAAACGGGTGGAGGCCGAAGAACGCTATCAACGTCGAGGAAGACTCAAGGTCTTTCTCGGCTACGCCTCCGGCGTGGGAAAAACCGTGCGGATGCTCGATGAGGGCCGCCGCCGCAAGATGCGTGGAGAAGACGTCGTGGTTGCCTCCATCCAGCCGGATCCAGCGGGGCAGGCGCGGGAACTGCTGGACGGCTTCGAGATCATCCCGCATTCGACGAATTTGGGCGGTCCCGCGATCGACGTGCCCGCCGTGCTGCGCCGCCAGCCGGGCATCTGCCTGATTGACGGATTGGCCTACGCCAACCCGCCCGGCAGCGTACACGCGCAGCGCTGGCAGGACGTCGAGGCTCTGCTGGTTGCCGGCATCTCCGTCATCACCTCGCTCAATCTGCAATTCGTCGCGGAACGGCAGAAACAGGTGGAGAGCATTCGCGGTAAGGCGGTTGCGCATTCCGTCCCCGAATCGTTCTTGCGGACCGCCGACGACATCGAGGTAGTCGACGCTCCGCCGGAGTATTGCGTCGTGCGTGCCGCTCAGGGCCTCGAAGGAGAGGCGATCGATCCGGTCCAGTTGGAGCGTCAGCTCTCCGAATTGAGAGAAATCGCCCTGGTCCTGGCGGCCGAGGTGGTGGATCACCAACTCGAGGATTATCTCCGCCGCCAGGGCATCGAGCAGGTATACGGCACGCACGAGCGCATTCTTGTCTGTGTGACACCGCGCTCAAACGCCTCCCTCATGATCCGTCGCGGCCGCCGTCAGGCCGATCGCTTTCATGGCGATCTGCACGTCGTCTACGTGGAGCAGGACGGCCTGAGCGTGGCGGATCAGCGCGTCCTCGAAGCCAACCTCGAATGTGCGCGCGAGTCCGGCGCGGAGGTTGAAGTACTGCGCGGCGATGACCCGATCGACGCCATTCTGGACTATGCGCGCCGTCAGGGCATTACGCAAATCTTCGCCGGACACAGCCAGCGCTCAGGTTGGTTGGAGCAGTGGAAAGTGAATCCGGTGGAACGGCTGATCCTCGGCGCGGATGGCATCGACGTCCGCATTTTTCCTCACGATGGACCCCATGACGGGCCGCACGATAAATCAAATTCCGGGCAGGGCGTATGAGCGGCGATCCTCCGCGCCGTCCAGGGCGGCTGAAGATCTTCCTCGGCTATGCCGCCGGTGTGGGCAAGACCTACAAGATGCTGGAAGAGGCGCACCAGCTCAAACGGGATGGCTTCGACGTCGTCGTCGGCTATTTCGAACCGCATGGCCGCTCGGACACGATCGCAAAACTCGAGGGTCTGGAAACGATTCCGCGCAAGAGCGTGGACTACCGCGGACACAGCTTCGAAGAGATGGATACGGATGCCATCCTGAGCCGCGCGCCGGAGATCTGCGCCGTCGACGAATTCCCGCACACCAATGTTCCCGGCTCGCTGCGGGCCAAGCGCTGGGAGGA
>Ga0315272_10000247_pt1 | contig 26535 bp, 20 predicted proteins | sample C3_middle_MG_FD_203918 | JGI IMG/M metagenome (GOLD analysis project Ga0315272, IMG submission 203918) | Sediment microbial communities from Yellowstone Lake, YNP, Wyoming, USA - C3_middle | ecosystem: Environmental > Aquatic > Freshwater > Lake > Sediment | place: USA: Wyoming | collected...
GCGTACTATCGACCTTCAAAGGGGGTTGTGTATGCGTGGAGCAATTTATAGCCGTCAACGGTGTTCTTTGTGCGGATCGTTGTTCGCGTATAACGGTCGCCGTGGTCTTTTCTGCCCTTCTCATCCATATCAACAAGCCACCGGGGATTTTTATGTCTCGTTCGGTCGCAAGGTTCAAAAGCGTTTCAAGGATTTTCTTTCTGCCGAACGGTTTCTTGACGGCCTGCGCTATGAAAGCGATAAAGGCACCTTTGATTTCCGGGACTACCAGAAGAGCGCACCCCTAGGTTTCCGTTCCTTAGTCGATAAATACCTGGCCATGAAGGAACAACAGATAAAGGCTTCTTCTCACCGTGAGATAAAGCGTTTTCTTTCTGCCGCCGTAACAGCCTGGGGCGACCGTAACATAAAATCTATTGGCTTTGGTGATCTGGAAGATTTCATCTTTGGATATCCCGCCTCGGCAAAGACCAGGGCGAACATTAAGACGTGCCTGCATTCATTTTTTCGCTGGATAGAACACAGAGAGCGCGGCACATACAGGATGCCCGATTTTCCAGAGGTTAATTTCACCTTGGGATACAGGAAGGTTCTCGATAAGGAAAGTCAGGAAGCTGTTATTGAGGAAGTTCGACGGTTGACCTATGATCTTAATCCTCGCATCTGGCTGGGTATCCAGTGGCTTTCCACCTATATTTCCATCCGGCCAGCGGAAATGATCAGCTTAAAGGAAGGAGAGCTTGACCGAAAAACAGGTCATTTCTTCATTCCCAACCCCAAGGAAAACCGTTTCAAGGTTATCCCCATGTTGCCGGAAGATATTGAGCTTGCCCGATCACTTCCCCTTGGCCTTCCAGACCTTCCTTTTTTTCGGCATACAAAAGGGGGATCGGGCTGTCGCCCTGGACAAGCCTTTGGCCAGAAATATTTTTACAAGTGGTGGAAGAAGGCGTGTGCGAATTTGGGAATTGATGGCGTGGATTTGTATGGCGGGACGAAACATAGCACCGCTACGGCTCTTCGTGCTGTCCTCAGCCCTGAACAGATTCAGCGCGGGGCAAAGATCAGCACGAATAAAGCCTTTCAGCGGTATTTACAGATGAACGATCAGGACGCCTTGGAGGTATACCGGTCGGCTGCGACATTGACGAAAAACGCACAACATCCGCACAACGCTTCCGGTATACCAACAAGGAAAAAACTGTAATAAAATCAACTACTTAAATGGTGGAGGCGGCGTCACTAGAAGTGTTCACTTATCTATCCGAAATAACTGAATTATCATCCGAGCCGTGCTTGCTGTTGCCCCCAGAGTTGCCCCCAGACTGCATTTGATACCTCTCAGTATTACGGGTGGAACTCTCCAGATAGCAGAAAGGCAAGCCTGACACTGTAGGCTCCGAGTCATGAATGTCCTGAGATAATTATAACCTGACAGTAATTGCTATGATTCCACCCATAGCATCGTAAGAACCGTATCGTAATCGCCTAATTTAATAGAATATTCTAGGACTTCGTCACTCTCCGGTTGTTTCCCTTGGAACCATTCATCCGAGGAGACCGCCATAAATTCATTAGGGAAAGGTTGTCCAATCAAATTGTTCCGTGCATAGGTATTCGGTACGCTACCAGGGGCAAGCCGATAAGGAAAATCTTGACTCAGCCTGAAATACTTTATTATGCCCTTTTCCGACACTACGAGAACAACTTCATGGTCGGTAATCTCAACAAATCGCATAGCTGCTGCTGTTAAGCTAACCGAAAAAACAGAAGCTAGGAGAGAAATGTTTTCGAAATCTGGTTCCATCTGCAGAGCGAGTGATTTGAAAATATCTTTAGGCATCAACCATTCTGCTGCAAATTGATTCGCTTCAACTTCTTGCGGATTTTTACTTTTGCCCCACAAGTCGTTGTTGGTGCACTTGAAAGAATTCGTTTTCGCATGGGAAGGAATGACCACATGTCCGAGTTCATGGGCAGCGGTAAAGAGTTTCTTGCCTTCTTCTGGAATGTTGCTTGACACCATTACTCCGATGTTTCCATAGGCTCTTAATGTCATCCCGAGACAACCGTCAAGGCTACATTCTTTATAACTGATGCTTAGTGCTGAGAATGCGGTCTGGGGCAAGAATGGCGGTGCAGCTAATCCCAATTTTTTTCTAAGGTCAGTTGCATGAAATTCTGTACCCATGAGGCGTCCTATTTGTTTCGCTGTTTCAAGAATTCCATCATCTCTCGGATCTGGTTCTTGTCAGATTGAGAAAGATTCGAGAGATCACGGAAGAGTAATTGAGCATCCTCGTTCTGCAGCAAATCATTCAAATCGGTATCGTCTGATCTACCCACCAGATAGTCGACTGAGACACTAAGGGCCGTTGCCAGTTTGACCAGAACCCCGCTGCTTGGAGTTCGTTCCTTTGCAAGTATTTGGCTTAGTGCACCAGGTGTGATACCTGCCAGCTTTGCAAGCTGAGCTTGATTCACCCTCAACGCTTCCATTTTCTTACGAATTCGGTTGGTCAGTATTTTTAGATCAAATGTGTCACTCATAATCTATTGCATACAGCAGTATGTTTAGTTTGACAACAAAGTAATTAACCCTTGTGAATTTTTACCCTTGACGGAAAGTGGCTCGATGGCTATATTCACAGCTGTGAACATAAGTGTTTTTAAAATGAACACCAGAAAGGAGTTTTACCATGGCAACAAATCCACCAGCAGGCGATGGGCACAGGAACGGAGCAGTTCGAAAAAGGTCACAGGTCAAAAATCCAGTTAATAACAATTGGACCAAACGGAATACCGATACAGGGAGGTTTATCGACCAAAAATCCGATGGAACTCCATTCAAGGGTGTCAAAAAAGAAAAATAATTTCAAGGCAAAGGAGAACAAGTCAATGGATCAGGACAACAAGCATGATCACGGTAAAGAAAACGTAGAAATCATCATCAACGACACTCAGTACGAAGTACATCGCGGCCACCATACCGTTGCGGAGCTGAAGACATTGGCCGGAATTCCTCTAGCCTACGATTTGAACATCGTCAATGGTGGCAAGTTCGAATTTTTACCGGATGACAGCGGAATCACGATCAAAGGTGATGAGAAATTTATAAGCAATCCGAAAGACGGCGCGTCATCGTAATGGGGCTAGTATGAATTTCCCACAAGATCAAGTTCAAGAGCTAAAGCGATTATTTTCGGATGTCAGTTATGCGGCCGATGGTGGTTATGACTATTTTTTGATTCGCAACGTTACTCTCGCGAAACCATGTATCCCGGAAACTACTGACGTACTTCTCTGTCCGAATGCGCGCGAAGGCTACAACTCACGGCTGTATTTCCCCGACCACGTTCAATGTGAGAAACAGCTGAACTGGAACGGGACCACCTTTATCTTCGACCGTCAATGGCATGCTTTTTCATGGCAATTGCAACCGATAGAGCGCAGGCTTGCACAGATGGTAGCATCCCACTTGAGAGGATTCACTTCATGATTCATGTCAAGATAACGAAGCCTACCTATGACAGAATGCGAGCGGACTTAATCCGCCCGCACCCCTTCGCCTATGAGAGAGTTGGGTTCATATTTGCCCGAAAAGATACTACAGAAGACTCCATTACCCTTTTTGCAACAGATTATCACGCTATCCCCGACACACAGTACATTGATGATCCGGACGTCGGAGCGCGGATCAATTCTGCTGCTCTGCGCAGCGTTATGGAGCGGGCATACTCAACAAAAGAATGTATTCTCCATGTTCACTTGCATGACCATTCCGTAGCACCTCGTTTTAGTAAGGTTGACCGCATTGGGTACAACCAGATGATTCCATCATTTCATAACCTTGGCGGCAGTGCTGTCCATGGGGCGATGATATTTAGTATTAACAATGCAGCGGGATTGATCTGGATGTCAAAGGCCGATTTACCCGTACCGGTTAACAAGTTGTCAATTGTTGGATACCCGCTTGAAATTCAAAAAGCAGGAGTTGGTTTTTATGTGTGACGATAGATACAACCGGCAATCCTTCTTGGGTCCGGACGCACAAGAAAAAATTGAAGCATGCACTGTGGGTATAATCGGTCTCGGTGGCGGCGGGTCGCATATTGCACAACAGCTAGCGCACATTGGATTCAAAAAGTATGTTCTCTATGATCCTGATGTGCCGGAAGAATCAAACCTGAACCGGCTCATCGGCTTAACCGTCAAGGACGTAGAGAAGAAAATACCGAAAATACATATTGCAAGAAGATTGATACTGGCGCTACATCCAGAGGCAAAAATTCAGGCTATCCAAAAAAACTGGCAAGAGAGTCCGAATTCTTTGAAGATATGCAATATCATTTTCGGTTGCGTAGATGGGTACAAGGGCCGCATGGAACTCGAAGCATTCTCGCGACGGTTTCTTATTCCGTACATAGACATTGGCATTGATGTTCATCAAGTTGACAATGAACCACCAAACCTTAGCGGACAGGTCATAGCATCGCTACCAGGTGAGCCTTGCATGAAATGCATCGGTTTCATCACCGAGCAAAAGCTACAAAAGGAAACCCAGAAATACGGCGCTGCAGGCCACAACCCGCAGGTTGTTTGGGCAAATGGAGTTGTTGCGTCAACGGCGGTTGGTCTTGCGACTAATCTGCTTACCGGATGGACCAAAGCCATCCCAGAGATTTACCTCTCGTATGAAGGCAATCTTGGATACATGAAGCCACATGTCTTTTTGAAATATACAGACAAAGCCTGTTGCCATTATCCAGCAGATCAAGTAGGTGAAGCCGTTTTTCTACCGCTCTAGAATAACAGTAATTTTCTTCCTTGTTGGTCAGGTCAGCCAAAGGGGCTCCAGCTTTACCCCACCAAATCCATCAGCTTCGCGTAGCTATCGACCACATCATACTTCACCTGTTCCGAGGTGATCCGGGCGAAGAACTTCCGGGCGCATTCAATCCGGCATTCTTCAATCTTCCTGAGTTCCATGGTGGACATGGAGCCTTTGGTTTCGGCGACGAAGTAGATGTGTTTGACCTTGCCTTCCTTAAAGGCAATGGCCCAGTCCGGGTTGTAGTTGCCCACCGGGGTCGGGATGCCAAAGCCCTTGGGCAGTTTGGCGTAAACCACCACCTCGGCGCTTTTGTCCAACTCCGTCACAAAATCCCGCTCAATCTTGGAATCGGTGAAGACATAGTCATAAACATGGCGCTCGGTCTTTACCGCCCGGCTGAAGTCCTGCTGTTTGTCCACGGTGAAAATTTCGGCCAATTTGTGGCGATCTTCCACCGGGTCATAGGAAAGGTGTTCCACCACCGCCGTGGCCTTCTGTTCGTTGATGATCCTGGCGGTTTTCAGCATGAAGTCTTCCGGGTTCATTCGGTACTGGGAAAAAATAACCGAATTGATCCCCTTTAGGATTTCGGCAACGGTCTTTCTGGTCAGCTGGGTGTCTTCGGCCAGTTTGCCGATCAGGTCATATTTGACGGCGGAATGAATGGAGTGGTTTAGGTAATCCGACTCGTTCTCCGTTACTTTGAAACCCTGGCCATTGACCATGTCGTCGTAACTGATCTTGTCGCTTTGTTCGCCCCGTTCCACTGTATATCGCAATTTGGTGACCACCAGCTCTTTGTCCAGGGCATACACACATTTCTTGATCAGTTCGGCGGTGTCAAAATGGACGGTATAGGCCGCCTTGCGGTTGATCTTTTCCCATAAAGCTTTGAACTCTGCCTTGTCCAGGTTGGCATTGGTGGGATTCGATTTGCTTTTCCGGCCATCGTCGATTTTCGGTAGGGCGGCGTCGCTGAAGACGCTGTCGATCAACTGGATGATTTGCGGGGCGTAAGGCGCAAGTTCCGGGGGCAGTGGGGCCATGGTCTCGGATTTCTTGGCCTCATGGTAGGTGCTGGTGATGGCGTCCTTGTCGTCGGTGTAATCATTTTTCACAAGGTAGCGGTAAATCTGTTTGGCCATTTGTTCCGTGACCGCCACATCTTCTTTCTCGGTCTTGAGAATTTTGCCGGTGAAATAAACTACGTCTGCCTTCCTGGGCCGGGCGGAAAGCGATTCGGAAATCTCTTTCTGCAAGTCGCCAACAAAGGTCTTGTAGCTTTCACTGGCCACCACGGTCAGGAGGTTAATGGCGTGGATGTCCGCACCGCTATCCATCCGGTCGCCTGCCTGATTGACACAGAGGCGCAGGCCCCGGCCTACCTCCTGGCGCTTCCGAATACTGCTGTCGCTGTGTTTCAAGGTACAGATGACAAAGACATTGGGATTGTCCCAGCCCTCGCTCAAGGCGGAATGGGAAAAGATAAAGCGCACCTCTTTTTTTCGACGTGTTTCCTGGTCATCATTTGGAGATGGGAACGATAACAAAGATTCCTTATCCTTCAGGATCAGGTCATAGGCATCCACATCATCGGCTTCCGTACTCCGAGCCCCCATGGCCGGGTCAACCAGGCGGTTGCTTTTCTTGTCGATGGAAAAGTAGCCGTTGTGGGTTTTCTCCACCTTGATCCCGTTTAGATATTCGCGGTATGGCACATCAAGCAGCAATGGCAGGTCATTAAGGGCGTTTTTGTACTCTTCCTCGAACATTTGGGCGTACTCGCCGGGGAGTTCTCCTCCCTCCACATAGCGCCGGTACTTGGCAACCTCGTCGATGAAAAAGAGCGATAGCACCTTGATCCCCTGGGGGAAAAGGGCCTGTTCCTTCTCCAGGTGGGCCTTGACCGCCTCGCGGATTTGAATACGGCGCAGGGTTGCTTCATTAACATCGCCGGTGGCCTCGCCAGCCGTCAGCACCTCGCCATTGGTGAAGGTTACGGTGTCCTGGTTCGCGTCAATATCGCTGATGACAAAGCCCTTGTATTGCGCCAAACCCCCGGAGAGGTCGAAGAGGTTGTCGCCCTTACTAAATTTGCGGGACTTACGCACAATGCCGCTTTGCTGTTTTACCTCGTACTCAATGCGGGCCACGGGTGGAGCCGAGGGCGAGATATCAATGGATTCCAGGTAAAGATAGGCGTTGGTGCCGGTCAGCCCCCGCACCGTGATACCGCGTACAGCAATCTTTTTGACCAGCTTCTGGGTGTAGGCGTCCAGGGCGTCCAGCCGGTAAATCTTGTTGTACTCGGTCTTGTGGGTGGCGGAATAGCGCAGAATGGCCAGCGGGTTGAACTCCTTGAGCGATTCGGCGGTCTTGGCCCCTTCCAGTTTTTGCGGCTCATCCAGGATCATGATTGGATGATTGCTCTTGATCACGTCAATGGGTCGGCGGGATTGGAAATCATCCAGCTCCTCATAAATGCGGCGCGCATCCTTGCCTCGGGCGGCAAAGGCCTGGGCATTGATGATCATTGCATTGATGCCGCTGTCTGAGGAAAACTGTTCAAGGAGGTGGAGTTGCTTGGAGTTGTAGACAAAGTGGCGGACCTGTTTGCCGTACTGTTCTAAAAAATGCTCGGCAGTAATTTCAAAAGACTTGTGAACCCCCTCACGGATCGCCACAGATGGCACCACCACGATGAACTTGGACCACCCGAAGCGGCGGTTCAGCTCAAACATGGTCTTGATGTAGCAGTAAGTCTTGCCGGTGCCGGTTTCCATCTCGATATCGAGATTGATCTTGCAGGCCTTGCTGGCGACCAGGGTGGTGGATTGGGGAAGATTTTGCTGTTGTTGCACGGCATGGATGTTTTCCAGAAGCTGTTGGCCGGTCAAGACCAGCTCTCGATTCTTGAAACCGGACTGGGCAAGGTCCGCCGCCGGTTCAGGGTAGAGTTTTTTGGGTACCGGAACGGCCTTGGCAGTCCGCACACCGGGGTCAATCCGGTAGCTAACCCCCTCGCTTCTGGGCTGATCGGCAAAGCAGTCGGCCACGGCGTTAACCGCCTCGGTCTGGAAGGGCTGCTTTTTGAATTTCAGCTTCATGCGTCGTCCGCCTTTTTGCCAGCCGAAGATGCGGATGGCTGCTGCCGGGTTTTCTTGCCAGCTTCGATTTGCTTCAGTTCCTGCTCCGCTTCGACAAAATGTTTTTCCACCTCGCTTGGTTCCTGCAATCGCTTAAGCCGGAACTTTTCATATTCGCCGTGGGCCTTTGCTAATGCCACCTCGTGGCTGATTGCGCCCGCATGGGTCAGGAGTTCGCGACCGGTCATGGTTAAGAATTGATGCAACCGTTCAAGCCAGTCCTGCATGGTCATGGCCTGCCGGTTCAGCGCCTGGATTTCCGCCATTTCAAGGTAAGCCGTCACAATCCGGTTAAGGATATTCAGCTCTTCTTCGTTCAGATAATTCTTGGCAATTTCCACATCACGCTTAAGCAGGTTGTTGCCCGGATAGTTGGTAATGCCCATGTTCGGCTGGGTGGAATCGGCCCGTTGATAGACCAACTCCGCCGCCGTATGACCGTGCGCCGCCCAGTGCATTTTGTTCTGGACCTGTTTGAAAAACTGTTTCGCGGCGTCGGAGCGCGGGTCATAGTCAAGGCTGGTGGCGTAAATCTCCAGAACCTTGCGCCAGAAAACCTTTTCGGAGGAGCGGATATCCCGGATACGGGCCAGCAGTTCCTCAAAGTATCTTTCGTTTTGTGGTTCCTTCAGCCGTTCATCGTCCATGGTGAAGCCCTTGACGATGTATTCCTTTAACCGCTCCGTGGCCCAGATGCGGAAGCGTGTTGCGATGGCGCTTTTTACCCGGTAGCCAACCGAGATGATCATGTCGAGGTTGTAGTATTCGAGTTCGCGCCGAACATCCCGGCTGCCCTCCCGGCGAACTGTCAAATATTTTTTGACAGTTGCCTCCGCTTGCAGCTCCCCCTCATCCAAAATGCCTTGCACGTGGTGGCTGATGTTTTGCTTACTGGTTTGGAAAAGCTCCGCCATCAACTGTTGTGTCAGCCAGACCGTTTCATCCTCCAGCCGAACTTCCAGTTTAATTTCACCGCTGTTGCCCTGGTAAACCAGCAATTCACCCTTGGACGGTTCATTTCCCTGGCCTTCGTCGTTTTTGCGTTTCATATCGCTTTCACCTCCGTATGGGGTGAAAGCAGTTTGAAAAGCTGCTCGACGTTGATTTTGACGCTGTCGTTGCCAAAGGCGTCGTCACGGAAGACCGCCCGCAGGGGCTGGCGTTTGGCTAGCTTCTTGACCAGCTCTTCATTTATTCCTTTGTCAAAACAGGCCAGGAGAGCATTGCCGTCCACGAAGAAGACAGTTTTGCCGTCGATGGTTTCTTTGGCAATGGGCAGGGTCAGATCGAGGCCCCAGTCAAGGAAGACCTGGAAGAGCAAGTCTTCTGGGCGGCGGTCGGGTTTGATGTGATCGGCAAAGAGATCAAGTTGTTTTTGGTCTAATACGTCCGGGGTGTAATAGACATCCTTCAGGTTGGAGGTGTCCACCTTGAAGACCCGGAAGCCGGTGTCGATGGCCCCGGCCTTATCGCCTTGTTCTTCTTTGATCTTCTTGCCAGCGTTACGCAGGCGCTCCTTGGTGATGTCGGCGATGGTTTGCAGCGAGCCATTATCTGCCCCGGCGATTGGCTCGGGCAGTTGCACCAGGATGCACTGGCGAATACCACCGTCTTCGGCATTCTGGCGAAACACCGCTTCCATAGCAGTGCCCGTTCCGGCGAAAAAATCGAGCACGATTTCAGGCGGGGTGTGAGCCGTCTTGCCTAATCCGCCAGGCACGGTGGTCAATTGCAGGATGCGCCGGATCAGGCGAGTGGGCTTTGGAGTATTGAACATAACCTCAGAGTTTGGAAAATCTACCAGCGAAATTAATTCCTTTTTGGCCTCTTGGGTGTGGCCAACTTCGTTATATCCCCACAGGGTTTGCGGGACTCTGCCGGCCTTGACTTCAGAAAGAAAACGTTTCAGCCGGGGTATATTGTTACCATCAGCCCCCCACCAGATGCGTTGATCACGATCAAATTCCTCAAACTTGCGTTTTGAGACACGCCAATACGTTCCTGGGGGAGGTCCATCAATGACTCGTCCGGAAGGGCAGGTGATGGCGTAAGTGCCATCGCCATAGAAGTTGCGGGCCGACAGATCGCCAGACGTCCATGGGCCGCGAGGGTCATTGTCCTGGTTGGCATACCGCGCCTCCATCTCCGGGGTGCGTGCCAATAAATTCGGGGTCCAAGTCTCCGCATCGCGGGCATACACGACAACGTAATCATGGTCTTCGGAGAAATGCCGTGCCGAATTCTTCGGAGAAAATACTTTCTGCCAGATGACGGTAGCAACGAAGTTCGACCCGCCGAATATTTCGTCGCAAACCTTACGCAGGTTGTGGACTTCATTATCGTCAATGGAGATGAAAATAACCCCATCCTCTCGCAGGAGGTTCCGTGCCAACTTCAGCCGGGGATAAATCATGGTCAGCCAGTCGGAATGAAAGCGGCCATTGGCCTCGGTGTTGGCCACCATGCGGTTGCCGGTCTCATCCTTTTGGTTGGAGCGTTGTAGAAAGGACTCGGTATCTTCGGCAAAGTCATCCTCATAAATAAAGTCGTTGCCGGTGTTATACGGCGGGTCGATATAGATCATCTTGACCTTGCCCAGATAGGTCTCTTGCAGGAGCTTGAGCACATCCAGGTTGTCGCCTTCGATAAAGAGGTTCTTGGTGGTAGCAAAATCAACACTCTCCTCCTCGCAGGGCCGGAGTGTTTTGGCAATGGGGGCATTGGCGGTCAGGATTGCCTCGTTCTTGCCGGGCCAGGCCATGGTGTAGCGCTCACGCGGACCTTCCACCAGGCTGGCGGAGAGTTCCTGCCGCAGAAGATCGAAATCCACCACCCGGCGCAAGACGCCTTTTTCGTCCCGGTCTTCGGTAATACAGTTGGGGAAGAGTTCAGCAATTTTGTCGATATTGGCGTCCACCAGGTTTGGTGATTGCATCTTCAGTTTGTCCATGGGTAAATCCTCAGTTCGATACTCAAAAAAAGTAACCCCCATGGTGCGCAGGGCTGACGGGATGCGTGGGGGGGTGTTGTTCAAAGTCAGTATTAATGGGCATGAACGCTATAATCATTGGCCTGTTTTCGCAAGCGTAATTTAGGGGCATTGCAGTTCCTGAAGGTGGTCTTGAATAAGCCGCAACTGGGCATTAATTTCCACCTTGCGGTTGAACTGTTTTTCCTTGTGCATCTTGGACTCAACGGCCTGCAACTCACGGTTGAGCTTGCGGATTGCCCACACCCGTTCCACCAAGGCCTGCAAGGTTTCACCATTCCGGGGCGGTAAATCAATTAAGGCAAAAAGCATCTGTTCGTAAAGGGCCTTGATGTCCAGCGCCACCGGCAAAGGCAAGAGGGAGGCAGAAGCTGGTGTCCAGTCGGTCTCGAAATAGCAGGCCGTTACCCAATTGCCAGAGCCATCCGCCGCCGGTCGCTTGTAGGCCGCGACTTGCTTGGTCATATCGCCGTGCCATAATCGAAAGAACAAAGGGTATGGTATTACCCCGTCAATCAGTTCCAGAACCTCCAGCCCCAGTTCCGGCTCTTTTAAGACAATGTCGAAGACCTGAATTTCCTGGTAGCCATCCCGTGGGGCCAGGTTGACGGTGCCTTCGGCCAGTTTGTACTTCCAAACTATTTCATTGATCTGCGATATAACCATGGCCTTTACCTTTTGGGAAGGCTTGGCGTTGGCGTAGATTTTAGTCTTGGGCACCGCCCGGTTGAACAGGGCCTTGTCGGGATAGGCGAACATCGGTCAAGCCTCGTCCCTGACCACCAGGAAAGCAATCAACTCAAAATCATCAAGCCCGCTGATGGTATTGGCCAAGGCGGTTGTGCCACCCACGGAGAAAAGGCTGTCGATGTCCTTTTCTTCCTTGAGGTTGATCATGGAATGAATGGCTTGTTCCAGCAAACGGGAATAGGCATCCATCCGGCGACCGTCTTGGGTTTCCCGATTAAACGATTCGTAAAGCGCGACAATGGGGGCAGAGCGGTCCTTACAGGCAGCCCGGAGCAGGTCGAGGATCTTCTTGACCTCCAGGTGGTTGATCAGCACCTCGCCCTTACGGTCGATATAAACCAGATAATAGGGGTGGAGCCGATTCTGCTGGTTAACGTTGACGCCGTTGTCGGTGTTACGAAGGACGAAAATAACGCCAGGCGACAAGCCCTTTTCCCGGTCGGCGGCGATGACCGCATGCATGCCCTTGGGTGCGCCGGAAATATTACCGTTGGCTTTGACATAGTTGACCAGATCCATACGGAAATCGTTCAAGCCCAAATCGGTTATGGATATGCCGGTTTTGACATCCTCCAAGTCAATCACTTCATCCTGAAGCCGTTGGAGCTGTGCCTTGCGGAAGGCTAGATCGTTGGCTTCGGCACTCAAGACATTGTCGTCGCCGGTGGCGGTAACATCGGCGATAATCATCCGGCTCTCGACGCGCTCCTTGAGGTTGATGTAGTCATCCAGGGAAATGTCTGGCCAGAAATTGACCAGTTGCACCTGGGCATTTTTGGAGCCGATTCGGTCAATTCTGCCGAAGCGCTGAATGATGCGCACCGGGTTCCAATGGATGTCGTAGTTGACCAGGAAATCGCAGTCCTGCAAGTTCTGACCTTCGGAAATACAATCGGTGCCGATCAGGATATCAATTTCGGCGGATTCTTTGGGCAGAACCACCGATTTTTCTTTGGAGACTGGCGAGAAGAGCGTGAGCAGGCCCTGGAAATCGTAATGGTGCTTCAGGGTTGACTTGCACGAGCTGGTGCCGCCGGTGACCTTGGCGCTATGCAGTCCAAACTGCTGGTGGAGAAAGGGGGCCAGGTTGTCATAAAGATAACCGGCGGTGTCGGAGAAGGCGGTGAAGAGCAGAACCTTGCGGTTGCCTGGATTAATCGGGTTTTGCAGCTTGCGGACGATGAGCTCCTTCAGGCATATCAGTTTGGCGTCGTCTTCCGGGGTGATCTTCTGCATCTCCATGAGCAGCTGGCTGAAAATTTCCAGGTCGTTCCGCAGGTCAAACTGCCATGACGTGAGATCCATATCCGCCAGGCTTATTTTTACCTTTTCGCCAATGGTGGTGTCGCCGACATCGGGTAGTTCATCGTCATCCGGTTCCGTATTCTCAAAGGCGGCGGAAATATCATCAAAGCTGTCGGTTTGGCCGGTTTTTAGATATTGCTCGATTTTGGCCAAAGTCCGTTCATGATTGGCGTGAAGGGTTTGCAAGGTCAAGCGGAAGGCCTCGACCGAACTCTCCAACCGTTTCAGGAGATTGATCGTCATGAGCGCCTGGAGGCTTTTTTCGCGGTCGCTCTGCTTCAGCCGGGAAAGGCCGCCCTGGATAAGGGTGTCGTACAATTCCTCATATTTCGGCAAGCGACTGGCCAGGATATAGCGGAACGGGGCATAGACCGCCATATTTAGGACCACCAGGCGGTTGAATATCTCATTAAAACTGATAACATCGTCGCGTTTGCTCAGGGGGCAGTGAAACGAGAGGGGCTTAAGGCGTTGCGGGAAGGGGCCGATGTCTTTGGTGTCGTAGAACTTCTGGATGTGCTTGCGGGAGCGGGCGATGGTGACGCTGTCCAGCAATTCAAAGAAATCAAAATCCAGGGCATTCAGAATTGCCTCTGGTGTGCGCGCCTCTGGTTCCATTTTGGCCCAGACGTTGAAGACCCCCTGGGCGCGGCGGAAGATTTCGTTGATGTCTTTTTCGGTGTGCAGCTTCTTGCTCAAGTTTTCAGGGTCGCCCTCGTAGGCCAGGGCCAGCTGATTACGCAGATCGTTAAAGCGATTATTCACCGGCGTGGCGGAGAGCATCAGTACCTTGGTGCGCACTCCTGCTTTGATTACCTTGTTCATCAACTTCTGATAGCGAGTTTCCCGGTCTTTGAAGGCCTCATTGTTCCGGAAATTATGCGACTCGTCGATCACCACCAGGTCAAAGTTGCCCCAGTTGATTCGGTTGAGCGGCACCCCCATGGAATGGCCCCGCTCACGCTGGAGATCGGTATGGCAGAGAACCGTGTAATTGAACCGGTCCTTGGCGAAGGTATTGGTGACCAGGTTCTGATTATAGTTCTGCCAGTTGTCCGTTAGTTTCTTGGGGCAGAGAACCAGGACTGACTTGTTACGCAGTTCGTAATACTTGATCACTGCCAGGGCGGTGAAGGTTTTGCCAAGGCCAACGCTGTCGGCCAGGATGCAGCCGTTGAAGCTCTCCAGCTTATTAATGATACCGATGGCGGCGTCATGCTGGAAATTGAACAACTTCTGCCAGATCAGGCTGTCCTGGTAGCCGGTCAGGTCATTGGGCATGACATCCTCGGAGATGTCTTCCAGGAACTCGTTGAAAATGTTGTAGAGGATCAGGAAGTAAATAAACTCGGGGGAGTTCTCGTTGTAGACGGCGGAAATGTGTTCGCAGACCTGGGCGGTAATATCTTCGAGTTTTTGCGGATCATGCCATATCTGGTCAAACAGCTTGAGATAGGTTGCCGTGGTCGCTGGATCGGTTAGCTTATTGATGAAATTTGAAACGGCATTGCCTTTTTGATAACCCAGGTCAACAGCGGTAAAGCCATACAAGGGAAGATACACGGAGTTGGTGGGCTGATTTTCTATGCAGGCGAACTGTTGCATGGGGGCAGTTGTACGATTGGATTTGAAGCGGGCTTTCCGCCGAATCCATTCCGCGCACTCCTTGGCGATGGCCCGCTGGGTGAGTTCGTTTTTTAAGCGAAGCTCAAACTCGGTTCCATACAGACTGCTTTCACGTTGAAGCTTGGGGATATGAAATTCTCGTTTTTCCTTTTTGAGCTTGTCGGTGACCTGCTCGGGGATAAAGGTTGGTGAGGTGAAGATAAATTGCAAGGAGTCGATCTGCTCCAGTTCGCCCTTCAGAGCCTCATAGGCATAAATGGAAAAACAGGAGGCGGCAATCTTGATTTTGCCATGCGGACTGATGGTGCTCTTCAGGTTGTCGCCAAGAAGGTGACTGATATTGTCGAGTATTTCCATAAAAAGCTATCTCATATTTGGGCGGCGTTATGCATATGGATGCATCCCCATGGTCAAGCCCAACTTTTGCCGTGAACTCATTTCGATCGATTTATTGACGATTTTCCAAGAAAGCACCTCAGAAGTTAGCCTATCTATCCAACAAATGCCCCACAAAAGTCAATACCGGAAAAATACAGGCATCCAGGCGCAATGGCATTTTATCGCACTACTTTGCTGAGACCATCCTAACCCCACCCCTGGGACAAACGGTGTCCTATATCAAAAAAAGTCTCACAATGATCACACTCCGTTAAATAGTCCAACCATCACTGTTCTTCCCACGATGACACACCCGACCTTATCCGGTATATTAGACCAATGAGCCCCTCTCCTAGCCCAACCATCTCAGCAGTCTATACCTTCAATCGCAAAGGCGAGCTGAAACGCCCCCTCTTTGCCTGCAGCGTCTCCGCTGGGTTCCCAAGCCCGGCGGACGACTACATCGAGGGAAGGCTCGACCTCAACGAACTTATGGTCCCCAATCCCGCCGCCACCTTTTTTGTCCGGGTAGCTGGCGACTCCATGATTGGGGCCGGTATCCACCACAACGACATCCTGGTAGTGGATCGTTCCCTTGAGCCGATCAGCGGCAAGGTGGTGATCGCGGTGGTCAACAATGAGCTAACCGTGAAACGGCTGGTCAAAAACGGTGAGAACATCTGCCTAAAGGCCGAAAGCCCCGATTATCCGGACATCCAGATGACCGAAGGAAACACTTGCGAGATCTGGGGTGTGGTCGCCTTCGTGGTCCACGCTCTGTAGGCCTACACCATGCCAGCCATCTTTGCCTTGATCGACTGCAACAACTTCTATGTCTCGTGCGAACGGGTGTTCAACCCCGAGCTTGAGGGGAAGCCGGTGGTGGTGCTCTCCAACAACGACGGCTGCATCATCGCCCGCTCCAACGAGGCCAAGGCCCTGGGCATCAAGATGGGGGAGCCATATTTCAAGTGCAAACCCCTGATTGAGCGTCACCGAGTCCGGGTCTTCTCCTCCAATTATGCCCTGTATGGCGACATGTCCCAACGGGTCATGGAGATACTGAGCCGCCTGGAGCCCGAGGTTGAGATCTATTCCATCGATGAGTCCTTTATCCGGCTGCCTCTGGCCAGCGAGGAGACCCTACGTAGAACCGGCGAGAACATCCGAAACACCATTCGGCAGCAGACCGGTATCCCGGTCTCCATCGGCTTTGGCTCCACAAAGACCCTAGCCAAGATCGCCAACCGCATGGCCAAGAAAAACCCGGAGCATGGCGGGGTGTTCGCCTTCCTGCCGGGTAGTGATATTGATGGAATCCTAAAGAATATCGAAGTGGGGGACGTCTGGGGCATCGGTGGGCGTTCCACCCGGAAACTGGCCATACAAGGCATCCTTACCGCCTACGACCTGAGCCGGGCAAACGAGACTTGGATCCGAAAGCACCTGAGCATCACCGGAATCAGAACCATGCACGAGCTGCAGGGCCACTCCTGTTTTCCCCTGGCGGAGACCCCACCACCCAAGCACTCCATTGCCTGTTCCAGATCATTTGGCGCCCTGGTAAATGATCTCCAAGAGATGCGCGAGGCAGCTTCTTCCTATGTCTCCCGTGCAGCCGAGAAGCTTCGTGGCCAACAGCTCAAGGCGGGATGCCTCACCTTGTACCTCACCACCAACCGCTTCCGCACCGACCTGCCCCAGTATGCCAACCGCAGAACCATGGCCCTACCCTGCCCCACAGCGGACACGGCCGAGCTGATCGAACAGGCGGTGCGCTGCCTCAAGGAGCTATTCCGGCCGGGGTATGCCTACCAGAAGGTGGGGGTGGTACTCACCGACCTGATCCCTGCACATATCCACCAGGGCAATCTCTTCGTCACCCCCCGCAGGAACCGGGACAATCTTTCCCTGGCCCTTGACCGGATCAACCAGCGTTGGGGCACGGACACGCTCCAGTACGCCTCTGCCGGGCTGACCAAATCATGGCACCATAAACAGGCTATGAAATCGCCCTCCTATACCACCAGTTGGCGGGAACTCCCTATTGCCCTGGCGTCCCATGGCTCCACCCAGGCTGACAATAAATTTGTCCAGATTGACATACATCCAGATAAATATTTTCCCGGATGAGCACCTGGATTTCTGATTTTGATCCCGGCCCGTTCTTCATTCTCCCTGCCCAGCCGCTATGCTGATGGTGGCTCCGTACCCCGATTCAGGATCTCCAAGTACCCAGAGTAGCTGAACAACCGATTACGCTTCTGAGCTGTCAACTCGCGCACGATTCCAATGCGTTCCAGGTGGCCGAGTGCCTTGTTGACGGTGGCTGGGGTAATGCCGGTCTTTTCAACCAGCATGCCTGCTGTGGCGATGGGATGCTCCATCAGCGCCCGATGTACCTGCAGGGTGGATGCCGCCGCCCTGCCGACTCCGCTGATCTTCAGGCGATCCTCGTTCGACAAATCAAGAAGCTGCCGGGCTGCTTCAACCGCTTGGGCAGAGGTGACAATAACTGCTTCGGCAAAAAAATCGAGCCAGGCTTCCCAATCACCGGTCATCCGCACATTGTTGAGCAGTTCATAGTAATACCGGCGGTGCGTCTTGAAATAGAGGCTGAGGTAAAGCATCGGCTCGCTCAACACCTTTTGTTCGCACAAAAGCAGGGTGATCAGAAGACGGCCAAGACGACCGTTACCATCAAGGAACGGATGTATCGTCTCAAACTGCACATGCGCCAAAGCTGCCTTGAGAAGCACCGGTGTCGCTTGGGGCTGATCATGCAAAAATAATTCAAGCTGGCTCATGCACTCTAATACCTGTTCGGCCGGAGGCGGAACAAAGGCTGCATTGCCGGGGCGGGTGCCGCCGATCCAGTTCTGACTGCGGCGAAACTCTCCCGGCGTCTGATTGCTCCCGCGCCCCTTGGCCAGCAACACTCCGTGGATCTCTTTGATCAGTCGCAGAGACATGGGGAAACCCTCTGCCAGCCTACTCAGGCCATGATTCAGTGCGGCCACATAATTACTGACCTCCCGCACATCATCCAGAGGAACTCCCGGTTCCTGATCGAGCTCAAACAGCAGCAGATCCGAAAGGGACGACTGCGTCCCCTCGATCATAGAGGAAAGCACCGCCTCTTTCCGGATGTACATATAGAGGAAAAGCGAAGTGTCGGGCAGGAGCGTGGAAACGCTATCCAATCGACCCAGCGCAAGCCATGCCTGATCGAATTTGCTGCGCAGCTCCGGGCTCCAGTCGATGGGCGGCCGCGGAGGTAACGGCGAGGGGACAAAGGCTTGCGCCTTCTCATCCACCGTCGATACCGTAATGTAATGTCCCTGCAGTTTTCGCTTCATGCACTCACCCTCGAACCTAAAATAGGATCTAATCTTATTTTACTTTAATACATAAACTATAATAAGCAACAGGGGAGCAAAAAGCAATAACCTAGTTTATTTCAACTATGCTGTCAGGCATTCTTGAGATTTTCAGTTCGCCCGGAAACAGTAGAGATCATTAACGTCGCCAGTTGCTTGAGGTAACAGCCCAGTTTTTATCAAAAAAAACTTTGACAACAAAATTTCCCATGTTGTGATTTTTTGTGAATCCCAACACGCTAGCCTTTCACAGCAAGCTCAAAATGCTTTTGGTGATTTTTTTTCACCAAAAGCATTTTTTTTATCCAAAACACTCTACCCCCCCGGAAAAGAAATTAGAGGCATTCATGTACAACTACTTCTAATTTCAACTTATGAGGTGTCACTGTGGCAAATGGGAACCAAGAAAAACTTATTATCCTTCGGCAGAAACAGGTGGAAATCCAAATTGGCCTACCACGCTCGACTATGTATCTCCGCATTCAGGAAGGTACATTCACAAAACCGGTCAAACTCGGGGCAAGGGCTGTAGGCTGGCCCTCAACTGAAGTCTCGGCAATCAACTCGGCGCGAATTGCCGGGATGACCGACGAAGAAATCCGCATCCTGGTGAAGAACATGGAAGCGGCTCGCAAGTTTGCGAAATAAGGGGGCTAGGATGACTGATTTTTTGACAGTTTTCTCCTCCGTCCAAGTCAAAACCTGCAAAACCGGTGAAACCGATCTGGTTAGCAACGATATTTTTCTACGCGCAGTGTTTGGGCAAGAACTTACCGAGGCGCGTCCGGTAGTTGTGAGCTTCACGGGCAACCCGACCCATGTGCCCGGCAAAGCATGGTTCGGTAAACCGTGGATGGACAGTGATGATCCGGCAGCCACCCTGGCAGCCGACGCTAACAATTATTTCAGCCTGGCAGTATTCAGGCCAGACGAGGCCGGGCAATATCGGCGACAAAAAACCCGTTTCCATAGCCTCCATGCGGTGATGCTGGACGATGTTGGTAGCAAGGTTCCATTGGAACGGCTGACCTTGGAACCATCATGGTTGCTGGAGACCTCACCCGCAAACTTTCAGGCCGGATATCTGCTGCATGAGCCTATTGTTGATGGCCTTGCCGCCGATCGCCTGATGAATGCCATTGTTGAAGGCGGCTTGTGCGATCCAGGGGCCAATGGCCCAAGGGCGCGCCTTGCAAGATTGCCGGTAGCGGTGAACGGCAAACATTCTTCGCCTTTCATATGCCAACTGGTGACCTGGTCTCCCGATTTGCGCTATTCGATCGAGAACCTAACCGATGGCCTACAATTGGAGATGGTGGCAGTCGGCCGGCCCAAGCGGCAGGAAAGACGCCAGGTGCAAGATCGCCCCACCGATGGCGATCCAGTGTGGATCCCGTGCCCAAACGAAAATGCAGTTCTCGTTGCACTGCGGGACCGTGGTCTTTACAAGGCACCGCTTGGCGAGGGCAAACACGGCATAACCTGCCCCTGGGTCCAGGAACATACGGGGCAGGCGGATAATGGCACGGCCTACTTCGAGCCAGATGACCTCTGGCCTATCGGCGGTTTCAAATGTCTTCATGGCCACTGTGTTGGGCGTCACGTTCGCGACCTGCTGAGGATGCTTGACATTGAACCCAGCGCTGCGCGCATGAAACCAACCATCCGAGTTTTGCCTGGCGAGTTGAATCGCGTGGTGGATGCTGCCGAACGAGAACTGGCGCAATCGCAACGTCACTACCAGCGCGGGGGGCTAATCGTGACCGTGATCACCGACCCCGGCACCTATGAGACCCGAGTACAGGAAATCAGCCAACCAGCCCTAGTGCGGGCGCTGGCTGGCGCGGCAACGTGGGAACGCTTCGATGGCCGTAGCGAAGACTGGGTACGAGCCGATCCTCCCTCTCGTCATGCCGCAGTGCTGTTCGATGCTTCCAGTTACCCGCATCTGCCAGTATTGAACGGTTTGACTCGGCAGCCTTATCTGCGCCCCGATGGCTCCCTGATGATGGCAACTGGCTATGACCCGACAACAGGCATGTTTGGCGTATTTGATGCCCGGGAATTTTCTATCCCTGACACCCCTACACAGAAGCAAGCAGGGGCGGCTTTAGCGATACTGAAAGACCTGCTGACGGAGTTCCCCTTTGCGGGCGACGCTGACCTGGCTGCTGCTCTGACCGCGATGCTGACCGCCACCGTAAGACCAAGTCTTACGCACGCCCCGATGTTCCATGTGCGGGCGCACATGGTCGGATCCGGCAAATCCTACCTGTGTGAATTAATCACAGCCCTTGCTACCCCGCAACGTGGCACGCCAACCACATTTCCTGCTAGCGACGAAGAATGTCGGAAAATGCTACTGGCAGAGTTATTGCGCGCACCCGCTGTGATCGAATTCGACAATCTCACCAGCGATCTGTTGGCGCACAAGAGCCTCTGCACGACGCTGACTTCCGAATACATGAGCGGCCGCATCCTGGGAATGTCTAAAACTGCCACGGTTAGCACACGCACGTTGTTCTTGTCGAGTGGCAACAACGTTGGCCCGATTCAAGACATGACCCGGCGATGTATATCTATACGGCTTGACCCTGGCTGCGAAATTCCTGCGGCCAGGAGCTTCACACGACCTGATCTGATTCGAGAGGTGTTGCGAGAGCGGGGCCGCTATGTTTCGGCTGCCTTGACCATCGTACGAGCCTGGCTCATCACCGGTCGCCCCAAGACCATATGCAAAACATTGGCAGGATATGGCCAGTGGTCTGATCTGTGTCGGCAGCCGCTGTTATGGCTCGGATGCTCCGACCCGACGACATCAGTGTTTGAGTCCATGCACGAAGATCCTGATCGGGAAACATTGGGCCGTCTAATAACAGCCTGGCAAGCGGTGTTTGGCAAGACTCCGGCAATGGTGCGCGATGCAGTGAAGCAGGCGTGGGATTACCAGCATGAACCGCATATCGAATTGCGCGAGGTACTTCGAGACATTGCCGACGAACGCGGGGAAATCAACCGTCGAAAATTGGGATGGTGGCTAAAGCGACATGCTGGCCGGATCGTTGATGGCCGCCGCTTTGTACGAGCCAGTGGCAATCGCTCGGCCGAGGCATGGCAAGTGGATGTAGTGGAATCGGTTTTGCCGGTTTTATCGGTTTCCATTCCGCCAGACAGGAAAAGTGGCAGCGAAGATCAAAATACGCAGATGGCACTGGTGGGGTGAACAATGAAAAAACGTCCCCTAAACCACGCTAAAGATCTGCGTGTCCTTGTCGCGGGTTATTCGCATGGGCTGCGCTCATCATATGCATTCTTAACGGCCCCGCACTTACCCTTAATTTCCCGCGCTGTGTCAGTCTTAGCCGACATAGCGCGGGACCGCGATCATCGTGCCTTTGCGGGTAGTTCACGCAACAAAACATGGAGAACAGAGATATGAACAACACCAAAGAAACATTTAATGCGCAAACGGAAGTCGATCGTATTCGCGCCCGCCGCGCCGAGGCACGGCGCAAGCTCTACCGCAAAAGCCGCCTCGACAAGTACCGCGCCGAACTGGTCGCGATGAAACAAGCAGGTGCTTCATGCGCCGATCTTGCCGAATGGCTCAAGGTGAACCACCGTTGCAAGATAAACCGAAGCACAGTTGCCCGTTACCTGAAAAATCTGCATGGGGAAGAATAGATGCCGAGATTTAGATCCGCCACGACGCAGGCCAAACATGCAGTGTCACAGAAAGTGACGTTGGGACAAGGGAGACATGACCACCGGGACGACGGCCGAATCCACAGTGTCGGTACAGCCCGAAACTATGAACAATCCCTTAAAAATTTCACCAAATACATTCAAGATCACCGCATGGGCGACCTTTACAGCGTAACTGTGCTGGAAGCACAACAGTACCTTGCTGATCGAGCCACAACGGTGAGTCAGAAAACTCTCGATCTCGATCGTCAAGCAATCCAGATGCATTTAGGCGTGCAACTCGAAATTGTGAAGAGTGACATGATAACCCACCTTTCAACCCGGAGTTACACTCGCGCCCAAGTTGAGCGGATCGCCGCAGCCCAGGCTGGGCATAACAGTATGGCAACACAACTAGCCTACATTGCTGGGCTAAGAGCGCATGAACTTCTAACACTTCAACCGGCCACTGAACGCCAAGCATCAACTCACCGTGAGTGGAGTGCAGAACGCTTTAGCGGACGAGCCGGGCAGCGGTACACGGTTGTGGGAAAAGGTGGGCTGGTGCGGGAAGTTTTGCTCCCACACCAGCTGGCCGCTTACTTGGAGGCAAAACGACTCGCTGATCCACAGCCAGTTATCGACCGAGGGGTGCATTACACCCAACTATACAATATCGGTGGCGGACGGGCATGGAGCCAGAGCTTCTCCAGTGCAAGCAAGAGGGAGCTAGGTTTTTCCAACGGAGGCCACGGCCTTAGGCACAGTTATGCCCAGGAAAGAATGGAGGAACTGCAACGCAGCGGCATGCATTACGATGCCGCCAAAGCAACGCTCGCGCAAGAACTAGGACATTTTGATAAAGAAACCACCGAGGCATACTTACGATGAAAAAAATAAAAACTATCAGAATTCTTATCGCCACAGTAATTACTGTGGCCTTTTTCTGGCTCGGATGGCGGGAGATTCCAAATTTTGGCATGTTTCGTATATTGCCAAATATGCAGCCTGATCTCAATATAGGAACTTCAGTTTTTGTTATTGCTGATGGGAAGATCGTTAACTCCTATGCGATTGAGGAATTTAAGCGTGGCTGGTTGATAATCTGGTTGGGATGGCCTTTTGTCCTCTTTTCCAAGATGCTCGGCTTTGCCGAAGGCTACCCTTTGGGGGAGTTTTCCCGACGAAATTTTGTTGTGAATGAATTAAACCCGAAAAAGATGCGCGAGAAGATTTATCAAGAAAGGGATGAAATGAGAATTGCTTTTTTCAAAACTCAATTTGTGGCTGAATGCCTGCGAATTAAGGCGTACGATCTCTATGCTGACGCACACCAAAAGTACGAGGAGATTTCGATAGAGCACCATGAAACAAATGCAATGCGCCTGCTCCTTGACGGAGAGTTTCACAATGCCGAAAAATTGCAACACAAGCTCGAAGTGAAAGAGAGAGAACTGGCAAAAGCCAAAGCTCAAGTTAAGAGATTAAAAGAAAAGTTACGCGCCAAATTGGGAAAATGGATTGACGAGGACTAAAAAAAAGAAATAATATACTCATATTAACAGCGTACCGTGACGCTTTGTCTTTCATGACACACGGTTCGGCCCGCAGAGCCAGTCTATATAGCAAATCTGTTACGGTTCTATCCAGACCGGCACTTGTTGCAAAGGATAGCAGCGGCGAACAGTTCCACGCTGTATAAATTGGGGGCGAATCGGGAAGGCAACTTCTCGCGGTGGCAATAGCCATCGGCCACGGCAGGATTATTTCTGACCGATTTGGCAATCTAACGCGGCAAAATTGAAATCTGGTCAGACAAAAAGCATTCTGTAATTGGGAAATGGGCTGAGGCTGTCCGCAATTTACAAATACGCTACAGGACGACTTCCAGCCCTTTTCGCTCAATAAGATTAAGCAGTTTTAGCGCCGGTCCGCTAGGCTTCTTCTCACCAATCTCCCATTTTTGGACTATGGATACCCCGGTATTTAGCACGGCAGCAAAGGCCACCTGGCTTAGGTGCATTTTTTCCCGTAGCTGCCTGACCTTTTGGGGGGACATTTCACAAACGGCAAGCCCACAAAGGACATCAGACCCACGCGCATGGCCTCTATCATTTAGCCCATTTTTTTGCAAGCCACGACGAGTGATCTCGCGCATGTCCTCGACAGCCGTGAGTAGCTTGTAATGATAACCCAATGGCCACATTAATTGCCGGATCTGGATCTGCAATGGTGGCATTCTCCCACATTTTTCAAGATCCTCTGGGATCTCCCCGCAGAATCGACACAACTCGCCAGCCTCTACTTTTTCTCCGCATTTTTTACAAACTTCTGTCACCATTTTTTCACCCAATTTGTCAGGCATATGCGCCATATCCTTTTTAGGAGTGACCACAAGCCTTGCTCAATCAGTGCATAGAGGTGGTCAATTTCTCTGTGCCCAATCCACATGAAATGTCGAAGGGTCTTACACTTATTGAGTCCTGGCCAACTCCTTGCAGACCTGCAACTCTGTCTGAACATGAGCAAGTTCCTGCCGTAGTTCTACAATCTGCGCGTTGCACTCTTTGAGTTTTATGGTATCAACCGCAGTCATAGCGACAAACAAGCCGGAAGCTGCGCCCATCAACCAAAAAGGCCATATTTCGCGGAAATTTATCTTTATCCAATCCATCTCAACTCCTTTCCCACTTTGCTCCTGCTACGAAAATATCTTAACCTTAAATCCGTTTCACAAAGCCCTCAACCGGCGGCTCGAATCGATACTACCTTTTCAGCCTTCTCCGCTTTGATCCGGTCCAGGTAATCCGCCCACTCCTGCATCATCTTCCGGCGCTCAGGCAAAAATGTTGTCCGGTCGTAGGCTCTTCCAAGCGGGTTATCCACCGCATGGGACAGTTGCCGCTCGATCCATTCATACGCCATCCCTAAATTTTGCCGCAACATAGTCCGCGCCATCGCCCGAAAACCGTGGATATGCATTTCATCCTTTCCATATCCCATACGCCGCAAGGCATTGGTCAGCGTAGCGTCACTGATCGCCCTATTCCTCCCTCGCTCACTCGGGAATACCAAGTTGCCAGAACCGGTGACCTGAAAAAGCTGCCGCAGAATTTCCACAGCCTGAGTTGCAAGGGGAACAACATGAACTTCCTTGGGGTTAGCCTCCTTGTCTCGCCGTGTCCGCTTCATTCGTCGAATGGGAATCACCCATTCCGCCCGGTCAAGATCAACCTCGGACCACTCGGCAAGCCTCAACTCTTTGGGACGAAGAAAAAATAACGGAGCCAACTGTAACGCGCACTTCACCACGAAGGTGCCATGGTATTCGTCAATAGCTCGCAAAAGAGGAGCAGCTCCCTGCGGATCAATAATCGCGGAAAAATGGCGTTTGATCGGTTTTGGGAAAATCCTGATCATTTTGTACGTGGGATCATTGATGGCTCGGCTGGTGGCTATGGCATAACGGAACACCTCTCCACAGTTAGCCAGGGTTCTGTGAAGCGTTTCCAGATGACCACGCGCTTCAACCATACGGAACACATCGACTATTTCTGGCGATGTTATCGCATCAACAGGCCTAGAACCAAGCCACGGAAAAACATTCTTTTCCAGTCTGTTCAAAATATTTTTTGCATGCGTTTCCGACCATTCAGTGTGCGCAAACTTGGCGTGCCATTCACGGGCAACGGCCTCGAAACTTCCCGATCCTGACTCGATGGCCTTGGTAGCCTTCCGCTCTGCGCCGGGGTCAATCCCTTGTGACATCTTTTTCCGGGCTACATCCCTTTTTTCCCTGGCATCCCTCAGTGAAACTTCTGGGTACACGCCAAAAGAGATCCGTTTTTCCTTGCCCCCAAAACGATACTTGAGCCGCCACCACTTGCCCCCACTGGGGGCAACTTCCAGGTAGAGACCACCCCCATCAAAAAGACGAACAGGCTTGGCGGCGGGCTTGGCATTGCGAATAGCTGCGTCTGTAAGTGCCGGCGACATATGGTTTCCTCACAACCCTAACAATATTTTTATCTGCATGGGGGCAACAGCAACCACCCCCCTCCCGGTTGCCCCTAATGTTGCCCCCAGTTGCCCCCGGATGTCAATAGTTTTCTTTGAGCCGTCTTGGACACAAAAAAGCCCGCATCCTTATCAGGAGCGGGCTTTCTGGACACTACCGGACGTTGCCGGAACAAAATTGGTGGAGGCGGCGGGAGTTGAACCCGCGTCCGAAAATACTCCCCTCCCGATATCTACATGCTTAGTTCTGTTTGGCTGCTTATCGTGCCTCGGCCCCTCCAGAACAAGAGGCTTTCGGCACTATCCTACTGAATTTCGCCCTTCGTACGGCAGGCGCGCGCGAAAGGCTATCCCGCTAGTCGACGTTCTTTCCGGCCGCGCAGGAGTAGGCCGGAAGACCGGTAGCATTTAAGCTGCTACAGCGTA
>Ga0315272_10000248_pt1 | contig 26472 bp, 19 predicted proteins | sample C3_middle_MG_FD_203918 | JGI IMG/M metagenome (GOLD analysis project Ga0315272, IMG submission 203918) | Sediment microbial communities from Yellowstone Lake, YNP, Wyoming, USA - C3_middle | ecosystem: Environmental > Aquatic > Freshwater > Lake > Sediment | place: USA: Wyoming | collected...
GACCAGAGCTGGCGCTTGCGTTCGCACATCGACATGGCGGCGCTGGCGGCGGACAAAAAAGCCAGGATACTGCCTTTCATCCAGCGCTGGGCCGACAGCGCGGTAGGCCTGAGCGGGCCGCAGGCGTTCGTCGCTTTCAGCCAGTTTCATGCCACCCGCGTGGCCGCCGTGCAGGCCTGCCAGCCGTTTGATTTTGTGATCTCGCCCACCGCACCGCTGCCGGCCTTCGCGGCCGAGTTGCCATCGCCCACCAACGACCCGTTGCACGCCATGGAGCACATCGGCTTTACCGTGCCGTACAACATGTCAGAGCAGCCGGCCGCCTCGATCAACTGCGGCTACACCGCAAGCGGCTTGCCGATCGGCCTGCAGATTGTGGGCCATCGTTTTGATGATCTGGGCGTGTTGCAGCTCTCAAGGGCTTTTGAGTTGCTGCGCGAGCCGCAGCGGCCGTGGCCGCAGCCGCCGACAGCCAGCCCGCAGTGAAACCATGAACAGCACAAACAACCTGAGCGGCGCCATCACCGATGTGGCCGGCATCGAGGTCGGCCATTTCACCGACGCACGCCGCCCGACCGGCTGCACGGTGATCATCACCCGCGCCGGGGCGGTGGCGGGCGTGGACGTGCGCGGCGCAGCGCCCGGCACGCGTGAGACTGACTTGTTGAACCCCGCCAACCTGGTGGAGCAGGTGCACGCCATCGTGCTGGCCGGTGGCAGCGCCTGGGGGCTGGATGCGGCCAGTGGTGTGATGCAGTGGCTGGAAGAAAACCAGATCGGCTTGAAAGTAGGTTTTGGCCTGGTGCCCATCGTGCCGGGCGCCGTGCTGTTTGATTTGCCGGTGGGCGATGCGCGCGTCCGGCCTGATGCGCGCGCCGGTTACCAGGCTTGTCTGGCGGCCAGCCGCGCGCCACCGCTCAATGGCAATGTCGGCGCCGGTGCCGGCGCCCTGGTCGGCAAGGTCTTTGGCCTGCAGCGCGCCATGCGCGGCGGCATCGGCAGCGCCAGCGTCACGGTGGACGGCATCACGGTCGGGGCCATCATCGCCTGCAACGCCATGGGCGACATCATCGACCCGGCCACCGGGCAGCTCCTGGCGGGTGCCAGAACGCTCGATGGCACGGCGCTGCTGAACTCGCGTGAGGCGATCCTGGCGGGGGTGTTGCCGCAAACCGTGCTGGTGGGCACCAACACCACCATAGGCGTGATTGCCACCGATGCGGTATTGACCAAGGCCCAGGCACAACGGCTGGCGCTGGTCGCCCATGACGGGCTGGCCCGCTCCATCAATCCGGTGCACAGCCCGTTCGATGGAGACACCCTGTTCGCGCTGGGGACCGGCCTGGCCGGCCGATCAGCGAACATGCTGGTGCTGGGCACCATGGCCGCAGAGGCCACCGCCCAAGCGGTGGTTCGCGCCGTGATGGCCGCCAAGGGGGTCAGCGTGGGCGGCATGACCTGGCCCGCCGCCTGCGACTTGCCCGCAAAACCAGCGCGTTGTTAAATCCAGCCGCGTTTGATTTCGTTATTTTTAGTACTTTGCGGGACAGACCGCAGCGTTGCTGCGCGAGCCAGCTCTGTCCTCAACCAATACCGGGATGTCGGCTGTTCACCTGGCAGTGACGGTGATGGGTACTGTCACCTGGGCCGTCAGGCCGGCCGAGTCGGCGACTGATACCTTCAGGCTGTAGTTGCCCAGCACCGGGCTGGCCCAATTGGCTGTGATGGTCATCCCGCTAACCGAGAATGCCATGCCCAGCGGTGCGCCTGAGAGGGATGCCGACAGCGTTGCGACGCCGGGGTCCGCGATGCTGATCGTGCCGGTCATCAGCTTGCCCACCACGCCCGTCATGGCCGCGGCTGTGATCACCGGACCCGCCGTCGTAATCTTCACTGTGCAGACGCCTTGACCGCTCAGACCGGTCTTGGTGTCTTTGGCAATAACGGTTACCGGGTACGTTCCAGCCACAGGCGCAGCCCAGGTCACGACTCCGGCGGTGCTGATGACCATACCCGAGGGCGCGCCAGTCAAGGTGTAAGTAACAGGATTGGGGTTGGTAACGGAGACAGTGAACGACAGCGCGGTGCCGACTTTGCCGGTGATGCTGGCGGGTGTGACCACCGGCGCGGTGGCGGCGGCCGTTGCGCCCGAAAGCACACTGAGAAGACTTGTGACATTGGGCGTACCCAGCCCTGACAATGGGTCATAGCCGACCTTGGCAGTGCAAGTAACACATACGCCGTCCGAACCCTTGGTGACATCCGCAAACACACTGGCGTAATTGCCGGGCACGCTGGCAATCTGACCATACAGCACTGCATGGGGTGCGCCCAGTGCAGGCTTGGCGACCAATGCGCGTGAGGCGTTGGCCACGGCGATCAGGCCGGCCCATTGCGGGGTGGACAGACTGGTGCCGCCCGCACTAAGCCAATTCACGGAGGCGCTACCGGGCGCGATGACCACCACATACTGGCCGGAGGCAGGGTCGGCATTGAAGGCGACGTCGGCTACGGTGCGGTGCGCCACAGACCCCATGCCGGGGACTGCGTTGGCCTGGTAGCTGGGCGTGGCCGTGTACTGGCTGGTGCCGCCGCCGGTACCGGACCAACTCACTTCTGTGCGGGTACCTGTGCCGGCGTAAGTCAATGTGGTGCCGCCGACGGCCACCACGTTGGGCGAGACCGCCGGCCACGAAACGGCGGCGCCTGAGTCGCCCGTGGCGGCGAGGTAGGTCATGTTGGCGCTGGCGAAGGTGGCGTCCACCGAGGCCGTCCAGTCGCCTTCGGGGGCGCCAAAGCTCATGGACACAATGCCCGGGCCCATGAGATTGGCCAGTTTGATGGCGCCCAGAAGACTGTTGAGTGATGCGTCTGGCGCTTCAATCAGAATGATGCGCGCCAGCGGCGCTGTGGCATGGGCCCACTGCACATCCAAGGCAATTTCGGTGGCCCAACCGGCGTCATAGGCGGGCGCGGCGCTGGCCATCGTGCCGCTGGCGGTGTTGTAAACGACGGAGAACTCGCAGCCGCTGGCAGATGCAGCAGCCAGCGGCAAACTCGCAGTGACTGCAATCGCCTTGGTGGTGCAGGTCAGCAGCCCGAATTTTTGATTGAAAGCAGACAACTCGGCGGCAATATTGGGGTCGTGCATCGCATCGACGATGTAGATCGTCTGCCCGGCACCCAACTGCGCGGCCTGAGTTGCGCTGAGTGAGGCACCCGCAACGGGCAGAACTGGCAAGCCGTAGGCGGCGCGGATTTGCGCAGGCGAGTAAGTCGAGATCACGCCAGCGCTGGCCATCGGGCTAGCCGCGCCATCAGCCGTTGGCACTGGCGCATTCTCGGCTCGCCGTTGCCGCGCTGCCTTCATCGACTGCACGGTCAGGCGGCGCGTCGATAGATTCCCGAATTCAGTGGACAGCCGATGTTGGTGCGGTCCCCGGTGCGCCGAGCTGTCGTTGCTGAGGGTGTCGGCGTCGTCTGGTTCGCTCAGCAAATCTGGAGCGGTATGGAACAAAGGCCGCGCAACGAGGTCCGCGGTGGCCTGCGGCAATGTTGTCATGTCCAATTGCAGCGTTGTCGTAGCGCTGGCCAGCGCGGTCGCGGTGCTGACCAAGCTGTCCTCGCTACCACCGCCACAACCGCTGATCAGCGTTGCTGCGCATACGGCCAGCAACAAGCCACCGCCGTGGACCGATTTGCATCTGTTGGGTATTTTCGTCATAGCATCAACGCTCCAGTATGGGCGAGGGCCACGCTCTGACAACGTTTGTACTTTGCCGTACCCGCAAGCCAAGCTAAAGGCTGGCCGCCACGTTGGCAACCCCGCTGCCATGGCGCTTTCGCACTGTAGGCCGGTGGTTTTGCGTCCCCATCTTTCGACGGGTTTGCCCTCTTTGAATCCCTGCATGAAGCAGAAACTATCGGGTGCCAGTGTACGTGAAATGTTCTTGAAAGTAAAAGTCTTTCTGTTCTGCGACAACAAGAAGCCTCAGTTGGTCTAGGTGACTGTGCCATACGGCCATCGTCAGCGCATCCAGCACCAGTTCCGTGGCCATGGTGGAATTCATCGACCAGCCACCACGATGCGCGAATACAGATCAATTACCACCGTCAAATACAGCCACCCGTCATAAGTGCGGATGTAGGTGATATCGGTGAGCCAATCGGGCGCTGGCCGTGGAAAATTGTTCGGCTTAAGCGTGCCAACGCACAGTGCGCCTCAAACCCAAGGGCTACAAATGCGTTGTCGGTAGGTGGATTCACGGATTGGTTGATCCGGCTTTGGCCGGGGAAGGTCTGCATGAGCCTTGGCGATCATCCTGAACGAAGAATCCCAATGTCGACACCCGGTGTGGCGCATCAGGATATATGTCCGCCGGGGATTGCATCTTGTCGCCCGAAAACCCTTTGAAAGGAAACACACCATGATTGATCTTAAGAAGCACTTCTCCACGCGTTTGCTTGCGTCCGCCGCGCTTCTCGTCGGCGCCTCCACGGCATTTGCTGCCGGCGCGCCGTCGCTGGGTACTGTGTCGAACTTCGCGGTACTGAGCGCCGCGCCCGGCGGTACCGGCGCAGTGACCTGCACCAATTCCACCATCACCGGAGACGTGGGCTCCTCTGGCCTTCCTGTCTCAGTCACTCAAACCCATTGCCCAATTACAGGGGCAATCATCGCGCCGGTCTCCACTCAGGTCTTGACTGACTTCAACGGCGCGTACAACGCGCTCGCGAGCCAGTCGTGCGACAGCTTCCTCACCGGCACCCTCGCGAACGTCACGCTCACACCCGGTGTCTACTGTTTCGCGGCAGCGGCGACGCTGACCGGCACGTTGACACTCAACGGAGGCTCGAACGACACCTGGCTGTTCAAGGTCGGGACCAGCGGAACCGGCGCACTCACGGGTACCGATTTCTCGGTGGTGATGGCGGGCAGCGGGCAGGCGTGCAACGTCACGTGGTGGGTCGCCCAGGCCGCGACGATGACGACTTCGGACTTCAAAGGAACCATACTCGCGGGCTCGGCCATCACCGCTACCGGTGTAGCGCCGACATCACCGTTTGAGGGTCGGGCGCTGGCCAAGGCGCCGGTGACATTGACCAACGTGACCTTCGCTGGCTGCACTGGCGGCGGCATTGGCGGCACGGCGAAACCGAAGTGCAACCAGGGTGTGGGCAACGGGCCGGAGGGCTGCGATCCGGGCAACTCCAACCAGAGTACCGCGTCGCCGTTTGGTCCCAACTCGAACGACGAAGTCGGCGGCGTGCCCGGGAACCCTGGCCGCAAGGGCGGGAACAAGAAGTAAGCCTGTAGTCGCAAAGAATGGAAAAGGACCCGCGCGGGTCCTTTTCCTTTTTTGGCGCTTTGCGTAAGGCAGTGCACAGCCGCCGTTGAGCAAAAGGGACTATAAATGCACTGGTTCAACATCGGGCATCGGCAGCATCAGCCCTATCGCATCCTCGGCGCCTGCAACCCTGTGCTCGCCCAGCGCGCGACCAAGGCCAACCGGACGGCTGGAACACATGACAACCGACACACTCACCCCCGACGGCCTGCGCGCTGAATAGCGGGTAACCACCACAACTCAACTTGACCTGCCTCGGCGGTCACGTTAGCTCGAACTACAAGGGCTTCCCCACCTTTGTCAAACAGAATTCCATCGTGGTTGAATCGCGCAGCGATTGACCACGAAACCTGGCTTCTTCTCTACCTCTGCATCCCCTCGCGATATCTGTCGTTGCCTGTTGGGTACAAGGCATGTGGACGGCGAAACTACAAACGGTCATTCAAGGCTGCATTGCTTGCAGCGGACCCTGATGAAAGACGCGCGCCGAGGGCTCCATTCGTTAGTCGAGACTCAGAACTGGTTGCCCAACCCTGTTGAACTCCTTGAGCTAAACGAGCATTCCCCGGCGCAGGTCCAAACCTTTCACTCATCAACGACAGTCATCACACGGTGACATCTACAACTTCAACTTCAAATGCGCGGCAAAGTAGCGCTGATCACGCAGGCAGCTTGAACGCTTCGCCTTGCTGCAGCATGGCCCAGCACATGCGAGCATTCTTGGCCGCAATGGCCACCACAGCTTTCCAGTAGCCGCGCCTTTCCTGCACTGAGATTGCCCAGCGGCTCACCGGGTCGGTCTTGTTCTTCGCCGCTGACAATACGGCTTTACCACCCATGATCAACAGGGTTCGCAAGTACGGGTCGCCAGCCTTGGTGATGCGCCCCAGGCGCTGCTTGCCGCCAGAGCTGTATTGACCCGGCACTAGACCCAGCCAGGCACAGAACTGGCGACCACAGGTGAAGTCATGGCCTTTGCCCACGGTGGCCACAATGGCGCTGGCAGTGGTCGGGCCGATGCCACTGAGTTGCATGAGTTGCCTGGACTGGGCGTCTTCATTGGCTGCCTGCGTGATGTACTGGTCGTACTGCTTGATGCGCTCATCCAGGCGGGTGAGCTCGCTCAGGGCATCGCCCACCACGGTGTTGCACCAGCCCGGCAGGTCTTCGAGCTGCTTGTGCGCCTCGCGGCGCACGGTGGCGGCTTTGAGGGGTAGCACAATGCCCAGCTCAGACAGCAAGCCACGGATGCGGTTGATAAGCGCCGTACGCTGCTCCACATACCCTTGGCGCGCGCGGTGCACGAAAAGGCGCGACTGCTGCTCGATGCTTTTGATCGGCACAAATCGCATGTTGGGGCGGGTGACAGCTTCACAGATCGCAGCAGCATCAGCGGCATCGTTCTTGCCCCGTTTGCCGCTCATGCGGTAGGGCACCACGAACTTCGGAGCCATCATGCGCACCGTGTGTCCAAACTTGGAAAACTCACGGCTCCAGTGATGGGCGCCGGAGCAGGCTTCCATGCCGATCAGACACGGTGGCAGGTTGGCAATAAGCTCCAGAAGTTTGGCGCGGGGCACCTCCGGGCGCACCAGCACGGGTTTGCCTGTTTCATCGACGCCATGCACGGCAAAGACGTTCTTGGCAAGGTCAATTCCAACGGTTACGATAACCATGATTTCCCCTCTCAGGTGAGTTGATGAAAAGTTTTGCCTCTCCATCTTGGCACTCAGTTGCCGTAAACCGCAAGCCTGACGGCTCGCGGCTCGCTTGGGACGGGGAAGTCCCTTTCATTCGTTGGGCGTCTGCTGTCTGGAAATCTGAAGGTCAGCAAAGTGTCAGCGGTCAATTTCTGCGCAAGATAATGAACCCGTGACCGCCTTGGGCGCCCGGATCGCAATCGCCACCACCGCCGCCTCCGCTGCCGAGCGAGCCGCGTACCGGCTCGAGATTCACGTTGAGCGGCGTCTCTCCACCGCCTCCACCGCCAGCACCCTGGCTGGTAGCTCCACCTCCACCGCCGCCGGAGTCACTCATTTTTTTCGGCGAGGCGCCAGCTTCGCCTCCCACTCCCGAACCCACCGTTGCGAGCTTGCTTGCGCCAGCCCCGGCTTCCGTTTTGACTGAGCCTGAGGTTGCATCGTGGCCCCCGGCTCCGCCGGTTACTTGCCCGGGACCAAAGCCTCCGTGTCCATCCTGCTTGCCGGACAATCGCTCGTTCTCCCCGCGACTTGGTCGAACATAGGCGTCGGCTCCGGGGGTGCCCAAGATGACTTCGCCGGTCGCAACACGGACGATACTGCTTGGACTTCCAGCCCATCCGGGGCCGCCACCGAAGGTATGCGATGGAGAGGTAACGCAGCCACTTCCGCCCGGTCCGGCTGCTCCGATGGTGAGTTTATAGACCCCCTCGGTCAGGATGACAGTGGCCTGTGCTTCCTTGGCGCCAGCGCCGCCGCCCCCGCCGCTGATGGTGCTGCCCCCGCCGCCGCCGCCCCCGCCGTTAGCAAGAGTGATCATGTAACGACCTACCGTGAGGCGTGACGTCGACACAGCGTCACCGGGCTGCCCCACCGTAAGCAGGCATTGTTGATTCACTATGCCTGCGGCGGCGCCCCTGATCGTGAAGAGCCGGCGTTGCGCGTCGTAATTGGAATCGAGGCAATTCCGCAGATCGGACATCGCAACCTGGGGGGTGGGCGGTGCGATGGTGCATCCAGTCCCCATGACGGCCAGCAATGCCAGAGCGAGCTTGATGATCTTCATTTCAATTCTCCAAATGGGTTATGAACACATATGTATCAGTCCGCCGCGGGTTCTTCTGTTCGGCAGCCAACAGACTGCGGATGTGTGGGGAACGAACGGAGCGCGCCGCATGAAGGATTCGCAGAGCGATTGCACGGCAGCTCAAGGGTGGACGCTTTGGATGAGATAGCAGTATCGGCACGGCGGTAACCGAGGAGGAGATTGTTCTGGAGGATATTCATGCCGATCTGGTCCGGATCGAGGAGGACATCCAAAAGGCAACGCTCAGACACAATGCATTTCTGAAAGAACTGGGCAAGCGTCTCCTGCCAACGGCTGAACGAAGCGATCCGATTTGGTTTGTGCCAGCATCATTTAGTAATTGCTATTATATTTATAGCTGCTTGCGAACGTTCTACGGTGGCTATCGGCCGATTTGGCATATAGAATGTGCTGCACAAGGGCTTGATCAGCTAACGCGAACGCGGCTGACAGTGACGATCCTTCGGCACTCGATTTGCGTCTATGACCTCCACCAGCACGGTCATGCCGGGCGCGCTGACTGCTGAATGGCGCTGCGCGCTGGTGAGGCAGCCAGAGGTTCGACGCCTCCAGCTTGTTACAAACACCGCTAAAGTCGGTGAATTGGGCGACTGGTTTTCAACGCGACCTCGCCTACAGAGCCGCCGTTGAACACATTTTCATAGTTCTGCTGCCGCAAGAACTGCATCGCTTGCCCAGAGCGCGCACCGGAATGACAGTGCAAAACAATCTGCTTCGACTTGTCTGGCGCGACGCTTGCATAGTCGTGTACAAAACGGTCCAGTGGAAGATTCAAGGCTCCATCAACGTGACCGCACAGGCAATGGCGCAGAGTTTTTCGTTGGCAAACATGGTGCAACGATTTCAACTTCTTTACCCTGGGGCCGTCAAAGTCGGCAGTCTGGGTCAAATGGTCGTCGGCACAGCACTCAGTGTCATAGTCCAACCCTTCTGCCAGCATTAGGCGGGCACCCAACCGCAGCGGAGAATCTCTGGCCGCAGGCCTACGGCAGCAAGTACGACGCCAGCTACAAGGACCGTTGCGAGGTAGCAGCAGGTAGAGCGGTATGTCAGGGTAATATCGGCTTGGTTGAGGCGCAGAGAAACTTCGCGGTCAACTGGAACGAGTGGTACAAGGGAGACCTGAAGCCCGAATATTTCGTCATTTCGGGGCTCGGTAGACAGCTAATCAATACGTAATGCGAACAGAGCCACGCAGATACAGCTGCGTACCGCTGAGCTTGCTATATAGCTCCGCAATGGCTGAACAACTGCCCGATAGAATACTCACCTGAATGGCTCCTTATTGTTCTGTAAGCGGCCAGAAGCCAAAATGTTGCACGAGTGCCTGCAGCGGGTCGATAGCGTGATTTCACGTTTTTAGAAAGCGGCCTTTGGCTGGAATCTCAGCAGGCTGAGGTTGGCCACGCTAGCGTTTTCGAATTGCGGCTGCCACTGCCTCGGAAACGACCGGCACAACGCGTGGGTCAAGCGGATCGACGATAACGCGATCCGGCGTGACCTCGCCCAGCAGCTCTGCGATGGCTCGGGCGGCCACCACATAGTCCGTCCGTTGGTATGAAGTGGCTTCAGCCAGGAAACCGCCGGCCTTATGAATCGCCGGGAAGCCGAGAACGTTGTTGATCCCATTGGGAGCATCCGAGCGTCCGGTACCGACGAAGGCTGCTCCGGCATCGCGGAGCCTCTGATATGCGACCATGACATTTTCATCGGTCGTCGTCAGGATTTCCGGACTCGGATTGGCCAGGGAGATGATGCCCGGGCGTGGGTTCATCATTTGCATGTGCTTCAGCGTAAATGGAGTCCGTTTGTCGGCTTCCGAGGCCGACAAGCCGATGTAGATATCGGCTCCGCGCAGCCCGTTCTCCCATGAACCCGTTCGCCCGTCGGCATTGATGATGGCTGCAATATGGTTCTTTTCCTCGTTCATCCCGACCTTTCGGCCGGCATATAGCAGCCCCTTGGAGTCGGCCATCTGCATCCTGCCGGGATTGACACCCGCCGCGGCCAGGATGAGTGCAACACCAATCGCGCCCGCGCCGGCCCCCTGGAAATGGATGGCCAGATCGCTGAGTGGCTTGCCCATCAGTTTTGCGCCATTGATCAGTGCAGCAGCGACCACAATACCCGTACCCCACTGATCGTCGTCGAACACGGGGATGGCGATTCTTTCCTGCAGCCTTCTTTCAACCTCAAAGGAGTGCGGTGATGACAGGTCTTCCAGATTGATCGAGCCGCCGCGCTCGGGCAGTATCTTCGTGAGCAGGTCGACGATCTTGCCCGGATCGGTTTCATCCAGGACCAAGCTGATGGCCGGAATATCCGCAAGGCCTCTAATCAGAATGGCTTTCCCGGTCATGACCGGGGCGCCTGGCTGCGGTCCGATATCGCCCAGGCCCAGGATGGCCGTTCCGTCGGTAATGATATAAACCGCCTTGCCGATGGCCGCTATCTTGTCCTTGATCGCATCCAGATTCGACCCGCGACTCACGGGAATAATCAAATTGGTGTGCGACATCGCCTTGGCAAGCCCGTACAGGGCATTCGCCCGATACAGGATGGACTGGCGGGCCCTGTCGTCGGCGATGTCGGCCGCGAACAGGCGCAAGTCGATCGATTCCCACAGCAGATGTTTGATGACATTGCAAATGAAACCCACACCCGGTGTATAAACCTCGGCCAGTACTTTCAGCGATGGAATTCTGACGCGGCGCGCATCACCGACGGGATAGCAGGGGTAGCGGATTGCGTCCAAATAGGTTTGCACAAAATCCATAGTGGGGCCGCCCTGGTAACCTGCGGCAAGATATGGCGCTGACGAACGGAAACTGGCGCGGCCGGGGACACTAAAATGGATCAGCATTTCGGCCACTTGCTCGGGTGAAATGATCTTGCTGTCGCCGTGCTGCACGCTGCCGAGCTTGCGCACCATGGCAGCGACCTCGGGTGAATTCGGAAATTGGCGTACTGGTTGTGACATATCGACTCCCAAAAGTGCAAGTAAGACTGCGGTTCGGTGCTGAAGTACGCTCATTATCACATGCTGAATTGTCAACAATATGGATACTGAGCGATTCAAGCATACGCCGTGTGGCGCATCGCCGACGATGTCCCACTCATAGTTGAAGGTTCGAGCCGGTGGTGGAAATGATTATGCGAATACATCCAAACCTTCCTGATACGATTAACCACACTGAGAGCTTTGACGACGGTCACGCCGGGCACCCAGTACGTCTTCATTGTGGAGGCTTTCTCTTTGGCGTCCTCGCCGCGGTATCGATGTAGAAATGCGTGACGGCAAGACTATTCGTCTGCGGAGTGGACAACAAGCTTCAGACTTTACAGCGTGCTCTGGTGATTTGATGAAAACGATTCAGATACCAAAATCAAAATGACGCTGCTGTGGCGAAAGGACAACCGTGGCGCAAAGCATGGAAAACATGGGGCATCGGCGCTAAAACTGTCACCAGACTGTCACCAGCCCACAAAATAAAAAAGCCTGCTAGCAATTAAGAAGCGGGCTTTCTATGTCCCATGAGGGCTGTATTGGTGGGAACTGAGAGATTCGAACTCTCGACCGACGGATTAAGAGTCCGCTGCTCTACCAGCTGAGCTAAGTTCCCAAATGTCTGACCGGGGCGAATCATAGCATCACTTGGCTGCTGGTTTGCCGCTCGGACGGGCTGTTTACATCAGCAGATGCTCACCCGCGTTGTCGCCGCCGAGCGTGACGTAGTTGACCTTGCGGATGTCGAGCAGCTTCTTGCCTCCGGCGTAGCTGATGGAGCTTTGCACATCCTGTTCCATCTCGATCAAGGTGTTGGCCAGGCGGCCTTTGATGGGCTCCAGGATGCGCTTGCCTTCAACGTGTTTGTACTCGCCCTTGTTGAAGTCGCTGGCCGAGCCGTAGTATTCCTTGAACAGCTTGCCATCGACTTCCACCGTCTGGCCGGGGCTCTCCTCGTGGCCTGCCAGCATCGAGCCAATCATCACCAGGGTGGCGCCGAAACGGATCGATTTGGCGATGTCGCCATGCTCGTGGATGCCGCCGTCGGCAATGATGGGCTTGGTCGCCACCCGCGCGCACCACTTGACGGCGCTGAGCTGCCAGCCGCCGGTGCCAAAGCCGGTCTTGAGCTTGGTGATGCAGACCTTGCCCGGGCCAATGCCCACCTTGGTCGCATCGGCGCCCCAATTTTCCAGGTCAATCACCGCTTCGGGCGTGGCCACGTTGCCCGCGATGACGAAGGCAGTGGGCAGCTTTTCTTTGAGGTAACCGATCATGTTCTTCACGCTGTCGGCGTGGCCATGGGCGATGTCTATGGTGACATATTCCGGTGCCAGGCCAAGCGCGCGCAGTTGATCCACCACCTCGAAATCGGCTTGCTTGACGCCCAGCGAGATCGACGCATACAGGCCTTTGGCCTTCATGGTTTTGACGAACTGCAGGTTGTCCAGGTCAAAGCGGTGCATCACGTAAAAATAGCCGTTTTGCGCCAGCCAGATGCAGATCGCCTCATCGACCACCGTCTTCATGTTGGCCGGAACCACCGGGATGCGAAAGCGCCGGCTGCCGAGTTCGACGCTGGCATCGCACTCTGAGCGGCTTTCCACGCGGCATTTGCGGGGCAGCAGCAAAATATTGTCGTAGTCAAAAATTTCCATGATCAAGCGCCTATTCAATGCGTTAAGGACGAGAGCGCTTGGATCGAGACCGGTGTTTGACGACGGTGAAGCACGCGCAACGCCGAAACAAAAAACCGGGCTGCAATTGCTTGGGCCCGGTGCTTGATTCTATAGTGTTTTTCCGGCGCAAACCGATTGCGCTGCGCTCAGCACGCGGCCGCTGGCATCCTGCACCCAACCCAGCACGCGCAGACGCTGCGGACTGGCACCCGGCGGAACATTCAAAGGGCGCATTTCATAGAGCGGGTCTTGCGCGGCTTTTGCCAACGGCTCACTTTGATGCCATTCAAGCAGCAGGACGTTTCTAACCAAGTTTCTTGCGATCGGTGTGCCTTCCGAGCCGGCTGGAATACTCTCCACCAGCACCAGATAGGCAGTGAGCGCCGGTTGCGTTTGGGGCAGCCACTTGTCTGCGGCATCGGCGGTGAGCCCAATCGAGGCGCCGATGTAGCCGCCATACACCAAGCCATGGGCCACGCGCAGTTGCTGGGTGGGGCTGGCAGCCACCGGGCTGCTGGTTTGCAACTGTGTCCTGGGCACCGGCAGACTCAACGCTTGCAGGCGTGCCAGCGCCTCGCGGCGGGCCGCTGCCGACAAGGGTGCTTCGTCAGCCTGGTCGCTTGGCACGATCCAGTCGAGTGTGAGCGCACCGCTTGGCGCCGCGGTGTCGGCCGGGGCACCCCAGCAGGATTCGCAGTCGGCGCTGATGAAGCGCTCCAGCAACAGCACCGGCGCGGCTTGACCGTCGCTGGCACACACCGACTGGGCGTGGACGCCTTGCGCCAATCCGCCAGCCAGGCATATCAGAATAAAAAAAGTTTTCATGCCTGCCTTTCTACAATGGCCGGATGTTCCCAGAAATTTCATCCCAGGGCGCGCAGCAGGGTTTCGACGCTGCCCCGCTCTTGCACCATCTCAACCCGGAGCAGCGCGCTGCCGTCACCTTGCCGGCGCAGCACGCGCTGATTCTGGCCGGGGCCGGTTCCGGCAAAACGCGGGTGCTCACCACGCGCATTGCCTGGCTGCTGCAAACGGGGCAGGTCTCCAGCGCCGGTGTGATGGCGGTGACTTTCACCAACAAGGCGGCCAAGGAGATGATGACGCGCCTCTCCAGCATGCTGCCGCTCAATGTGCGCGGCATGTGGATTGGCACTTTTCACGGTCTGTGCAACCGGTTCTTGCGCGCCCACTACAAGCTGGCGGCGCTGCCGCAGAGCTTTCAGATTCTAGACACGCAAGACCAGCTCTCGGCCATCAAGCGGCTGTACAAACAGTTCAAGCTCGACGACGAACGCTTTCCACCCAAGCAGATGCAGTGGTTCATCAGCGGCTGCAAGGAGGACGGCCTGCGCCCCAACATGGTCGAAGTGCGCGACGAAGAAACACGCAAGAAGATAGAGATTTACCAGCTCTATGAAGACCAGTGCCAGCGCGAGGGCGTGGTCGATTTCGCCGAGCTGATGCTGCGCAGTTATGAAGTGCTGCGCGACAACGACCCCATTCGTGAGCATTACCAGCGCCGCTTTCGCCACATCCTGATTGACGAATTCCAGGACACCAACAAGCTGCAATATGCCTGGATCAAGATGCTGGCCGGCACCGGCGCCGGCGGTTCTGTTGACGATGCCGGCTTCAACCCGACCGGCTGCGTGATGGCCGTGGGCGACGATGACCAGAGCATTTATGCCTTTCGCGGCGCGCGGGTCGGCAATATGGCCGACTTTGTGCGTGAGTTCAAGGTGCGCCACCAGATCAAGCTGGAGGAGAACTACCGCAGCGGCAGCAATATCCTGGACTCGGCCAATGAGCTGATCAGCCACAACAGCAAACGCCTGGGCAAAAACCTGCGCACCGCGCAAGGCCCGGGCGAGCTGGTGCGGGTGTTCGAGGCGCCCAGCGACTTTGCCGAGGCGCAGTGGCTGGTCGATGAAATGCGGCAACTGGTGCGCGAAGGCACAGAGCGCAAGGAGATTGCCGTGCTGTACCGTTCCAATGCACAAAGCCGCGTCATCGAAACGGCTTTGTTCAACGCCGCCATGCCTTACAAGGTCTATGGCGGTTTGCGCTTTTTTGAGCGCGCCGAAATCAAGAATGCGCTGGCCTATCTGCGGCTGCTGGAGAACCCGCGCGACGACACCAGCTTTTTGCGCGCGGTGAATTTTCCGCCGCGCGGGATTGGCCTGCGCAGCCTGGAGTTGTTGCAGGACGCGGCGCGCGCCAGTGGCTGTTCGCTCAGCGATGCGGTCAGCGGCCTGGGCGGCAAAGCGGGCAGCAACATAGGCGCTTTTCTGGCAGGCATTGACGTGCTGCGCGAGCAGACGCAAGGCTTGAGCTTGCGTGAAATCATCGAGCTGACGCTCAACCACAGCGGCTTGATCGCGCATTACCAGGCCGACCGCGAAGGCGCTGACCGGGTGGAGAATCTGGAGGAGTTGGTCAATGCGGCCGAGAGCTTTGTCTCGATCGAAGGTTTTGGGCGCGATGCGGTGGCGCTGCCGGTCGATGAGCTGGGCGCGCCCGACGACAGCGGTGAAACGCTCTCGCCGCTGGCGGCCTTTTTGACGCACGCGGCGCTGGAGGCCGGCGACAACCAGGCGCAGGCCGGGCAGGACGCCATTCAGCTGATGACGGTGCATTCGAGCAAAGGTCTCGAGTTTGATTGCGTCTTCATCACCGGCATTGAAGAAGGCTTGTTTCCGCACGAAAACTCGCTCAGCGATGTCAAAGGGCTGGAAGAAGAACGCCGCCTGATGTATGTGGCGATCACGCGCGCGCGCAAACGCTTGTACCTGAGCCACTCGCAAACCCGCATGCTGCACGGGCAAACGCGCTTCAACCTGAAGAGCCGGTTTTTTGATGAGCTGCCCGAGACTGCGTTGAAATGGATCACCCCCAAAAACCAAGGCTTTGGTGCTGAATTTTCTGCCCGTTCAGGCGCCGCCAGCGTCGGCTACAAGGCGGCCGCAGGCGCCTACGGCACCGATTATTCAAGGTTTGACGCAGCGCCTGTGCCCGCGCAAAAAGCCGAGCCGGCGCACGGCCTGCGTGTCGGCATGAAGGTCTTTCACGCCAAGTTTGGCGAAGGCACGGTGCAAGTGCTCGAAGGTGTTGGGGACGATGCGCGCGCCCAGATCAACTTCCCGCGCCACGGCGTCAAGTGGCTGGCGCTGAGTGTGGCCAAGCTCACTTTGATTCCTTGAACCTTCAGTGCGCCACCCCGTCCCGGCGCAGCACCTTGACCAGGGTGAGCCACAGGATGCGAAGGTCGAGCCCGAGCGACTGACGCTGCAAATACTCGACATCGAGCGTGACCTTGTCGGCAATCGACAAGTCATCGCGGCCATTGACCTGCGCCCAACCGGTCAGGCCCGGCACCAGCTTGTGCACGCCCTGCCCGGTGCGCAGGGCGATCAAATCGTATTGGTTGAACAGCGCCGGCCGCGGCCCGACAAAACTCATGTCGCCTTTGACAATGCTCCACAACTGCGGCAATTCGTCCAGGCTGCTTTGGCGCAGGAAACCGCCAATCGGCGTGAGGCAGGCCAGCGGGTCGCTGAGCAGATGCGTGGCCAGCGCAGGCGTGCCGATTTGCATGCTGCGGAACTTGGGCATTTTGAAAATCACGTTGTCGCGCCCGACACGCTCGGACCAGTAAAGCACCGGGCCTCTGGAGGTCAGGCGCACCGCCAGGGCCACCAGCACCATGGGCAGCAACAAGACCAGTGCGGCGCAAGTGCCTACGAGCAGATCAAACAATCTTTTCATAAAAACCAGGGATTGCCACGTCGCTGCGCTCCTCGCAATGACGACGTCCCATTGTCACTGTGAAATCTCCCATTAATTGTCACTGCGAGGCCGTAGGCCGTGGCAGTCCATTCCAGCCACCGCCTGGCGCAGCCCCTCATCGCTTGAGACCGGCGGCGCCCAGCCCAGCAGAGTATGCGCCTTCGAAATATCCACTTGCAAATTGCCGCACAGACGCTGCACCGCAGCGCCCCGGCCCAGCAGGGCGGCCCCGGCTTGCAGCGCCCAGACCGGCACGGGCAGCAAGCGCACAGGCACGCCGGCGGCCAGTGCCAGGCCTCGCACCAGCTCGGTGGTGGACAGGTCGTGGCCGTCGCTCACCAAAAAGGTCTGGTTGGCGGCGTGCGGATGGTTCAGGCAGGTGATGATGAAATCCACCAGATTGTCCAGCGCCACCAGACTGCGTTTATTGTGAACCGCGCCCAGCGGCAAAGGCCAACCGCGCTGCACCGCGCGCATCAGCGCGGCGAAGTTTCCCTTGACGCCGGGGCCATAGACCAGCGGCGCTCGAATGATGACCAGCGCCATGCCAGTCTGCGCCGCAATTTCGCGCAAACCTTGCTCGGCCTCGTGCTTGCTCAGGCCGTAGGCGTCCTGCGGGTTGACCGCATCGGTTTCAGTGAACGCCCGCCCAACTGGCGTGGATTCGCCGTTGACCTTGACCGAGCTGGCAAAGACAAAACGCTTTACCCCGGCGGCGCCGGCCTGTCGTGCCAGGCTCAAAGTGCCGGCTACGTTGACCGCGCGAAACGCGGCCAACGGGTCGGCGGCGCTGTCGTGCATGAGGGAAGAGCGGGCGGCGAGGTGAACCACCGCATCCACGCCGCGCAGCGCCTCAATCCAGTTGGTTTCACCATCAACGGCGCCAATGGATGCCGGCACCACACCGGCCGGCAATTGACACGGCGCGCGCACCGCGCCCGTGACTTGCCAACCCCGGCGTTGCAGCTCTGCGCACACCGGCAGGCCGATAAAACCATTGGCGCCAGTCACCAGTGCCTTCATGATTTGCTTATCAATTCCTGGTAAATGCGCAGATGCGCAGCCACCACCTGTTGCACATCGAACGCGCCTTCAGCCAGCGCGCGGCCGGCCCGGCCCATCGCCTGGCAGCGCGCCGGGTTGTTGATCAAGGCTTTAAGTGCGTCGGCCAGTGCCGCCGCATTGCGCACCGGCACCAGCACCCCGGTCACATTGGGGTCAATCGCATCGCGGCAACCCGGCACATCGGTCGTGACGACCGGCCGCGCGCAGGCCGCGGCCTCCAGCAGCACCTTGGGCAAGCCCTCGCGGTAGGAAGGCAACACCACCAGATGCGCGGCGCCGAGCACCGTGGGCATGTCTGAGCGCTGCCCCCACAACTCAACCACCCCTTCATTGGCCCATTGCGCCAGCTCGCCGTCCGCAAGGCTGGCCCGGTTGGCCGGGTCCACACTGCCCGCCAGGCAAAACCGGGCCGCCACCCCTTGCTGCTGCAACAAGCGGGCCGCCTGCACAAATTCGCGCACGCCTTTGTCAGCCAGCAAGCGCGCCGCCAACAGCACCACCGGTACACCCGGCGGCCATGGCGTGGGCTGGTAGTGTGTCAAGTCCACGCCTGAGCCGCGAATCATTTCCACCTTGCTGGGCCGCAACAGCGCCAGTTGGGTCAGGCGAGAGCAGTCGTCAGAATTTTGAAAAATAACCTTCAGGTTGCGGTGGGCCAAAGCCACACGGTACAGCGTTGCCACCAGCCAGCGCCGCAGCGCCGCCTTGGCGCCGCTGTCCATGAACACAAAGCCCAGCCCCGACACCGCCGCGACCACGGCCGGCACGCCAGTCAGTCGCGCCACCAGTCCGCCCAGCAACACGGGTTTGATGGTGACCAGATGCACCAGGTCGGGCTGCACGGTTTTGAACACCCGGCGCAACTCGACCATGGTGCGCCAGGCATGGCCCAAGCCGGTGCTGCTGCGGTCCAGCGTGAGCGGGTGGACGATCAGGCCATGGCGCTGAAGTTCATTCAACTTGTCGGTCAAGCCGGTGGCAACATGCACCTGATAACCCTGGCGCTGCGCGGCCAGCGCGATGGGCAGGCGATGCGACAAAAAAAACCAGTCCACATTCACCACGAACAACAGTGTGCGGCTCATGGCGGGTTGGCCTCCAACCAGGCCTGAAACATCAGCACGTCCCACAAGTGGTACTGCCAATTGCGAGCCCCCGACAAATGCTCAGCCCATTTCAGGCGTATCGGCGCCGGGTGAAAAAATCCTTCACGCCGCAGCCGCGACTCGTCCAGCAGTGCCTCGGCCCAGTCTCTGAGCGGCCCGCGCAACCAGTCGTCAATCGGCACACCAAAGCCCATTTTGGGGCGCTCGATCAAGGCCTTGGGCACATGCCGATACAGCACTTGGCGCAGCGCCCATTTGCCCACGCCATCGCGCAGCTTCATGCTTTGCGTCAGGCTCCAGGCAAACTCCACCACCCGATGGTCCAGCAGCGGCACCCGGCTTTCCAGCGAAACGCCCATGGCGGCCCGATCCACTTTGACCAGAATATCGTCGGGCAGGTAGGAGAGCGCATCCAGCGCCATCATCCGCTCGATCTCATCCAGCCCGGTGAGTTGCGGCGTGTTGCCGCTCAGCAAAGTGGGCGGCTCCTGGCCGCCCATCACCACGCTCGCCGGGTCGTCCCAATGCGACACCAGCCCCAGGTAAAGCGCATCCACGCTGCTTGAGGCCAACACGCCGGCCGCTTTGTGCAACTTGTCGCCCAAGTTGGCCTGCCGCAGCGCGCCGGCCAGCAAGCCCTGCACCGGCCCCAGCAAGGCGTTCCACCGGGACGGTGACAGGGCCGTCAGGCCATGCGCGACCCAACGGCGCGCAACGGGGGGCAAAACGACGATCTTCTGCCACAAACGGTTTGCCAGCAGGTAGCGGTTGTAGCCGCAAAACAGCTCGTCCCCGCCGTCCCCCGAGAGCGACACCGTAACCTGCTGGCGCGCCAACTGGGCCACCAGAAAAGTGGGAATCTGCGACGAGTCGGAAAACGGTTCGCAATACAGCGTAGGCAATCGGGGAATAACATCCAACGCCTGCTGCGCCGACACATACAGCTCGGTGTGCTCGGTGCCCAAATGTGCCGCTACGGCTTTGGCGTGCACGGCTTCGTTGTAGCCGGCTTCATTAAAACCGATGGTGAAGGTCTTGACGCGTTGCTTTGATTGCGCCTGCATCAGCGCCACGACGGTCGATGAATCAACGCCGCCCGATAAAAACGCGCCCAGCGGCACATCGGCCATCATCTGCCGGTGCACGGCCGATGCCAGCAGCACCTCCAGTGCATCCACGGCCTGCTCGGGCGTGCCGGTAAACGGCTTGGCACAGCCGGCCATGGCCACTGCTGCGGCTGACCAATAGCGCACCAGCCTGGGCTCGGGCTGCGCCAGCGACACGCTGAGCAAACAGCCCGGCGCCAGTTTGGCGATGCCTTGGTAAATGGAGTAGGGCGCCGGGATGTAGTTGTGGCGCATCAGCAGGCACAGTGCGTTGCGGTCAATGCCGGCCGCAAAAGCCGGATGCGCCTTGAGCGCCTTCAACTCCGAACCAAACAGAAACACGGCATGTTGCCCCTGGCCCTGCCAGCCGTAGTACAGCGGCTTTTCACCCAGGCGGTCCCGCCCCAGCGTGAGCGTGCGCTCCTGCCGGTCCCACACGGCAAAGGCAAACATGCCGATGCAGCGCTCCACCGTGGCCTGAATGCCCCAGGCGTCAAACCCGGCCAGCAGCGTCTCGGTGTCCGAATGCCCTCGCCACCCTGCCTCCGTCATTGCGAGCGAAGCGCGGCAATCCATGGCTTCCAGCTCCTTGCGCAGCACCAGATGGTTGTATATCTCCCCATTGAATGCAATCACATAGCGCCCGCTGGCCGACGGCATTGGCTGATGCCCGGCCGGGGACAGATCGACTATCGACAGGCGGCGGTGACCCAGCGCAATGCCGGCTTGCTCATCAGCCCAGGTGCCAGCATCATCAGGGCCACGATGACCAATGGTCAGCGCCATGCTCGCTGCCAACCTGATTGGGTCGCCCAAACTGCCCATCCCGGCGGTCAAAAAACCAGTAAATCCACACATGCACAGGGTCTGTTGGGATGGTTATAGCAAGCGAACTTTAGGCAGTGCCCGCATACCTTCGTCGAACGTGGCCACTGCTTCACATTTGTGCGATTGGGCCAAGGCGACTATCAGGCAATCCGGGAAATCCACGCCGCCTTGCTCAAATAAATGCAGCGCCTGAACAGCGGCGGCGCGCGACTGCCAAGCCAGCGTGGCGTTGTCAAGCATCGCACGCAGCGTGCGCCCGATTGCCTCCCCCGGCAGGGCATATCGACTACGCAACACCCAGGCAAATTCCGCCAGCACAACGTCGCTGACAAAGAGACTGGCATCGCTGTGGGAATGGAACTCGACCAGTTCACGGGCGCGCTGAGCTTGTGCCTCGTCGTCGCGCAGCACCAAGCGCACCAGTACATTGGTGTCGAGTGCAATCATTGATGTACCTTGCGATGGCTGGCCGTAGTATCGGCACTGCTGCTGATGCGTTTGTCGTCCTGCGCAAGATATTGGCCCACCGCCTCGTTCATTTGCCGCACCGTGCTTGCAGCGCGATCCGGGTCATGCAACATACCGAACAAATCGGCCGCACCGCGGCGCAATGGACGTGCGCGCAGCGAGCCGTCGGCATCGATACTGAAGTCGAGTTTGCTGCCAAGCACGAGCCCAAGCTTTTCGCGGATTCCTTTGGGCAGCGTGAGCTGCCCTTTGCTGGTGATGGAGACAAGCATATTAATTCCTTGCTTTGTAAATAAGTAAGGAAATTATAGTGTTGACGCTATTTGTTTGGAAAGTAAGGAAATTCGCAATAATTCCGTATCGCACATGCGCCTAACACCAGAAAAGCCGCATATATCAATCTTTCACCTTGTTTCCCGCCGAATCGATGGCGGCTTGAACAGTGCAATTCGAGTCGCGCAGCAGCGCCCGGTACAGGGCGGCGTAACGGCCGACGCAGGCATCCAGCGTGAATTTTTCCAGAACACGCTGACGTCCTGCATGGGCCAGATGCTGTCTCGTGCCCTCATTTGTAACCAAAGCGAGTATGGCCTTGCCCAGTGCTGGCGGATTGCGCGCCGGCACAACGAGCCCGCATTCCCCATCCAGCACGGCTTCTCCATTGCCCCCGACATCGGTGACGACCATCGCAGCGCCAGCGGCCATGCCTTCGAGCACGCTGTTGGAAAAACCTTCTTCGTGCGAACTCAGCACGCCGATTTCTGCCGCCGCATAAAGCGCAACCGCGTCACTGCGCTCACCCAGCCAGAGAACATGCTCCGCAATGCCTTGCAGCTCAGCCAATTTACGCAAGTCAGCGCCTATCCCGCTGTCGCGCCCGACCATGGCTATCATCCAGTCGCCTGGCAACTCCAAGCGGATTGCCCCCAAGGCACGAACAAGGTCGCCGTGGCCTTTGTACGCCATCAGGTTGGCCACACAAACCAGCAGCAGCGTCTGTTCACTGATGCCCAGGCTTTGCCGCATCGAACTGCGCGAAGGCAGATTGTCAAATTGGGCCAGATCGATGCCGTTGTAGAGCAGGCCCAAACGGCGCGCAGGCACCCCCTCATCTTTGAGCTCTTCGACCACTGCTTTTGAATTGCCAAGCACCGCATCCATGCGCGGGTGCAGCCAGCGCTCGACCCTGGCAAGCAAGCGGTGTTTGAGCTGATAGCGGTTCAGACTGCGCCGGCTCATGATGCGAATGCGCTTGCCTGCCGCCAGGCTGCACAGCCCCCCCAGCAGGTAGGCTTGCGGCAAAAAGAAATGAACGATGGCAGGACGCAGTCGCAGCAGCAGGAAAAAGTACGAAGGCACAGAAGACAGCAGCAGCAACGGTTTCCTGAACAAGGAAGGCAGCATCTGCAAAGTCGATGCCAGGTAAGGTTCAATGATTTCTACACCTGCCTCTGCCAGCGCTGGTGCAAGCCTGCCCTTGTGGGTGATGGTATAGACCGTTGGCGCGAACCCATGCTTGATCAGGCGTGGCAACACCTGTGCCAGATGCCGCTCAGAACCGCCGACATCGAGGTTGCCAATGGCGTAAATGATCTTGAGGCTCAACGCGCCGACTCTGAAGTTGATGGGTTCACGAACACAAACTCATTGCAGCCCAAGCCGCCGCCACAGGTCTTCATTTGTACCAAGGTCAACCCTTGGTTGCGATAAAAATCGAAAATCTCTTCTGGCTTGGCGACCTCGAATGGATAACCTCCAAGCCAGTCAACCCAATCGTGAACGACCGACATGCCTCTGGATTTTTTGTATTCTTCGTAGCTGGTCAACGGATTGCGTCGCTTCAACACATCTGCCACGGCGCGACCGAGTGCAAAGTAGGGAAAGAACAGCAGCTTGACGACAAACCGGCCCAGCCCACCCGAACAGTAGATCTTTTTCACCATTTTCCAGCGCCGGCTGGTGCCGCCCTGGTCGTTATAGATGGCAATGAATAACTTGCCACCGCTGGCGACCAAAGGTGCCACATTGCCCAAGGCATGCCACATCTGTCCGGTATGGTGCAATACGCCCCAACTGTAGGCAACATCGAATTGCCCCAAGCGCTGCAGGTAATCCCGGTCGAGGACCGATCCCTCTTCCACCACCCAGTTCTCATCGTCCGGGAAATACCTACGCCGCAACTCTCTGGTGCACGCGACCGAGCGCGGGTCGTAATCGAAAGAGTGAACCTTCGCGCCCAGCATTCTTGCGGCAAGCGAAAACAGGCCGCTGCCAGAGCCAATATCGATGAACGACTTGCCAGCCAAGCCTTGCGCGCCAAGTTTGTTCTCCAGTGAGATCCTGGCTTGAGCAATTCGATCAGTATCCAGCACCGACAGGAAGCGCGTCCAGTTGGCCCCAAATTCAAAGCGCTCGCCTTCAGATACCTCTTTAGTGAAGTCGCTCACTTCTGATTGCCTCATTTAATAAGCCTTGAATTCATGATTCGCATAATTGAACTCACAGTAGCCGCCACTGAAGAAACTCAGACTCAATATTTGCGCTGGTCCTAACGAATTGACTGCTTTTGTTGCCGGTGCTTTCACAATATTCCTTCGATTCGCATTTGCTCAAGTGAGCAACAAGCTGATCAACATTTTCCACCTGTAGCAGGCCGCTTTCTTTGAAAAAATCTTTTTGACTTTTGGTGGAAACTCTACCAATCACCGGTTTTCCCAACGCCATCGCGTACAAGCCCTGACCGATCCAATGAGTGCCCAATTGTTCCACCACCACATCCGACCTTCGGTAGTATTGAATCAGGATGTCAAATGACACCACATCCTGCCATTTGACAACATCTTCAATACCCTGCGCCTTGGCATACGCCATAGCATCAAAATAATTGCCCTTCTTAAAACAAATACAAATGAATTTGCGTTTGGCGATCGCCTTGTATTTTTTTAATCCATCAAAAAGTAATTTCCAGCCCTTGTCACCCAGCAGCTCGTTGCCTTGGGAAAAACGCACTGGAAACAAGATTCGGTAACACTCGGGAAGAGGTGGTAATGGAGCTCTGAACCTGGCCATTTCAAGTATGTCGATATTGATTGAATATCTGGTCAATCTTTTGGGTTGATCCGCTCCTGCCAATAGGCGTTCGAGCAATGAATCAATTTCAATATCGAACCCTGGAACGAAGTATGAATAATGAGTACAACTTTTTAAACCGGACACCTGCGCGCTCACAAAGCGGGATTTCAGATAGCGCAGGAATGGTTTGATGAATCGCTTCAACCCGGTCACTTCCGACACAGACATTGCAGGCCATTCTGGATTGCAAAATAGAGAAATATCGTTGCCATAGGCCAGCGCTACAACTTGTTTCCCAGCCAGCCAGCGTGCCAGTGAAATGCTGGGACCCGACAGAAGTATCAAATCCGCGCTTTTCAACTGGGCCAGCAATTTGAAATGAAATAGCCAAGGGAAAAGATACGATAAATGATGATGGAAAGCTATTTTTTTGATGGTCACGCCCTGGGTAACCTGGACGGAATCATCGCCCCATCTGATCCTGGGATTGCTTAGTGTGTCGTGTTCATCAGCGTCGTAGTAATGGATCACTGGGTTGCAGTATTTCTTGAGCAAGATAGCATATTCCGTTGGCAGACAATTCATTGAACCAACCACGACCGCTTTCATTCGTTTCCCCGATGCAAATCGGGGTGGCTCCAGCCTGCCTTTTTGAAGGCGGCCCTGGCCATCGTTGACGAGCCCGCTGCTAACAACAACATGGCAAGCCCAAACCCCATCGTCATGCCGATTTCCCCTAACCTGCTATTTTGATGCGGCAGCAACAACGCCAGGCAGAAGCCGCCAATGAAAGTGATCAAATAGATGATGGTCACGTCCTCAAAATACCATTTGAGGTTGAGTCCCGGTTCAAACTTTCGATGGACGAAGGGCAACCAGACGACGAACGACAGCAAGTTGAGCCCCAACCACACATAACCTGCACCTACCGCACCAAAGTGAGTGGCAGCCCAGGTAATGGTTGGTATCAACAACAACGCAAAGATGGCATTCCCCATCAAATGCAGACGCAAGTCTCCCTTGGCATACTGGAGATAGTAAGGAAAGGCCGCAACCGCAAGAATCCCATTGCCAATTGCGTACAGGATCAAAATCTGTGCGCTGTGATTCGCTAAAGTCCGGTCACCGGTCCAGCCCCACAACAAAGACTCGGCAAAAAATGTCACGGTCGCGGAGGCGCTGGCGGCAAATATGGCCACCAGTTGGGTTGCGCTGCGGTAGATGTGGATCAATCCCGCATGGTCCCCTTCAGCTTCCAATTTCGACATGCGAGGCAGGATGGCGGCACTGACGGGCCCGTTGATCAGCGTGACCGCGCTGGCAACGACAATCGCTAGCGTGAAGTAGCCGTATTGCGCCAGCGGCAATATTTTCGAAAGTATCAATTTATCCGTTTGTGTCACCAACACCCAAACCGACGAAGTGAATGCGATGGTCAATGAAAATTTAAGTACCGGCTGCAACGGCTTCCAATCCCAACCCGGCTTGGTATTTTGTGGAATAACAGGCAGCGAACGGTTGGCGTAAACCATCAGGCCAAGAAGTTCCACCACTGCGATAGCTAGTTGGAAGCCAAAAAACAGCGTTGGCATTCCACTCACTAACATCAATAGTGGCAGCACGCCGACAAAACGAACAGTAGCAATAAGCGAATTGAACCAGCTCAGCCACACCAACTTTTCAGCACCGCTGATGATGCCGCGATACAGGCCACATATCCAGCGCATGGCAATGATGATCGCCATCAGTTGCAGCGCTGCCTGCACTTCAGCGTGCGGCAGCATCGAGGCCTGCAACCATTGGTGTGCGATATAGCCCGAGCTGGCAAGTAAGACCGCGCCGCCTACCAGAGCGACCGCTAAAAATACACCTTCCATGGCCCGCACCAAACGCCGATAATTCAGAGCAGTGCTGGCACCGCCATGAAAGCGCGCCGTTTCGCGCGCCACGGTCGGGGTTAAACCAATGTCCAACAAAGCAAACCACGCCTGTAGCATTGCAAAGAAGCCGACCAAACCATACGCTTCTGCGCCCATGTACCTGATGTACACCGGTACCATGATGATCCCGATAAGCGTGACGTAGATCTGGCTGACATAGTTGGCGAGGATATTGCGCTTGAGGGACATTGGGCGCTGCTCACCGCGTCCGGCTAGCCATGAACTTCTTTTCCATTTCTAGCAGCTCGCGCCTGCGCTC
>Ga0315272_10000250_pt1 | contig 26436 bp, 17 predicted proteins | sample C3_middle_MG_FD_203918 | JGI IMG/M metagenome (GOLD analysis project Ga0315272, IMG submission 203918) | Sediment microbial communities from Yellowstone Lake, YNP, Wyoming, USA - C3_middle | ecosystem: Environmental > Aquatic > Freshwater > Lake > Sediment | place: USA: Wyoming | collected...
TATCAGACAGCTCTTGCGGAAGCAGAACGGCTGTGGGACGCCCCCGCCAAATCGCCCGAAGCCGACCAACTGGACGTGCTGGCGATGTTGATCGAGGATTACGAGCGTCAGCACTACTCGATACCAGCCCCTGATCCTATTGAGTTTCTGCTCCACGTTATGGAAAGCCGCGGTCTGACTCGCAAGGATTTGACGCCCTGCATCGGCCCCCGTGGCCGAGTCTCGGACATTTTGAACCGCACTCGGCCCTTGACGCTGGAGATGATTCGGCGCTTGGTGGATAAGTTGAATTTGCCAGCCGAGGTGCTGATTCAACCCTACGAATTACAGGGGAAGGCCGCCTAATTTCTTCGATACCAATCAAGCAGCATCCCGAAGAGTCACTTCCACATGCTTGCCCAGGCGGGCAAGCATATTCACCAGCATGTCGATGGTGAAGCGGTTAATTTTTCCGCGCACCAGATCGCTGATCCTGGGCTGGGTAACGCCCATTTTTTTAGCCGCCTGTTTTTGAGTCATGCCATGTTTTTTTATACAGCTCTCAATATCCATCATAAGACGGCTTTTGATTTTCATGCTTTCCCGCTCGGCGGGATCGGTTTCCAACGCATCCCATACGTTCTTGAATGTCTCTGTCATGGCGTCATCCCGATTTCTTTTTCACCATGGAAAAGTGCATTTTAAGACCAAAAACCGGTTGGTTTTCGGTAAAAATGAACTACACCCGCAGCAAGCTGCGGGGAATTCGACCCTAAGAAAGATTAAACACATTATCAATTGGTTAGCTTGGCCAGCCCCCACTTGCATTGAAAACTTTAAATATGAGGAACGTCCCCTTTTGCCCCAGAGGATTAAACCAGGGGCTACCCCTGGTTTCTTTAAGAAATCGGGCTCCGTCCCCTTTCTACTCCCTCTTTGAATATCCAAACGGAATCTTTAATGATTGCGCCCACGGAATTCTTCGGAGTTTCTCAGAATGATCATCTCCTCCACACTTTTCGCAGCCTTTCTCGGGTGTCCAACCAAATGTTATCTCCATTCGCTCGGTAGAACAGGAACGGGAAACGCCTACGCCGACTGGCATCGAATGCAGAACGAGTCTTATCAGCGCGAGAGAATCAAATGCATTAAGTCGGAATATGCACCCGATGAATGCCGTATCGGTCTGGACGGTGTGGGAAAACTAAAAACGACTAATTGGCGACTGGCCGTGGATATCGTGGTCCGCGTGCAGCAATTGGAATCCAGCCTCCACGCGGTCGAGAGTGTTCCGCCATTAGGAAGAGGCAAGCCCAGTCAATTCATCCCGATTCAATTCATCTTTAGTAACAAACTGACCCGAGACGACAAGCTCCTGCTGACGTTCAACGCATTCGTTTTATCAAAACAACTCGGACGCGAAGTCAGACTCGGCAAAATCGTTCACGGTACCAACTTGGTTACAACGAAGGTGAGCACCGTCGCCTTCATGAACAAGGTACAGAAACTCACCGGGAAAATTACAGCATTGCTTTCATCAAAGTCCCCGCCGGACCTCGTTTTGAATCGGCATTGTGCCGAGTGCGAGTTTCAAACGCCATGCAGGCAGATGGCCATCGAGAAAGACGAACTCAGCTTGTTGGCTACCATGACAGAGAAGGAACGTACGAAGCTCAATAGCAAAGGCATCTTCACTGTCACGCAACTCTCCTATACGTTTCGGCCACGTCGACGGAAAAAAGCTCTGGCTGAAAAATTAGAGAAATACCACCATTCCCTCAAGGCTCTCGCAATTCGAAATCGCAAAATCTACATCGTCGGCAGTCCGAAACTGCAGGTAGAAGGAACGCCGGTGTTTCTGGACGTCGAGGGTCTTCCTGATCATGATTTCTATTACCTGATCGGCATTAGGTTTCAAACTTCTCATGGTGTGATTCAGCATAGCCTTTGGGCCGACAGCGTAGCGGAAGAGGCGCAAATCTGGGCAGATTTCCTCTGTATCCTGACAAAAATCGAGAGCCCGGTCTTGATACACTACGGGAGCTTCGAGACAGCCTTTGTGAAACGACTGTGCGAACGCTATGGAGAGCCGCCCGAAGGCTCTGGGGCAGCCAAAGCCCTCGACTCTGTGGTCAACCTCGTCTCCGTGATCTACGGACAGGTTTATTTTCCAACCTTCTCCAACGGGCTAAAGGACATCGCCGGATATCTTGGATTCAGATGGTCTGATTCGACTGCATCGGGAGTGCAGTCAATCGCGCGATATCATGAATGGGCAGCTTTCGGAGAATCATCTGTAAAACAGGCCCTTTGCACCTACAACACGAATGACTGCGAGGCACTTGAGCTGGTGGCGAACAAGTTGGTGGAGTTGCAGCAAAAAGTTTTGTCAGATCACAAAGCCTCGCAGCAAGATGATTTCGTGGACGCAACCTTACTGAAGCGTGAGCATCCTCATGGTTTCAAGCGCAACACATTTGTTTTTCCTGAACTCGATGTCATCAACAAGGCTGCTTACTGGGACTACCAACGCGAGCGGATCTACGTGAAGTCAAATATGAACGTGAAACGTGCATTGAGACTGGCTTCGAAAGCTCAACCTGCTTTGTTGCCAAACATAGAGATTGAGCTTGCACGACCTCGCTTGTGCCCAAAGTGCAACTCGAGAAAGGTGTCTCTGAAGAATAAGGGGGGCAAGACCGTCCTTGATGTCAAGTTCATGAGGCACGGAATAAAAAGGTGGATAATTCGCTACAAATTCCATCGCTACATTTGCCTGGATTGTGGAGGAACATTTCAATCGCCTGACAGGCCATGGACTCGCAGCAAGTATGGTTCCGGGATGATTGCGTATACACTCTACCAAAATATCGAACTGCGGTTGTCTCAGGAAAGTATCGACCGCAGCATTAGCAAGATATTCGGTTTTCCGGTGTCACTCGGTAGGACAAATAAAATCAAAGCAAAAGGTGCTGAGAAATATGAAGACTATTACCAAAGTCTCGTCAAAAAACTATGCAGCGGTCGACTGCTCCACGTTGATGAAACAAAAATCAGTGTGCGGGGCAGGGCCGGATTCGTATGGGTCATCGCGAACATGCAAGAAGTGGCCTACTTCTACAGCGAAACACGACAAGGCGACACCATCCACAACATGCTGAAAGAATTCAAGGGGGTATTGGTGACTGATTTCTACTCCGTCTACGACAGCATCCAATGTCCTCAGCAAAAGTGTTTGATCCATCTCATTCGAGATCTGAACGACGATGTCTTGAAGCACCCATACGACGAGGAGCTTAAACTGCTCGCGAAGAGTTTCGCGGCCCTGGTGAAGCCGATGGTGAAAAGCGTTGATCTCCACGGCCTAAAAAGCTACTTCCTAAAAAAGCACTTAACGCCTGTGGATCGTTTCTTTAAGCACCTTGCGCAGATCGAGCCACAAAGCGAGCCCGCATCCAAGTGCAAACAACGTTTTGAAAAGAACCGAGACACCCTGTTTACCTTCCTGAAATACGACGGTGTTCCTTGGAACAACAACAACGCCGAGCATGCGGTCAAAGCTTTCGCCATGCTACGTCATGTGATCAATGGAGTGACCACGGAGAAGGGTCTTCGAGAATACTTGATACTGCTCAGCATTTGCGAGACATGCAAATACAAAGGCATCGACTTTTTGGATTTCTTGCTGGCGAGTGAGAAAGACGTCGATGCTTTTGCGGCGACGAGGTACCGCAAAAGCGGCCATAGAAAACAGAAGTTCAGAGTTTTTTCTAACTTGCCGACATAACTGGATCGGAATCTTGCTCCGCTTGCTTACCTCCGGCCTTCGTCGGTATGACGAGAATGGCATTTATCACGACTTTTGCAAAAGGCTCCTCAGCTATCAGCTTTTGCCTGTCAATTCCATTCACTCTGTCAATTTTTCTCCAAGTCCCGAAGCCCGCTCCACCCTTCTGCCCACCGCCGCCTCAATCTCCTGCGGCCGCCCGACCAGGGCGACCTGACGCCTGGCCCGGCTGATCCCGGTATAGAGCAATTCCCTGCTCAACAGGGCCGAATCCTCTCCGGGCAGGACCAGGGCAACCCGGTCAAATTCAGAACCCTGGCTCTTGTGGATGGTCATGGCAAAGGCTGTTTCATGTGCAGGCAACTGACGCAGGGAATAGGAGCGCACCCCCTCCCTGTTTTCCGAGAAGAAAAAGGCCTTGAGCCCTTCGCCGTCTTCCCCTGGCCAGAGGATGCCGGTCTCGCCGTTAAAAAGTCGCAGCGGGTACGAGTTGGCCTGAATCAGCACCGGTCTTCCCTTGTACCACGGGGTGCTGGGTTCGATCAGCCGGTGCAGGGACAGCACCTTTTCCGCATACCTGTTCAGAGACGAGACCCCCATCGGTCCGAGCCGGTGGGCGCAGAGCAGCCGGAATTGTTCAAACAGCGTCAGGGCCGCAAACGGGCTGGCCGTCTCCAGAAAAGGGCGGTATCCGGCCAGGATCATTTCCGCCAGGGGGTGACTCGAATCACCTTGCACAAGCGGAGGCAGCAAGCTGACCTCTGCCGAGCCCTGCTGACACAGAGAAACCGCCTCCTCCGCCTGCCCGGCATGTATTGCACTGGCCAGGGCGCCGATCCCCTCGTGCGGGGAGAACCGGAAGCTCTCCGTAAGCCGGACAACACACCGGAACAGGGGATTATTCCCCGCCCCAGCGCCGTCCAAAACCGCCGCACAGATATCCCCCAGGATGGACCCTGCCTCCACCGAGGCAAGCTGGTCCTTGTCGCCGAGCAGAACCAACCGCGCCGTGGGCGGCACCGCCGCAAAGAGCTTGGCCATGAGGGCCACATCGATCATGGACGCCTCATCGACCACCACCACCTCGCAAGGCAAGGGATTCTCACGGTTATACCGAAAGGTGGTCGGGTTCTCTGCCCGGTAGCCCAGGGCGCGATGGATGGTCGCCGCCTTGGCGGGCATGGCCGCAATCAGTTCCGGCGGCATTGCCTCCCCCTTTTTCTTCTGGAGGGACTCGGTGAGCCGGGCCGCTGCCTTGCCGGTGGGGGCAAGAAGCAGGATGCGCGGCGACGGCTCTCCTGAAGCCTTAGCGTAGAGCAGGAGCAGGGCCAGATATTTCGTAACCAGCGTGGTCTTGCCGGTGCCGGGGCCGCCGGTGATCAAGCCAAGACGCTCCCGGAAAATCCCGGCGCAGGCCTCGCGCTGCTGGGCATCCTGCGCCGTGCCGGTGAAGAGTTGTGAGAGGCAGGACGCGAGCAGGTCCTCCTGCACCGTCACCGGATGTGCCGCCCTGGCCCGAATCTCCCGGACCAGTTCCTCCTCGTAAAGCCAGTAGCGTTGCAGGTACAGCCGGTGTCCTTCAAGCACCAGCGGGGCAAGAGTGCCATCATGGCTCACCAGAGGGCTTTGCTGAAGTTCCGCGATCAGTTCTGCAATTGACTCCCGGAGGGGGCCGGGGGGTGGGTGAAGTTGCGAGCTGCCGGGTTCTTCGCTGTTCCCCCCTCTCCCTGGCCCTCCCCCGCCGGGGGGGAGGGAACTTTCCACCAGCCGCTCCAGATCAAGGCAGACATGGCCATTAGCCACGGCCTTGCGGGCAAGGGCGGCAAGGACAAAGGTTCTGGGGGTTGCGCTGGGGGCAATCCGCTGAAGGGTTCTGACAAAATAACGGTCGAACTGGTCCAGCACCCCGCTGGCAATGAGCTGTTCAATCTCTCTGATCATGCGCCCTCCCCTGCCAGTCTTTCAAATATTCCAGAGAGCTGTTCGATGCGGGCCAGGGGCGGCAGGTCGGCAAACACCCCGAAATCCGAGCCGGAATCCGGGTGCATCCCCTTGAAAAACAGGTAGAAGACCCCGCCGAAATCCCGGTCGTATTCATAGCCGGGCAGGCGGCAGGTCAGATACCGATGCAGGGCCACGGTGTAGATGTGGTATTGCAGGAAATAATGATGGTGTGCCATGACCGCAGGCAATTTGGCCCTGGCGTAGTCATCCCGGCTGGCGCCAAGGTGGTTGCTCTTGTAATCCATCAGATACCATTTGCCTTCAAAGACACAGACCAGATCGATAAACCCCTTGAGAAAGCCGCGCAGGGGGATAAAGCGCAAGGCCCGCAAGGCCTCGGCATACCCGGCGGGAATACCCTGGGGATGGTCGCTGAATGGCTGGGCCAGAAATGCGGCGGACAGGCTGGCGTCCTCGCCCAGGCCTGCGCCCACCGGAAAGGTGAAGGGCATCTCGTTGAGGCGCTGGGCATTGCCGATATCCCCCAGGCAGAAGGGCTCAGCTGCCCACAGAGGGGTTCTGAAAACCTCGGCGAATGCCCGGCAGACCGGGGCAAGCCACAAATCCTGATACCCGTAAAAACGCAATTGGTCCCGCACCTGTTCCCGCAACTGGGCTGGGTTTTCTTGCGGAAAAGAGGCTACCTCAAAAAGGGTGTGGAAAAAATTGCCAGCCACCGGGCCTTTGGGAAACTTGGCCAGCGGAATCGCGGAGTCGGAACGAGTCGGCGTTTCCGCTGGCGTTGCGGCCTCAACCGGATCATCACCCACTGCCTCCATCTCCCGTTCCCCAGGGTCTTGACCGCTCTGGGCAGTGAGATGAGAGAAACTGCCGATCCGCCACACCTGGGCCAGCTTGCAGATCGGGGTGCGACAGGTCAGAAATTCAGACACAACCGGCTTGCCCGCTTCGTCAGCCGAACCCGGAACCATCTGCAACTGCCGGACCTGCCAGCCTTCGCCTGCCTTGGCGCGATCCTGAAGCCGGGCCAGCAGTTCCTGGGCAGTGCAGCCTTTGAGATGCTGCGGCAATGCCTCCGGGCTGCTGGCCTGATCCCCATGCAGGAGCCAGGCCAGGGCGCTGGCATCGTACCCGGAAACCGGCGCCCAAAGAATATGGCAGCAATGCCGGGCGCGGGTCATGGCCACATAGGCAAGGCGCAGCTCCTCGGCAAAACGCTCGGCAGCAGCCAGGGCACGGGCCTGCTCATCGGGGAACAGGACGATCCTGCCCTGCCAATCGGCCTCCGGGTCGTGGAGGCTGACAAACGGCTGCCTGCCTGCACCGCCGCCTCCCATAAAAAGATAAGGGCAATACACCACCGGATACTCAAGCCCCTTGCTGCGGTGGATAGTGACCAGTTGCACGGCATCCTCGTCGCTTTCCAGACGCAGCTCGGCCTCCTCGCCGGTTTCGCTTGCGGTAAGGGTCCGGCTGAACCAGTCCACCAGCATGGCCGGACTGAGATGATTCCGGCTCTCCGCCTCCTGGAGCAGTTCGGCGAGATGACGCAAATTGGTCAGGCGGCGCTCTCCGTCTTCCAGCAACAGCAACCGACCGGTAACACCCTGCTGCTGCCAGGCACACATCAGCATCCGCATGACCCCGTTTTTTTGCCAGATACCCTGCCAGGAAGAAAACCGGACCATGAGCGCGTGCAACTCGGCTTCCGCCTGGTTGAGCCGATCAAGATTGATGGCGGTAAAGCCGAGCATCGTGGTGGCAAGAGCCTTGCGGAGCAGTTGCTCGTTGCCCGGCTCAGCCACCGCGGCAAGAAGTCGCAGGCACTCTTGCGCCTCGGGGCTTCCCCAGACACTGGCCTTGCTCTGGAGTACGGCGTTGATGCCCCGGCCCCGCAAGGCAGCCTGAATCTCCGCAGCTTGGGTGTTGGTGCGGACCAGCACGGCAATGTCCCCGGCCCGGACGGATCGTGTCCCGAGCTTTGCCTCCCCGGTCAGCAGCCCGACGATATCTCCGGCAACCAGATCGGGGATCAGGGGCACAAGCTGATTTTTGACCAGCCGCCCACCTCTGGTTGGGCAGAGGCCCTCGGGCAGGGTGAGAAACTGGAGGGGCTCCGAGCCAAGGCTTGGAGAATGCCAAAGATCTTCCGCGCCAGGCCGCGCGGCAACCTGGGCGTAGCCGATGCGGGCATCGCCAAAAGGCTGGGCCGACGTGCCGTACAGGCAGTTCAGCGCCGCCACCATTTTCCGGTCGGCCCGCCAGTTGGTGGCCATGGTGTATTTTTCCGACGCCGCTTGACCGGCGGCGTCGAGATAGGCATGGATGTCCGCGCCCCGGAAGGCATAGATGGCCTGCTTGGGATCGCCGATCAAAAAGAGGGCCTCCTTGCCGCTTCCCCCGTAGATCGTCCGGAAGATGCGGTACTGAACCGGATCGGTGTCCTGGAACTCGTCGATGAGCGCCACGGGAAATTTGGCTCTGATCCGCTGGGCAAGCTGCGCGCCGGTTCCCTGGCCGCTCTGCAAAGCCCGGTCCAGCCCGGTGAGGAGTTCATCAAAGGATTGCTGCTGCCCGGCCAGCAGGCGTTTGGGCAATTCGGCCCGGATATAGCGCGCTGCCCCGGCAAGAAACCGGGTCTGACTGCTTGCGGCCATGGCCTCGGCCTGGGCAACCAATCTGCCCCAGGGAGCAAAAAATGGATTGCCTTGCACTAGGCCTTTTTTCAGGGCCGTTGCCGTGAACACCTTGCCCTCCGGCTGAAAGATGTTTTCCGCGGCAAGCAGTTCCGCCTGGCTTGGCAGGGCAAAGGCCTTTGGCTCTGCCTGGGCAAAAAAATCGGCAAGCCGGTCCAGCAGGCCTTTGGCCAACAGGGTTTTAAAGGAGGCGGTCAGCCCCTCCGCCAGGGCAAAATACTGGCCCAAGGCCTCGCGCTGCTCCTGCCAGCAAGCCCTGGCCTCGGCATAACATCGGCAGTATTCCGGCAGCAAATCCAGAATCTCGCCCTCCGCCGGAATCTCGCCGGCAATGGCGAAATCGCCGTGCCGGACAGCCTCTTGGGTCAAGGCGCGCAGTTGGGCGGAAGAAACGCCGTGCCGGATGAGGCTTGCCACCCGATGATCGCAATCGTAAAAAAATCCGCTCCAGTAATCCTCGGTGATCTCCCGCACCAGTGCCCCGGTGGCGCCGGTAAGCTCCAAATCAAAGAGCAGCCCGGTTTCCAGGGCATGCTGCTGCAAGATCCGGTGGGCAAAACCGTGGATGGTGGAGACCGCGGCCTTGTCAATGTCGCTCACGGCCCGGGCTAGAAGCCGATGGTCCGCCTCGGGATCGGCGCTACGCTCAATGAGTTGGCATAAAAACGGGTCATCCCCGCCGTGCTGGTCCTCAAAGACCTGCGCCGCCGCCCGCAGCCGCGTCCTGATCCGTTCATGCAATTCGGCGGTGGCCGCCTCGGTAAAGGTGACCACCAGAATCTGCTCCACGGTCAGCCGCCGTTCCAGCAACAGGCGCAGGTAGAGGGAGGTGATGGAATAGGTCTTGCCGGTGCCGGCGCTGGCCTCAATGAGCTGCACCCCCGTACTGGCTACCAGAAGCGGATCAAAGGCCCGGCTCATAATTCCTCCATTCGTGCGAGCATGGGGGCGAAAATCCGGGTGGCAAGCTCGGCAAAGGCCGGAGAGACAGGCAGGGCCTCAGCAAAAAGCTGGCGGCAGTACGGGTCATCCCCCTCGCCTGGGGCAAAGTCGTTGCCCAGATATTCCTCTTCGGCCCTGGCAAAGGCAGTAATTCGCCGCTCCTCTTCGCTTCCCTTGCCGGAGGCAATGGTCCGGGAAAACACCAAAGCGCTTTTGGGGAAAAATGGCAGGGCCACATTGGAGCCCTCGGCAAACAGGCCGGCCATATCGAGCAGCACGCTTGCAGCCTCTGGCACCGGAGAGAGACGGAGAACCTGGGCTGTTCCCTTGTCGCGGCCTCTGCCGATCACGATGGTTTCGCAGCGCTGGTCATCCGGGGCAACGGCGGAGAGAAAAAGATGCTCAAGCCAGACCGGCAGCAGGATCTTGCCATGGAGCAGGCTGTTGGTCCAATACACATGGCCGGATGGGTATCTTCCACTCAGCTCGCCATGCAGGGTGAACTCCGGAGAAAGGTCGATTTCCCGGCGCACAGGCGGAAGTTCTTGGTCGTTCCCCTCTGGCCCATATTTGAGGATCTGCTCCACGATGGGACGCACCGTATCCCTGATCTCGGCGAAAACCGCCTGCGCGCCCTGACCCAGGGGAACCCGCCCCTCCCCCCGCCAGCGGGCGAGCAAAATTTCCGGCTGTGCCAGCCCCTCCCCTTTCATGGCCAGAAGATCCCGGCTCAGTTGATATTTCTCCAGGGCGTCGAGATGGATGGGTTCACGATCCTGAATCTCCCGGCTTCTGTCCTGCAAGAAAAGGCCGAGCCGGTTTTCAAGAAACCAGCGGACCGGATGCGAAAAATATCGGGACAAATCCGACAGGGAGATTGAGGCAGAGCCCAAGGCTACCGGCGGCAAAGGCTCGGGGAGAAAGGCGTGCCGGGTGCGAGGCCCTGCCTGTTTTGCCTGGGCGGCCCGGCAATATTCCGCGGCAAAGCTGCACAGCCGTTCATCCGCTCCGGAAAAATATTTCTGGCTGAAGGGCTGGAGAGGGTGCCGGACCACGATCCGCTCCACCAGCCTTTTTCTCCGCGCGTCGAAGCTGTCCCCGCCAGGATCGGGGGCATCATCCCCAAGGCTGAAACTCTCGGCCAGGCTGTCGATCAGCTCTTCAACCACCACGGCAGGGGGAAGCTCCTTGCCGTCGCGCAGGGTGTTGCCCTGATAAAAGACCAGAAATTTGCCGCGGGCTGCAAGCAAGGCTTCCAGAAAAACATACCGGTCATCGTTGCGCTTAGCCCGGTCGCCCCGCTGCGGGTAGCGGGCGATCAGATCAAAACTCTGGGGGTGCTCCACCCGAGGAAAATCCCCGTCGTTCATGCCCAGCAGGCAGATAACCTTGAAGGGGATCGAACGCATGGGCAGCATGCCGCAGAAGGTAAGGCCGCCCTCAAGAAAACCCTGAGCCGTTGCCTGGACGGAAAGCTTCTCCTTAAGCAGGATCATAAGCCCGTTCAGGTCAAAGGGCTGACTGAAGCCGGCATCCTGGGCCTCAAGAGTGATCTGGGCCAGGCCATCACGGATTTTCTGGAGTTGCCAGGCCTGGGGGGAATCCTCCAGAAAAAGGGCCTGGAGCAGATCGTTCAAAACGCGCTGCCAGTCATGTATCTCCCTGGCGGCGGACAGCTTCTCTGCCTGAGCAAACAGGGTCTCGCAAAAATGGATAAACCGACCGGCAAGTTCCGCAGCCTGGCCCTCGATCTCCTCATAGGGCAAAACATCGCCCAGGAAAGCCCCGTCCGCGCGGACAGCATACCCCATAGCCAGGCGATCAAAGCCGAACCGCCAGGTGTTCTGCCGCTCTTTCGGCTGCTGCAACGCCTCCCGGTGCAACTCGTCAATGCCCCACCTGATCCCGGTCTTTTCCACCCAGAACCTGATCTTGGGCAGGTTCTCAGGAGCAATGCCGAAATTGAGGTGGATTGCCCCGCAGGCCAGCAGTTCCAGCACCTCCGAGACCGTCATTCTGCCGGGAGCCATCTGGAGAAATCGGAAGAAAACATCAATGAGCGGGGTGCCGCTCAGCAGGGACCGGTCCGCGATCCGAAACGGGATAAAACGCTTGTCCTCAGGAGAAAGCCCGAAAACCGCCTCGATGAGCGGAGCGTAAGCCGAAACCTCGGGCAGCATGACCACAATGTCGCGGGGGGCAAGCCCAGGATCATCCTGGAGCAGGGCCAGCAATTGATCCTGAAGAACCTCGACCTCGCGGAGACGGCTATGGCAGGCGTGGATGCGGATGGAGGAATCCTGTTCGGCCAACATCAGGGGCGAGGCGTTGCCGCCTGCCGGAGAGCGATGGTTCAGATGCAGGATATCGTTGTGCAGCACCTCCAGCATGGTCTGCGGCGCGGCATGGGCGATGTAGTGTTCTCCTGCCTCGACATAAGAGACCGAGCCTTCAAGAACCTCCTGAAAATCCCGGGCCATGGCGCCCATGGCGGCAAGAAGCGGATGGCCGACCTCCAGATACAGGTCTGCCTCAACCAGACCGGAAGGCAAGCGGGCCAGGACGCGGTGGGCCTCGGCCTGGGTGCGGATGTCGGCAAAGTAGCCTTCCGCAGGGGAGAAAAGATGAAAATGCACCGGGATTATGTGCGCCAGTTCGCCCATGATGCCGAGATAAACCGTGGGCAGGGTGTCGATGCCAAACAGGGAAACCCTGGCGGGCAGGAGCTGAGGAAAGGGGATGGCCCCTGCGGCCAGAGCCTGCCGGGCTCGCAGCATGAGCCGGGCCGGGGAGCAGCAGCCCAGATGCGCCACCAGCAGCCGCCAGAGCTTGGGCTGCCAGAGATCCTCCGCCAGATCATGGGCAAAGGCCCGGTTCTCTCCGTCCTCCCAGGCCAGGATCATCTCGGGGCGATACACCGCGTACTGATCAAAAAGATTGGCGATCTGCCGGGCAAGCTGAAGCTTCTTGCTCAACGGGCCATCGGCGAGATAGGAGGTCAGGGGGGAAAAATCAGGATCGCGGCGGCAATCCTCCAGCAGAGCGCAGATCACAAAGGCAAGCCGTTCCCGGCTGTACCGCTGCACCAGGTCGCCCTCCTCCCCAAGGGTTGCCCGCAGGACGCGCTGGATAAACTGCCTGGGGTGAGGAAAATCGGGATTGGCCCACACTCCGAACCTGCCGGAAAGCTGCATGGCAAGCCAAGTCGCCATGCCCTTGCTTTGCACGACGATACACTCTGGGGCAAGCGGCGAGGAAAGGGGCGTGCGGAAAACATCTGCCAGGGAGTCCAACAGGGATTCAACCCTGTTGGCCCGATACATATGCATGGCGCTCTTCATGACCTTATCCGGCACCATGCGGCAGAGCTACGACAGAGGATCAGGCCGCAAAGCGACGGAGACAGTCCTGTAACCTGATGACAAGCTGGCCAAGTTCGGGCTTGGATATCTGATCGTCCGCGCCCACGGCATGTCCCTTGTGCAGGGCCAGGTCGTTGACCAACGAAGAAAAAAGCATGACGGGAATGCCATCGTACCCGGTATTTTCCTTGATCCGCTTACAGAGATTATGCCCATCCATGCGCGGCATTTCTATATCACTGACCACGGCCAGCACCTCCTGATGCAGAGTGCCTTTGGTTCTCAGTTTCTCTAGATATTCCCAGGCATCCTGCCCGTCCGAATGGGCGACAACCCGGTATCCCGCCTTTTCCAGCGTTTTTCGGATCTGATCCTGGATGATGCGCGAATCATCGGCAATGATCACGGCCTTGTCGGCCTGCGCCCCCTCGGGTCCCACCGAGATTGCATGGGCTTCGGAATCAATGACCATGCTGGGGTCTATGGTGGCGATAATGCTCTCGAAATCAACCATCTGGATGATATTGCCGTCCACAAGGCACACCCCTGTGAGGCTGCTGTAATGGGAAATAATTGGCGGCGGCGGCAGGATTGCCGTCCAGCTGACCCGATAAACCTTATCCACCCCATGGGCAATGAAGCCGAAAAACTTGCCATTGATCTCGGTGACAATGACCACCCACTTGGCCTTTGCCTCCGGGGAATGATCCGGCTCATAGCCAAACCAATCACAGAGATCAACCAAGGGGATGGTGCGATCCCGCAACAGGAAAACACCTTTCATGGACGAAACGCTTTCCGGGATTTCAGTGAGGGTTTCCGGCATGGCGACCAACTCACGGACCTTGGCGGCATTGATGCCGTAAGCCGTCCTGCTGATAGAATCGGTGGTCTGATCACGCCACTGGAGAAAAAAGGTAATTATCTCCAGCTCATTTGTCCCTGCTTGCAAAAGAATGTCGGTTTTGTAACCAGTGGCTTGGCTCATGTAAGGCTCCAATGTGCGGGATACTGCCCAGAAAGGATGACTATCTGTTACAATTATAGGAAAGCGGGAAATTACTCAACTAAATAATCAAGCGCGGCAGAGTGATGGGGAGAGAACACGGACAGGTTCCTACGCCCTATATTTTTTGCAAAACCCCGGCCATGATCTGAAACAGATTCTTGGCTTGAATGGATTTGACGCAGTAATCATCCATCCCGGCGGCCAGGCATTGCTCTTTGTAACCCTGCATGGCATGGGCGGTGAGGGCGATGAACAGATCATTGGTCCCCCCTTCTGGTGCATGCTTAAAAAGTGGGCATGGGCATCAAGCCCCACTTGTGATTGTCTGTGGTTATTACCACGGACCGGACCCCATGGCTAGAGGCTTCCAGGTCAACAAGCAAAACCGGCCTCCGCTTCAAACCGACCTTAAAGATATCCGCCGGGGGCACGGGCCGACCGCTGACATCATCCACCCGCATGAAAATGAGCCGCTCGACCTCATAATTGGTTTCCACCGAACCCCAGGTCCGGACATAATTATAAAAAATCCGGAAAAACCTGCCTAACCCGCCGCTGAATCGATGCTGATGCCATTCGAGAATCTCGGGAAACCGCTCCAGCATGTGGTCGGAAAACCGCCGGTCCTCCTCGGTGAGCAAGGCATTCAAGAAAAAATCCCCAGGCAACAGATACACCGCGTTGGCCTCCTTGCCTTGCAGGGCCTCCCGCACCTGAGCCGAGCCAAGGGCAGCCTGATACACCGCTTGAATCTCCTGGCTCGGGCGGGGAAACACGGAAACAATCAGGCGGGAATCCGCAGCCCTGACCATGGGCAGCGTACGCACCGTATGGCTGCGCAGAGCAAAAGCCAGCAGCACGGCCAGGGTCACGGTCAGACAGTAGGCCACAACAATCCCCAGCCATTTTGGCTGAATCCTGCCAAAGAGCAGCCGATACAGCCGCCCCCCCGGCTCGCCGGGCAAAAACATGGGCGTCTGGGCCATGTAGTTTTCATAGGCCTCGGGCTGCTCCTGCTGCATCCGCCACTCTTCATTGCGGGCCAGGACATAATAGACAAAGAGCATGGTGATGTACATGATCAGGATGATAAAACGCGGCCAGTACAACATCAGACCAAACCCGGAAATGGCAAGAAAAAGATATTGCGGATGACGAACCTTGCCATAAAAACTGCGGGCCACCACCCCCTTACCGGTAAAACGCCCATAGTACAAGGAAATGGCGGCCAGGGCAAAAAGCAGCAGCCCGACAACCATGAGAACCTGCAACAGAGAGATGGCCCTGATCAACGGATCATCGGGAAAAACCAGATGCGGCAGAAAAAATTCCGTGGACCAGCTGGTGAGGGGGCTTGCGGCAAGGGCCTGGAGCACAGGCCCGTACACCGAATAAAAATACAGGGCAAAGGGAGAAATCATGATGATGATTTCAATGCCGATCAGACAGTAGGCAACGATCGCCCAGAGAACGAGCAGCTTTTTCCCCTTGCCGACCTCAGCCATTCCCCTGCTCTCCATTCAAAAAAATGTTTACAGCAGGTGGCCGACAAAACCGTAGATCGTATCGGAAAGTTTCTGCAAGTCGATGGGCTTGTGCAGAAGAGCATGGGCTCCGCTGTGTTCAAGCATCTCCTCCATGTTTGGCACATCGATGGCGGTGATAACGATGATGAACAGGTCGGGGTCCAGTCTTTTGACTTTTTGCAGGATATCATAGCCGTTGAGCCCCGGCATCCTGATGTCAAGGGTCATGATGGCCGGCTTTTCCTCCCTGACGATATCAAGGGCATGTTCGCCGCTGGTGGCGATGAGCGGCTGAAATCCGATCTTATCCAGAAAGATCTTCAAAGACCGGCAGAAGGCGTATTCATCATCCACAACAAGAATTTTTATTTTCTTCTTCATCCATGCTCTCCGCTGGTACTATCCTGTTTTTCCTCTGCCGATCCGCTTTCCTCCCGGCCCTGCAGATGCGTTGGCAGAAAGATCACAAACTGCGCGCCTTTCCCTTTCTCCGACTCGACCCGAATGGTCCCGCAATGGTTTTCGATGATGGAATAGACAATCCACAAGCCAAGGCCGGTGCCATGTCCGGGATCCTTGGTGGTGAAAAATGGGTCGAATATTTTACCGATCTCGACCGGGTCAATGCCAACGCCGGTATCGCTGAAGCGGATTTCAACGCCATCATCCTTTGCCCTGGTTTCGACAATAATCCGCTTGTCACCCGAGGACATGGCGTCACGGGCATTGCTCACCAGATTAAGAAACACCTGGGCCAGCTGATCCTCATCCGCTTCGATGCGGGGAAGGCCCTGAGCATAATGCCGCTCCACTCGCACATTATCCAGATTCAGGTCATGCTCAAGCAGGGCGGCGGTCTTGTCAAACAGCGCGTGCACATCGATCAGGCGGACCTCAAAGGCATGCTGGTGGGAAAACGTCCTGAGATTGTTGGTGATCTTGGTGGCCCGTTTGATCTGGGCCAGCATTTCATCAAGGTTTTTCCGCATGCTCGCAGGAATCTTCTCAAGCTGCATGACCTGGGCCAGGGTTCCAATAATATTAAGGGGATTAAGGATTTCATGGGCCACTCCCGAGGCCAGCGTGCCGATGGAAGCCAGTTTTTCCTGGCGAATGGCGACCTGCTGGGCAACCTGCAGATTGTCCAGGGCCTTTTGCAGCTCATCCTTCGAGTCCCGCAGGGCCTGCTCCGCTTTTTTGCGTTCCGTGATATCCAGCCGGTATTCAATAATCTGCGTGACCTTTCCCTGCTTGTCAAATATGGGATGCGTGTGAATCTCGTGCGTAATTTCCTGGCCGTCCTGGCCCTGTTCAACATATTCCATGAGGCAAGATTTTTTGGTCTGCTGCACCCGCTCAAAGGGGGCATATGGCAGGGGCGCCTTGCATGCATCGGCTGCTGGGGGGATGACGTGTCCCGGACAATCAGCCAAGCCAGCCAGGTGACGCTGGGCAGAGGAATTGGCCAGCACCACCTGGTAGCCATCGGCCCCAACCACAAAAAACGGGTGGGGCAGCGACTCAATAAGTTTGGTCAAAAAACTGTTCTGCTCGCCAATCTTCTCCTCTGCCTGCTTCCGGGTGGTGACATCATGGATGATGACAATGGTGGAAGCGCCTCCCTCGCCTGCAACGGGCAAAAACTGTAAGGTAACCTGACGGCCATTGAGGAGAACCGGCATATCTTCCGAAATTTTTCTGGACGCCGTCGCCGGACCGTTCAATAACGCGCCCACGGTTTCCAGGGAATGCCCGGCAAAAATCTCGGTGAAATCCGTACCCAGCAGCATTTCTTCCGGCACCCCCGCCAGTGTGACCGCAGCGAGGTTTGCAAAAATGATCTTCCTGTTCGGGGCAAACTCAAGAATCCCTTCGGACATGTTCCGAAAGATTATCTCAAAATGCTTCCGGGAAGAGAGCAGTTCCCTGGTAATCTCACGGGTCGCGACTTCATCGAGTCCCAGGATATTCCGGGACTTTTCCTGTCTGCCGGCAGGACTCGCCAGCTCAAGAACCCTGGCCACATGCCTGGCCAGATTGCTCAGGCTTCCCTTGGCGATGCAGGCGTCCGCCCCAAGGGCCACGAAGTCAAGCTCTTCCTCGACGGCGATGGCCGAAAGAATAACGAGGAAAACCCCTTGCAGATGGGGCATGTTCCGGATGATCCGGCACAGCTTCTCGCCGCTGATGTTGGGCATCACCAAATCGACAAAAATGAGGTCCGGCACATAGGATTTCAGGATATCCAGGGCGCTCAGGCCATCAGAGGCGGCCCGCACCTCATCCCCGCTCATTGCCAACAGGTTGGCAATGAGCTTGAGCACCATGGGATTATTATCAACAACGAGAATTTTTTTGCCCATTTCTCCCTGCGCGCCTCTCCAGCTAAAAAAATCCTTTTTCACACATTTTCACCCATTATAGCATAGCCTGTCCTTGCCCCAGATTTTTTCTTGCGGAAAACGAGAGGCAAAAAAAGCACCTGCGAATTCAGCCGCGCGCCTGACCCCATCCGCATCCTTTTTTGCAAATTGACTTCTGACAAAAGGGGAGTATAATCTCGCACCAAACCATGACGTCCGGGCCTTGGTCCAGTCAGCCTGCACATTTAGGAGCCGTTGCGAAACAACCCCTTTGCTTTCTTGACCATTTTGTTCCGGCTCCTTATGCCGTTTTATTTATGGTCCTATGACAACATTATTTTTCTACAACCACGGTTAATCCGCATCACGGAGAGTTTATGTCGAGTTCCCTGCGCTGGAAAATCATCCTCCTGCTCTTTGTCACCATCTTTGCCGGCCTGACCGTTGCGCCTTCCTTCACCTAAGTTCCGGCCTGGTGGCAGAAATATCTCGCTCCGGCAGGGCTGAAGCTGGGCCTTGATCTCCAGGGCGGCATGCACCTGGTCCTCAAGGTGGATCTCAAAAAGGCCATCGAGAACAATCTGGACCTGTCGGTGCAGGATCTCAAGGAAGCCCTGGCCGAGAAGAAGATCACCGTGGTCCGCACCGCTTCCGGCGACGCGCGCAAGATCATCCTGACTCTGCCCAACACCGGGGCCTTGGAAACAGTCAAGCAGACCATTACCAAGGATTTCCCCGACCTTGCCGTCGACTTCCAGACCGACCAGGGAACCTTCCCTCGGATTATCGTTAGCCTGAAACAGTCAAAAATCGATTTTATCAACAACAAGGCGGTTGACCAGTCCCTGGAGATTCTCCGGAACCGGGTCGACCAGTTCGGCGTGGCCGAACCGGCCATTGTTCGGCAGGGAACCGATGAAATCGTCATTCAGCTGCCCGGCGTCAAAGACCCGCAGCGCGCCCTCAACCTCATCGGACGCACTGCCCAACTCGAGTTCAAACTGGTGGATGACACGGCTGGCCTCAATCTGCCGCAGCTCATCGGTCAGGCCATCCAGACCGGCCAGTGGCAGGAAGGCGGCACCCGAAAACAGCTCAACCTCGCCTTGCAGAGCAGACTCCCGGCCGGAACCGAGATCTATTTTGAAAAAGAGGTAAACAAGACCACCCACAAAGAAACACGAGTGCCCATCCTGCTCAAGAGCCAGGTGCTGTTGACCGGAGACATGGTCAAGGATGCCCAGGTTCGGGTGGGCGGCAACTTCAACGAACCCTACGTCGGTCTCGACTTTACCGGGCGTGGCGGCACGATTTTCGGCCAGGTCACGGAAAAAAGCGTGGGCAAACGCTTTGCCATTGTTCTGGATGAGGTGGTTCGCTCGGCTCCGGTAATCCGAGAAAAGATCCTCGGCGGCAGCGCCCAGATCTCCGGCAGCTTCAGCTACGAGGAGGCGAGCGACCTGGCCATTGTCTTACGCATCGGCGCCCTGCCTGCCCCGGTGGAAATCGTCCAAAACCTCACGGTCGGCGCCTCCCTTGGCCAGGATTCCATCAGCAAAGGGCTGATGAGCGGCCTATTTGGCACCCTCCTGGTCGTGATTTTCATGACCGTTTACTACCGACTCTCCGGCGTCATCGCCAACCTCTGCATGGTCTTAAACATCATCCTGCTCTTTGCCGGACTAGCCTTGATGGGCGGCACCCTGACCCTGCCGGGCATTGCCGGCATCATCCTTTCCATCGGCATGGCGGTGGACTCGAATATCGTCATCTTCGAACGAATGCGCGAAGAATTCGCCTTGGGCAAATCCGTGCGCTCCGGGGTCGAAGCCGGTTATGCCAAAGCGCTCTGGACCATCATCGACGCCCATGTGACCACTCTGATCACCGCCCTGGCCCTGTTTCTCTTCGGCACCGGCCCGATCAAGGGCTTTGCCGCCACCCTGTCTCTGGGCATCATCTTCAATCTATTCTCCACCCTGTTTGCCTCCAAGCTGTTCTACGAATCCATGCAGGGCAAACGGAAACTCAAAAAACTTTCCTTTATGCTGTTTCTCAAAAACCCGCAGCTTGACTACATGCGGATCAAGAACCTGACCTTCGCCATCTCCGGCACCTGTGCGCTCATCGGCTGCCTGGCCTTTGTCCAGATTATCCGTGGCCAGGCCAACATGGGTGTAGATTTCTCCGGCGGCACCCTGCTCCAGTACAAGTCCACCCAACCCTTCTCCCTGGGCGAGGTGCGCACCGCCCTGACAAAGGGAAATCTTGAAGGCGTCGAACTGCAAAAGGTCGAAGGAGAAAACCGGCTGATCGTCAAGATAAAAAACAGCGAAAAGGTAGTGGGCCACGTTTCCGAGACGGTCACCGCCCAGCTAAACACCGATTTTCCGGATAAGCACTTCGTTGTGGAAAATCAGTCGGAAATCGGCTCCTCGGTGAGCGACACTCTGCGCTCCAAGGCGCTGCTGTCCATAATCATCTCCCTGTTGGGGGTGGTCGTGTACTTGGGCCTGCGTTTTGACCTCCGTTTCGGCATTGCCGCCACCCTGGCCACACTTCATGACGTTCTGGCGGTGCTCGGTCTCGTCTGGCTGCTCAATATGGAGATCACTCTACTCACCGTCACTGCGCTCCTGACCCTGGCCGGGTATTCCTTGAACGACACGGTCATCATCTTCGACCGGATCCGCGAAAACCTGCACAAGAGTGCCGACCCGGAAAACATCACCGATGCCCTGATCAACACCAGCACCAACGAGGTGTTGAGCCGCTCCATCGTCACCTCGCTCACCGTGTTCCTGGTGCTCATGGCCCTATACGTCCTGGGCGGCTCGGTGATTCACGACTTTTCCTTTGCTCTGCTAGTGGGGGTCATGGTGGGCACCTACTCGTCGGTCTTCGTGGCCAGCCCCCTGCTCACCCTCTGGCACCGGGGCAAGACCGCGTAGCCATGCGCCCCGATCTTGCTCCAGAGCATGTCCGGCCCCTGACTCCGGACGAGACCTTCCGATTCAGCTGCCATTCCGGCGTTGCCTGCTTTACGGATTGCTGCCGGGAGCTGGAGCTTGCCTTGAGCCCCTACGATGTCCTCCGGTTGAGCAAACATCTGGGGCTTGCTCCCTCGGCTTTTCTCGACCAGTACGTGCTCGTCGAACAGGCAGAGGGTAGCGCCTTTCCCCAGGCTTATTTGTGCATGGTGGATGATGGCCGGGCCAGCTGTCCGTTTGTGACCGCCGCCGGTTGCCGCGTCTATGCGGATCGCCCCGGCGCCTGCCGAACCTATCCCTTGGGTCGCGGGGCCTTCACCACCCCGGACGGCGACCGGCAGGAGGTGCATGTCCTCCTCTCCGAGCCACACTGCAAAGGCTTCAGCGAGGGCGAACACCAAGACATCACCGCCTGGCAGAAGGACCAGGATCTGGCCACCTACAACGCCATGAACGACGAACTCCTTGGCATCCTGCACCATCCCCGCCTTAAAGACGGGCATCCGCCGGATGAGCTTGAAGAGGAAATCTTCCTGTTTCTCTACAGCCTGGATACCTTCCGGCAACAGCTCCTCGACGGCTCTCTTACTCTGCCCATCCCCATCACGAAAAACCAGCGGCGGGAACTTGCCACGGAAGACCTTGCCCTGCTCCGCCTCGGCATCAAGTGGTTGGACCATGTCCTCTCCCGACGCTGACAATACGCTGGCCTGCCTTTCTTCCCGGCAGCTACAGGGCGAACCGCCCCTTGGCCCAGAGCTCACAGCACGGCTGCTGGCCATTTCCCACGAGTACTGCCAGGCCGAAGGCGGTTGCCACGGCCCGGATCACACCGAACGGGTCCACAACCTGGCCCTCCACATCGGTCGCCTGATGAACGCCCGCCTGGATATCTTAAGCGCCGCCGCTCTGCTCCACGACATCGGCCGCTGCCATGAAATGCTTTCCCAAGGCAAGATCTGCCACGCCGCCAAAGGGGCAGAGATGGCCCGCGCCATTCTCACGGGCCTGGAGTTTTCCCAAGAGATGCAGGAAGCGATCATCCACTGCATCGAAGCGCACCGCTACCGCAACAACAAGGTGCCGGAAACCCTGGAGGCCAAGATCCTCTTTGATGCGGACAAGCTGGACTCCATCGGCGCCATCGGCATTGGCCGGGCCTTTCTTTTTGCCGGCCAGGTCGGAGCCCGGCTGCACAACCGGGGGGTGGATGTGGCGAAAACCTCGTCCTACTCCACGGAAGACACTGCCTATCGGGAATTCCTGGTGAAACTCTGCAAGATCAAAGACAAGATGCTCACCCCGGAAGGCAAACGCCTGGCCGCCGAGCGGCATGAGTTCATGGAGGTCTTTTTCAAGCGGCTGGACAAAGAGATCCACGGCAGCCCCCGCAACAACCCCGACAATTCAAAATAGCCCAGGCAACCACCCGTGGACATCACCGCCCAACGTATCGCCATCATCATCAAAGACTTGCGCCGGGCGGTTCTGGCGATGGTGCTTGCCCTGCTTTTGGGCTGCATAGGCTTCTACAGCATCTCCCGCCAGTTGCTGGCGCAAATCCAGAGCCATCTCCACCAGAAACTCGCCTTCTTCACGGTGGCCGAGCCCTTTCTCGCCCACCTCACCTTCTCCCTGGCCATGACGATCTTCACCATCATGCCCATGCTCAGCTATTTTCTCTGGCGCGCCCTGGCCAAGCCCTTCAAATTATCCCGCCTCCTGGTCTTCTGGTTCGTACTCTTCACCTGCTTTCTGTTCTACAGCGGGGCCGCCTTCTGCTATTTCGTCACCCTGCCCTATGGCATCGACTTTCTCCTTGATTTCCAGACCGAACAGCTTAGGCCGGTTATCTCCATCAGCGAGTTCGTTTCCTTTGTCTCGATCTTTGTCCTCGCCTTCGGGCTGATTTTCGAGTTGCCCATCTTCATGATCTTCATGGCCAAGATAAAAATCCTGCCCAGATCGTTCTTTGAAAAAAACCGCCGCTACGCCGTGCTGGTGATCAGCATCATCGCCGCGCTCCTCACCCCGACCCCCGATGTTTTCAACATGATGCTCATGGGTATCCCCCTTTATATGCTGTACGAGGTGGGGATTATTGTGCTGAAACTGTTGCGGATCGCGTAAGCAGGCGCATTCCCCCCAAAATGAAAAATGGACATGGAGGCTTACGGCATGGCCCTATCAACTTATCAGGTCAAATTATCTGACAATCAATGGTTAGGTCCCACAAATGCGAATGCGTGATCGGTTCAAGAGCGTGCTGGTCAATCCGACCTGGGGGCAGATTGTCGAGCACGATCCGCTTGTTGCGTTCTCCCACTACCTGTCCGGTCGAGTACACGTGCTACTTGCTGTTTCCGATGAAATCATTGAAAACCTCGACCAGGGCTTTACCGAGGAACACATTGATGTTGGTCACATCGAACGCGCGGAGTCGCTAATGTGGCTGTGGGTGCTTGGGGCTTGAACCATGTGCCAATCAAAGGCCTGCTTCACACAGCAATCGTTCAACGAACTGTACCAACTCAAGAAGGCCCTCGCTGTAGTTCGCATGCCTGCGGCAAAAATGGAGAAGCCTGGCACCAAGATTCCAGTCACCTCAAATCGAAGCCCTACCGGATGGGACGCCTCAGGTCGCGATCTACTTATAAATGATCCTGAGTCGTCAAACGTCCTCGCTCGTGAACTACTTACAGAGTTCGATCGAGTCTTCTCCTCAATCAAGGCTAGTGATATTCTTGCTCGTCACGAGGATGCATACACGAGCCAGGGGTAACAGTTCCGTTGAGCAGCAGACATGATAAAACTGACAAAAAAAAACAGCACTTCCCTTTAGCCGAAAAACTCACCGATTGCATGAACTGCGCATCTGTGCTATCTAACAGGAATAATAAGAGAAAAAATGAGTCAAATCCCAGGCTCAACCGGGACAAATCATCTGCAACGGGCGGCCATGCTAGCGAACCTTTCAGAAAATGACCGAAAGAAAGTGCTGCTGTACAGCGTGCTCATTGCCACGGTGGTCGGCGCTTGGTCTGTGTTTGGACCATACGGAGTTTTGAAGTACTACGGGGTTACCAAGGAACTCAACGAGGTTCTGGCCCAGAATGAACAACTGCGCGAGACCAATACCGCCCTGCGGCAGGAAATCACCAAGCTAAAAAAAGACCCGGTCTATCTGGAAGACGTGGCGCGTCGGCAATTCGGCCTCATCAAGAAGAATGAGGTTATCTACGAATTCCCCGAGAAAAAGAAACGGCACGAGTAGGCCCCGATATCTCCTCCCCAGTCTCTCACCCCGCCATATCCTGCACAATCCACTGCACCGCCGCATAGAGATCTTCCGCCACATACGTTGGCTGCACCTGTTGCGCCGGACCGATATACTCGTAGTCCCCCCGACCATAGCCGGTGAGCACCAAAACCCCCTTGGCCTGCACCGCCGCCGCCGCCTTGAGATCCGACCAGCGGTCGCCCACCACGTAGGAGCGGGCCAGATCAAGGTCCAGGTCCGCCGCTGCCTGGAGAAACAGCCCCGGCTTTGGTTTCCGGCAATCGCAGGCGAGGCGAAAACGCTCTTCCTTGGCCTCGGGATGATGGGGGCAAAAATAAATCCCATCCACATGGGCACCGGCCTCGGCCAGCGCCTTGGTCATCCTGGCATGCACCTCTGCAATCAGGCTTTCCGGGAAATATCCCCTGGCCAGGCCTGACTGGTTACTGACCACCACCACCGGAATTCCTTGCTCGTTGAGCAGGCGGATGGCTGCTGCGGCCCGCGGCAGCATGACAAAACGGGAGATGTGGTTGATGTAGCCCATCTGCTCGTTGATGGTGCCATCCCTGTCGAGAAACACGGCTGGTCGCATGGTCAGTCCTCGCTTTCCAGAAGTCTGCAGGTTGCCGCGTACACCTCATCCACCCCGATCTCCAGCATGCAGGCAAAATCGTTCGAAGGGCAATGGGTTTTCAGGCACGGGCTGCAGGGCAGATTTTTGTTCACCACCTCCACCTTGGGAGAGAACGGCCCGGTGGCCACCGCATCGGTGGAGCCGAATATGGCGACCAGCGGCGTTTTCTGGGCGGCAGCCACATGCATGAGCCCCGAATCGTTGGTAACAAAGGCATCGCACAGACCGATCAGGGCCATGGCTTCGGCCAGGGTGGTCTTGCCTGTGAGATCATGCACCTGCCCAGGCACTGCCGCGCCGATCTCCGCCGCAGCTTCGGCATCAGCGGCAGTGCCAAAAACCAGCAGAGTGGCGCCCAACTCTTCGGCCAGACGCGTGGCCAGCCCGGCATACCGCTCTGCGGGCCAGCGCTTAGCCGGGCCATAGGCCGCGCCAGGATTTAAGCCCACCACCGGTCTCGCCTTGGCGGCAAGAAAATCCCTGGCCCAAGCCATGGCGGCATCCGGCAGGGCAAGAAACAGCTCCTGGGAACCGCACACCAGACCAAGATCCTTGAGCATCTCCTGGTAATAATAGACCTGATGCCGCTCCCTGGTGCTTTTTCGGATGGTAACCCCATGGCTCAACAGCAGGCCGCGACCATCCCTGCGGTACCCGGCCCGAACCGGTATCCCGGCAAGCAGGGCGAGCAACGCGGCGGAAAAGGCATTCTGCAACAGGATGGCCAGATCAAATCGCTGGGCGGCAAGCTCGCGCCCCAGACGCCACATTCCGACCAATCCCTTATGCCTGCCTTTTTTCTCATAGAGCATGACCCGGTCCACATGGGGGCTGGCCGCAAAAATATCCGCCACCCAAGGGTAGGCCAGAATGGTTATCTCGGCGGCGGGGAAATTTTCCCGGATGGTCCGCACCGCCGGGGTGGTCATGATGGCGTCGCCGATCCAGTTGGTTGAGCGGATCAGAATCTTTTTTGGCCACAGCTGACTGATTGTTTTCGTCATACCTGTTCCTGGGATGTATTGCCTGTGTGAAAATGGGACCTTTGCTTTTTTTCCCGGAGGCGTCAAGTTTTTTTCTTATTGGAAATTTCGGGGAAGGCGGAGATGATCTTTCTGTTGTTCTCTTTTTCTTCTTTTGCGTGCCCAAAAGAAGAAACAAGAAAATGGCACCCCAACCAGTCCTGGCCCTGCGGGCTTCCCTTGCTTCTCGCCGAGGGCGGGACGCGGAAAAACTCGGGCTTCGCCCTCAAACAGTTCCCGCGTTTTTTCCCGCCCCCGTCTGCGAGGCGCGGCAGGACAAATGGGGGAGGGGAAATTCCCATTGGCACGCAGCCGAGCACCGGAGGGGCTGCCAAAAAATGGTTTTGCAGTGTTTGAGGCGAAAGCCGAGTTTGCAAAGCCCCGGCAGCATCGAGGAGTACCCCCTGCGGGGCATAAACTCCGGGCATCCCGCCAACGGGCGGGATAAGTGACACGGGTGCCTTTTTTTGGGTTCGTTTCTTTGGGCAAACAAGAAAATGAACATATTAATTTCGTAACGCAGTCTTTAAAATCCGCTGATGATCGAAAAAAAGACCAAGTCCCCTCTTCATTCCTTGCAAAAAATCGCCACTGGTGTTAAAAAATTCGGGTTCAAAAATAATCACACCCCTGCAAAAGTTCCTCTGGTGCCCAGATTCGGGTTGGAGCGATGGGGTGGAAGCCTAACCAAAACCTAAGGAGAAGTACAATGTCTTACGTTACCATGAAGGAAATGCTGGAAGCCGGCATGCATTTTGGCCATCAAACCCGTGGCTGGAACCCGAAAATGAAGCCGTACATCTACGGCGCCCGCAACAAGATATACATCATCAACCTTGACAAGACCCTGCCGCTTTTCAACAAGGCTTACGAATTTA
>Ga0315272_10000251_pt1 | contig 26354 bp, 25 predicted proteins | sample C3_middle_MG_FD_203918 | JGI IMG/M metagenome (GOLD analysis project Ga0315272, IMG submission 203918) | Sediment microbial communities from Yellowstone Lake, YNP, Wyoming, USA - C3_middle | ecosystem: Environmental > Aquatic > Freshwater > Lake > Sediment | place: USA: Wyoming | collected...
GAGACCCGTTTCACTGGCTTTGACGACAAAATCATCTCGATGTACGCTCGCGGGATGACCACCCGAGACATTCAGGCACATCTGCAAGAGATGTACGGCGTTGAAGTATCGCCGACCCTCGTTTCTCGGGAACCTATAGGGTCAGGTCTTTCGTATTGACATTTTGAAGGAATCGCGATATGTTCACACCATGACCCGTCCCCTTCGCATAGAATACCCCGGTGCCGTATATCATGTCACCTCTCGCGGCAACGAAAAGAAGGCCATCTTCAAAGACGACCAGGACCGCGAGAATTTCCTCAACACCCTTCAGCACGTCAACAAGCGTTACAACTGGCTGTGCCACGCCTACTGTCTCATGACCAACCACTATCATCTTTTGATCGAAACACCCGACGGCAATCTCTCCCTCGGCATGAGACAGCTTAACGGCGTCTACACCCAGCTCTTTAACAAGCGGCATAAAAGAAACGGCCACCTTTTCCAGGGCAGATTTAAAGGAATCCTTATCCAGAAAGACAGCCATCTCCTCGAAGTCTGCCGATACGTCGTCTTAAATCCCCTCCGGGCAGGGATGGTAGAAAACCCCGAGCAGTGGCAATGGAGCAGCTACCGCGCCACGGCAGGCAAAGAAAAACCCCACTCCAGCCTCACCACGGATTGGGTCCTCGGGCAATTCAGCGGGAAAAGAAGCAAGGCAGAACAGGAATACCGCCAGTTTGTTAAATGGGGAATCAATGAAAAGTCTATTATGCTCGATGTCAAGGGGCAGATCATCCTGGGCGAAGACGAATTCGTAGACAGTCTCGCCGATCACCTGAAGAAACACAAGCATGTGCCCGAGATACCGCGAAGCCAGCGGTACGCAAACCGGCCGACGCTTGAAAAAATATTCCAAGAGAGTATACTCAAGGACAGAAAAAAACGTGACAAGAAGATGTCAGAGGCTGTTGAGAGATATGCATACAGGCAGAGCGAGGTTGCCCGTCACCTGAGTTTGCACGTTTCTACCGTGAGCAATATTCTCAGGTTTAGAGGTTGACACCATGACAAAAGACCTGACCCTATATGCGCTCTATATGCGCTCTATATGCGCTCTGACCCTATATGCGCTATATGCGCCCCGGGAAAAGCGGATTGGCGGGCGGATTTTGGTGGTGCGAGGAGGTGAGTATTTTTAAGCGCAAGCGCTCAACTTTCGCCCCGCCATTGCAGGGCTTTCGTAAATACTGGGGCGGTTTCCGTCCCATCAAACATTGGTTAGTCAAAAAATGAAAAGCTTAAACATCCTGCATATTTTACTACTTGCCCTTACCCTCTTGTGCACAGCATGCGCAACACAAGGTGTATCTGGCTTGATTGGGTACGAGGCAACACTTAACCGTGAATTATCTATCAAGGGAACAACAGAATCCGAATATGAGCGGGGCGGACAAATCAGTATTGCAGGCGAATACTACGGTTTAATATCAATAGACGATAAGAAATATCATGCTGTAAAGCTGAAAGGTATACGTAGTAATTGCGGAAAGTCTCACGAGGCCATTCTATATATATCAACCGAACCCTGCATCCATCCAATCATTAAAGAGACTGCCGGATTTGACGGTCAAAAAATTCAAGACATCGAGGTTGTCTTTGATGGCGGACGCATTAACAATTTCTGCTGTTCCTATCACGACTGTGCCATCCCGATTCAGTGGAATGGTTTTCCCGATAAGCTCTTCATCCGGTTTGAGAGCACAGTGCAGTTTAGATGTGGCCCCGGTCATCGTGACATATGCCTTCTGCCGATTGAAAACGAGCTCGAATGGCAATGTCGAAGTAAATCAAAATACTATGCCGCTCATGCCCTGTATCCTTTTTCAGTGGTTTATGACGTAGTGACTATTCCCTTTCAATGGCTCTTGTGGCAGATATGGCACTGACAATGTACTAACACGTCGTTCGAGCCCCGCGCTCTATGGCGCGGGGCTCAACTTGTCGTTGATGACTAACCACGGCATGGACCGTGTATGATGATGCTGCCCCGGAGGTACTGATATGAACAACCGTTTCCTCACTTTCCTTCTCCTCATTCCCGCTTTCTTCCTGCTGTCCGCATGCGCGAAGATCCATGTGGGAGAGCTGCCCGCTCCCGTGCAGACCACCAGGCTCCGGGTCTATGTGCAGCCCCATACGACCGTGCATGAAGGAAAGGGCCAGTGGGACACGCCCCACGAAGAGTTTGTGAAAGGCCAGGTCCGGATCATCGAAAAGTATCTGACTGAAACGGGGATCTACGAGGTGGTGAGCAATGAGGACGTGCAAGCGGTCCTGGGCGATCAGCGCATTACGCGCTATGACATGGAGCGGAACGACTGGGCGCTGACCAGGCGGATCGGGAACGCGCTCCATGCCGACTACGTAATGGTCATGGAGCGGGGAACGCAGACTTTATTGAATACGAAGTACTTCTCCAATGCCCTGATCAACGTGAACACGGGACAGAAGTTCGGAGCGCGGTACAGTTTCACCAGCGGTGCGAAGAAGGGACGAATGAAAGAGATCATCCGGGCCTCCTACCGGGACATCTTCCGGAGAGCGAAGGAGGACCTGCTTGCCACGGCGATCAAAAAGAGCCAGCTCACGCCAATAATACCGTCGGCTGTTCCTGTAGCGCTCGAACCCGCTACGGTTTCCGATCTGGCAATGAGCGAACCGGCCGCACTCGCGAAGGAGACTCAACCACTGGACCGCGACTGGATGCAGGAGCGTGATGCGGAAAAGGCGCTGACCCAGGAAACTCCGGCGGCCGGCGGGACCCGGTTGGTCGTGTATGACCTTGACGCCTCCGACCAGTACAAGCCTGTGGCAATGATCCTTTCCGAGGCGCTCCGGGAAGAGCTCTTTCTGCTGAAGCAGTTCACGCTGGTGAATCGCGAGAACCTGCAGGAGGTGCTGAAGGAGATGGCTCTGCAGCAGACGGGCCTGATTGACGAGAAACAAGCGGTCGCCACCGGAAAAGGTCTGGCCGCGAACCAGGTCGTGACCGGCAGGCTGGGGCTTCTGGGGAAGACCTATGTGCTGCAGGCAAAGCGGATCGATGTAGAGACCTTTGCCACACTCAGCCTCGCGTCCGCACAATTCAAGCAAGGTCAGGAAGATGCTGTGCTCGGAAAGATCCCCGGTCTGGCAAAGCATCTCATGGGACTGCGCTGATCGGACAACGCCCGATTCCGGCTCCTGCATTTGCAGGGGCGGGTTTAAAACCCGCCCCTACGTGCCGCCCTTTTCTTGTTGTAAAACGCCTCCTTTTGGAATAAATTACGCCTACGATGTTTACGACCGCTATTCGTTATAAGATTCAGGTCCTGGCGCTGACCGCGCTCATGATCTGTGTCTGGCTCGTGGCCGGCATGGTCTATTTGGACGAGTTCGTCCGGCCCTTTGACCGCCTTGAGCTCCGGCTCATGCCCTGGAAAGCGCTGAGCACGCTACCGGGCGAGATCAGCCTCGATGACCGGCTTGCGGTCATGCAGAAACTGCTCGATGCGTCCGGCCGGGTCGCACAGTATGCGCTTGGGGGCCTGATCCTGTCCTTTGCCGCACTCACCTTGTACCTGTCCCTCGTCTATCAGCAGCGGCAGCGGCGCGTGCGCGAGAACATGATCCTGCTGCTGAAGAACCAGGAGATCGCCCGGCGGAACGAGTTCATCCGGTATATCTCCGCAACCATCGGGCACGAGTTCAAGAACAACCTCGGCCGGATCAAGCGCCGCATCGACCTGCTGCCCGGCCTGCCGCGGGACGCCCGGGAGCGCATCGACGATAACCTGGACAAGCTCTTTGCCGACATTGATATCTTCAAGAAGATCTCCGATGAGCGCGAGGCGGGTCTGGTCGAGTTCAAGTACATCGATGTCAAGGCCATGCTCGGCGAACTGGCAGGTCAATACGTTGATCTGGCCGACATCGCCATTGCCGAATGCCGGTCAGTGCCCATGCTCTATGCCGCCCCGCCGCTGCTCAAAACCGTGTTCGAGAACGTTATCGACAACGCCGTCAAATATAAAAAACCGGACCAGCCCCGTGCGCATATCGATGTGTCCTGCGCCATGGACCGGGACGGCACCCGGCAGTATGTGACGGTCTCCGTCCGCGACGCCGGGATCGGGATGGACGAACAGCAGGCGGCCCAGTGTTTTTACCGGGGAAAGGGCACGGGAGAGAACTGGGGGCAGGGGCTCTATTACACCAAATATGTCGTCGGCCTCCATGCGGGCAAGATCCGCATCGGCAAGGAATTTACCGCGCCGGGCGCGGGCACGGAGGTCATCATCAATCTCCCCTTTGTAGAGGAAACAAATAATGTTTAGGGTCACACCCCGCGTAGAGGAAACAACTAGTGTGTAGCGTATTGATCGCTGTTGAGGAAATGAATTGTGTTTAGGGTGCTGATCGCCGACGACGACTTCGAGGACCGGGAGCTCCTGAAGCTGGAGATCCAGCGGGCGCTCGGCGGACTGGAGCCCGACCTGCGGTTCCACGAGGCGGCCAGCGTCCGCGAGGCCGTGAAGGTCCTGACCGCGCAGGTCTTCGACCTCATGACGCTCGATATCGAGTTCGACAAGATGAACGAGGGCATCGACGCCCTGCCGCAGCTCTTCGAGACCCATCCGAACCTGAACATCATTGTCATCAGCGGCAAACTGGACAAGAGCGAGGTCTCGGAGCGCCTGTTCCGCTTCACCAAGGACAACGTGCTGAAGGGCAAGCGCTGGGCCCGGCATTTCGACGTGCTCGACAAGAAGGACGACAAGACCGAGGCCCTGCTGCGCGCCCACGACTTCGCCGCCAAACAGCGGGAAGGCGCCGACAACATCCGGGAGTTGTTCCTCCTTGCTGAATCCTATCTCGACCGGAACATGCTGGACAAATGCGAAGAGGTCTACCAGAAGATCCAGCGTCTGGCGCCAGGCGAGACCGAGTCGCGTGAGAACCTCCACATCGTCAAAGGCGGCGGTTCCGCCGATAAGGCCCTGGAATATTTTCACGCTGGAGAGCAGGTTGTCGCTGCCCTGCTGCTGGGCCACTATATCGAGAGCCGGTTGAAGGCGCTCACCACTGCAGTGACGGGCCGCGTGTTCGCGGTGCTGTCAGAAGGGTTGAAGGAGATGGAGAAAAGCCGCAGGATCAGCCGCGTCAGGGCAGGTTTGTTCAACGACCTCATGTTTCTGCGGAACAAGGCGGTGCACAAGCCGACGACCGTTACGGAAGAGGATTTCAAAGCGCTGGAGAAAAAAATGGCACTTCTGGAGAAGACGGCATCATGAAGCGCGTGGTCCTGTGGAAATACGTTCCGCCTGCCGGCCCGGTCCTGAGCCTGCTGCTGATCGGACTGGTGGTCCTGAGCGCGCTCCTCTATTACCGGGCCGTCAAGATCCAGCGGTTCCTGGAACCGGCCCTGGCTCTTTCCCAGCCGCGGAACGAGTTCACCAGGAACATCAGCCAGAACTTCCAGCAGGAGTTCGGTGCGCGGCAGATCAGGGGCCTTCAGGCCCGGACGAGCTCCATTATCATCAATCGATCCCTCCTGTTCTCCGCGGATGGCGCCCTGAAACCATCGTCGAAGATCATCATCAGGAAGCTGTCCCGTTTGTTCCTTTCGCTGTTGGCGGACACCCGAACCAGAAACAACATCAGTATCGTACTGGTCACCTTTCATTACCCTGCGGACGGGCCGCAGCCTGCCGTCATCGCCGCGCGGATGCAGGCTCAGCAGATGGTCGGGCTCCTGCAGGATTCCCTGTATGAGGCGGAGCCTGAACTGGGAGAGAAGTTCAAGGCCTATTTTGCGGCAGCGGTCCATCCGGAACATCTCCGGCGCGGCGAGAACGGGGTGATCGAGCTGCGCATCATTCCCTCCGAGCTGCTGCATATCGAAGTGCTGCAACGGCTGGTGAAGTATGCGCATTAGCGCGGCTTTCAGCCGCGCGTTTCAAAATTCAAGACTCAATATTCAATACTTTGAATCTCGAATCTAGAACCTTACTCTTGAATATTGAATGTTGAATTTTGAATCCTAGATTTTACCCCATAGACACTATTCTGCCGAAGCTCAAGGACGCAGTGGCGAGTAATCCCGCCGTCATCCTGCACGCGCCGCCTGGAGCAGGCAAGACCACCCGCGTGCCGATCGCGCTGCTTGACGTGCTGCGGCCTGAAGCGGGCCGCATCATCATGCTTGAGCCGAGAAGGCTCGCGGCAGTTTCTGCTGCACGCTGGATGGCGAAGTCGCTGGGCGAACCTGTGGGAGAAACGATCGGCTACTCTATTCGTTTTGACACGAAGACCTCGGGCAGGACGCGCATCGAGGTCGTTACCGAAGGCATCCTGGCGCGCCGCATGCAGTCCGATCCCGGGCTTACGGGAGTGTCCCTGGTCATCTTTGACGAGTTCCATGAGCGGAGCATCCATGCCGATCTGGCGCTGGCGCTCTGTCTCGATGTGCAGAGCGGCCTGCGGCAGGACCTGAAGCTGCTGGTCATGTCGGCAACGCTCGATAGCGCTCCCCTTGCCGCGCTTTTGAACGGAGCTCCGGTCATCGCATCCACGGGAAAAGCGTTCCCGGTGGAAGAACGCTATTTGGAAGACCGGTCCGGCCCGCTTCCGCTCCGCGTCGCTGCTGCGATCAGGACGGCGCTCCGCCAGACCAATGGCGACCTTCTGGTGTTTCTGCCCGGGGCCGGCGAGATCCGGGCCTGCGAGCGGGAGCTTTGCGCAACACTCAACCTGATCGAGGACCGCCTTGCGCTTCACCCCCTGTACGGCGACTTGCCGTTCGAAGAGCAGGAGCGCGCCATTCTGCCTTCAGCAGACCATCGCAAGATCGTGCTCGCCACAAACATTGCCGAGACGAGCCTTACCATCGAGGGTGTGCAGGTGGTGATCGACAGCGGCCTGACGCGGCGGCTGCAGTACGACCCTTCGACCGGTATGAACCGGCTCGTGACGATCGAACTGTCCCGGGCTTCGGCAGAGCAGCGCAAGGGCAGGGCAGGCCGGCTCGGGCCGGGTGTGTGCTACCGCCTCTACGATCAGTTTGCGCTTAAGGGCATGCAGGCTTTTACCCTGCCGGAGATCCTCGCGTCCGATCTTGCGCCGCTTGTGCTGGAGCTCGCGGTCTGGGGCGTCAAGGATCCGCAGACGCTGGCATGGCTCGATGTTCCGCCTGCCGCGGCATGGAGCGCGGGATTGCAACTGCTTGTTGACCTGGGCGCGCTTGACCACAGCGGCTCGGTCACTCCTGTCGGACGTGCCATGGCCCGCTTCCCTCTGCATCCCCGCTTAAGTCGTCTGTTGATGCGCTCACAGGAACTGGGCTGCGTAAACCTCGGCATCGAGCTCGCTGCCATTCTTTCTGAACGGGATCTGGTGCGGAAGAACGCCGCAGCAGGGATCGGCAAAGAACCCGATGTTGCCGAGCGAATCGAGATGCTGCGGCAATGGCGGAACGGGAAGGAAGCGGGCGCAGGCGCGGACCCTGCTGCATTGCGCGCCGTGGACAGGACAGCAAAGCAGCTTCAGCGCATGCTGTCCGACACTCGGAACAATTCCCTGCAAAGAGGTGTCGATCACGCTCTGCTGTCCCGGCTGCTGCTCGCGGCCTATCCGGACCGTATCGCCAAGCGCCGCGACGAAGGCGGACGCGTGTATATCCTGGCGCAGGGAAGGGGCGTGCGGCTGTCCATGGACAGCCACCTGGTCAACGATGTCTTTATAATAGCCGTGCAGGTCGATGCCGGGACGAAGTCCGAAGGCGTTGTTCACCTTGCCGCGCCGGTGACGGAAGAGCTGGTCCGGAGCGAATGCGCACCGCGCATTCAAACTGTCCGGAGAGTGGAATGGGATAAGGGGCAGGCACGGATCGCCGCCGCCCGCGAAGAGCGTCTTGATACCATGCTGTTGTCTTCGCGGCCCTTTAAACCGTCTGACGAGGAGGCGGCCCCGATTTTGTGCGAAGCGATCCGCACTACGCCCGGTATGCTGACGTTCACCCAAGAGGCACGCCAGTTTCAGGCTAGAGTGGGTCTCATGAAGAAAGCTTTTCCCGAAGAGAGCTGGCCGGACCTTGCTGATCACGCGCTCCTGTCCAGAGCGGAGGAATGGCTGTTGCCCTGGCTTACGAACATCCGCACGGCCCAGGGCCTCGGCGGCCTGCATCTCCTTCCGGCGCTCAAGGCACGCCTGACCTGGGAACAGGGGCGGCTGCTGGACAAACGCACGCCGCTCTCCATCCTGGTGCCGAGCGGGTCTCAGATAGCGCTGGATTACGCTTCAGGAGATCAGCCCGTACTTGCCGTGAAGCTCCAGGAGATGTTCGGGCTGGCTGATACGCCGCTCTTGGCAGACGGCAGGGTCAGGGTGCTGCTTCACCTGCTGTCGCCGGCGCGCAGGCCGGTCCAGATCACGCAGGACCTGAAAGGGTTCTGGGACACGGGCTACCCGCTGGTCAAAAAGGACCTGAAGGGCCGCTATCCGAAACATCCCTGGCCCGACGATCCCTGGAACGCCGTGCCCACACGGCGCGCAAAACCGAGAGGGCAGTGAACCGGGCAAGAGCATTTGGACGCGGATAACATCTGATGAACGCGGATAAAGACAGAGAAAGAACTCTTTTAAAATACATAAAGACGTATCTGCGAAATCTGCGTGCATCTGCGTCCAACTGCCGTTTTTTATGGTTAAGCATTGTTGCTGCTGACCGGAGCCGTTCGCAGGCCAGCAGAACCGATTATCCTGAAATCACCCGTTTATTTCCTTGCTTCTTCGACGGGTTTTAAGGTACTGTACTTTCATCCGCAGCGCAGCCGGTCCTGTCAGATGGAGTGCGTGATCACTTGACTATTGTATCTCTTTTGGTAAAATCTAACCATATTCCGCGCGATACATCCTGAAGAGAGAATAATCCCGAAGGTTATATAAAAACATGCCCGATACGTCCGTCATAGTCCGGTGCAAGAATTGCCTGATGTTGAACCGCATTTTGCATAGCCGGCTGGGGAATAAGCCCGTCTGCGGCAGTTGCAAAACCGTCATCGAGGTCCCGCAAGAGCCGATCTGGACAAAGGCCGAGAGCTTCGACCGCGATATCGCCTACTGGCCGGAAACGCTCCTTATCGTGTTCACCGCCACCACATGCCTCCACTGCAAGATCATCGAACCACTGGTGCGGGAACTTGCGTTGAAGCATGCGGGCAAGCTCAAGGTCATGAAGGTTGATGTTGAGACGGACGAATATCTCGCGCAGCGTTTTGCGGTCACGAAGACGCCCACCTTCATCGTGTATCGAAATGCAGCGGAGGTCATTCGCGTGGACGGCGCACCCAAGGACAAGACCGACTTGGTCACCTGGATCGAAAACCTTATGGGTTTCACGAGCTATTGATCCATCCCGGGCCTTGCAGGCAGGCGCGGCAGAACGGGCCCAAGGGCCGGAAAGGCAGTACGCTCGCAAACAGCTTGTGATGGCCGACAGGTCCCTCAGGGGTGACGGCGTCACCGGATGTGCGTGATAGCAATCTATGTTCACTCGGTTAGTCTCCGCTCTTCTGCTTACGACCCTGTTTGTTCAGGGATGTGCTTCTCAGGTTCTCAGCGAATACGTTCAAAGGGGAATGCTGGTCAAGGAAGAAGGCACGGGTGTTGTTGTCGAGCGTTCAAGAAAAAAAATGATCGAGCTGGTCTCCCCGCTCTCGGTCAGGGTCTCCGAAGAGGTGGAGCTGCAGGAAAGCACGAAACGCTATTATCAGAAAGTACGGGTCCGGAGCGAGGCCACGCCGAAGGAATTCCCGTGGTGGGACGTCTGGACAAAAATGCTCTTGTCGACCACGGTCATTCCCCTGTTTATGCACGATTACTGGATAGAGGGAAGCTACATAGGCCCGAACTGCCGGCTTAAGCCGAAAGCTTGTACGGTTCAGGACGTGCCGAGCGTGCTTTCAGGGGACCATGTAGTGGAGGACGGAGTGCGGTCTACCATTTCGCGCCGGCAGAACCTGTCGCAGCCTGACAAGGTGAGTCTGTTCATCAACGGTTTTTATAAGGGCGACCTGCAGATCAGCAGCGCCGATGTGGCGACCGTGGACCTGCATGCGTTCCCCGAACTGGCTGCTCTGCATAAGCCCCTGAAGCTCACCTTCAAATATCACGAGGCCTACGCCTATTCACTGCTGCCGCAGGCGGAGGTTGAAAGAATATTCGAACAGAGCGCACCTGCTGCGATCCGCACTGAGTCCCGGTAACGAAGCAGGTCGGCAGTCCTTCTGCCCTCCAAAGAGTACTGGTATTACACCACAATATTTCGTCAATTGTTCTCTGGTGGTTCTCTCCTCTTGTGCCTGCCGGAAAATGTGATAAAATAGTTCCATGGAAAATAATGACGACCCTAAAAAACAGACTACCGGCGGCGAGCTGGTGCCCTACGTGCCTGCCGAGGAAATAAAGCCCCGCGATTTTCTGCGTCAGGTGAAGACCCATCTTTCGAAGGGCAGGCAGAAGGACGCCTTCCGTCTGTTGCAGCAGGCCAATGTGCATTTTCCCGACGATCCTTTTATCCTCTCCTATTTTGGCTGCCTTCAGGTCCTGGTGGACAGACGGTACCGGACCGGCATCGAAACGTGCAAAAAGGCGCTTGCAATAATCAAAAAGAGCGCGTCCTTTGGAGAAGAAATGCTGTTTCCCGTGTTCTATCTCAACCTCGGGAGGGCCTACGTTGCAGCGGGGAAGAAGAAAGATGCGCTTGAGACTTTTCAAAAGGGATTGAAGTACGATAACACCAACCGTGATCTTCAGAAGGAAGTGCGGGCACTGGGAATGAGAAAGGCTGCACCGGTATCGTTCCTGGACCGTTCAAACCCGATCAATAAATACGTCGGCATGATCCTGCGCAAGTCAAGCCAGACAGCGGAGAAAAAATGACGGCCGGCTGTTGAAACGCGACACCTGCATATCTGTCTTGGACCGGTTTCCGATCATATCCTGTTCTCCTGCTGAAGACCCCGAGCGAAACATATCCCGTTGTATGAAAATCCACACTATTCCGAGGAGCCCATCATGATCGTTTCAGATCTCGACCATATCAGCCGTCAGGCGGCAATGTCACCCGCTTTTCAAAAGGCGATAGCTTTTCTGCGATCGCCCGACCTTCATGCCCTGCCCGACGGCAGGGTGGAGATCGACGGCGATCGGGTATTCGCCCAGGTCCAGCGGTTTGAGACGAAGTGGTCGGCCACGCCGAAGTTCGAATGCCATCGAAAATATATCGACATCCAGTTCGTTCTGTCCGGCGAGGAGATCATCGGCTGGGCGCCCGCGGAGCGGATGGAGATCACTGCCGCCTATGAGGCTGACAAGGACATCAGCTTCGGCACCGTGGCAAAAGGGAAATGGACCCCTGTTCATTTGCAGGCAGGGCAGATGGCGGTGCTCTATCCGGAGGACGGCCATGCACCGAAACTGGCGCTTCGCAATCCGTCTGCGGTGATGAAGATCGTGGTGAAGGTGGGGGTTTAGTTTGAAGTTAGGATAAAACCGGATTTTTTGACACTGATAACAGCTGACAACGGCTATGATACATCATGATTCTTCATAGCTCTCATCCGCCCTTATCCGTGTCAAAGATGTGGACTTCGATTTGATTGGTTCAGGTTTGACTGGAGTTTGTAGTACGAAGTGAGGATCATCCCGCCTGAATAGTTACAACCACCGCCGGGGATTGTACCCGCCGGTTATCTGCCGCGTTATCGCCTGCCAGAGCATTTGACGTCCCCAGTTGTATTTCCCCCAGGGAGCTAGAAATTTCGCCACATCCTTCAGCACGATGAGCTTCTCGCGTTTGCTGCGTTTGGCGAGCGTGCCCATGAAATCGGCCTCGTGCGGCCTGCCAAAGAGGATCTTGAGAATGTTCCACTGGTCAGAGCAGCGGCGCACTTCGCTCTGGATCATGGTCCGGTAGATCTCCTGGATCGACCGGTTCAAGCGGAACGCATCGACGGTCGCCTCGCCTGCGATCGCCCCGGAATGGAGCGCGGCCGACATTCCCTCGGCGATCATGTTCAGGAACCCTGCTGCCTGGCCCGTGACAATGATGTTCCCGCGTCCGAAGACGTAGCGGTTGATGAGCGACAGCCCGAAGTTGTTCACGCTCGTTTCGCGCGTGATGCACGGGCCGAGCTTTACCTTATGGCGTTCTTCCATATACCGCAGGGCTTTCGCGTGGCGGAGCGAGAAGTCATCGTTCGCTTCATGCCCCACGCCCACGATCTGGCGGCCGTTCCGCTGGTGGCTCCAGGTGTAGTAGCCAAGCTCCGGGTGGAACCAGTAATGGAAATATGCCGGGTCGAGCGGGCAGTCGATGATCTCGTGCAGATGCTGCTTCACCGTGAACCACGTGATCGCTTCGCGGTATTCCGGGTACAGTGTTCTGACCACCTTGGAGTTGGGGCCGTCTGCGCCGATGAGATAGCGCGCGCGGTACAACCTCTCTTCCTGTCCGTTGCTTGCCGTGATATCGACATGCGTGCCCTGGTCCGTTGCCGACAGGAAGCGCATGTTGTCATGAATTTCCGCTCCGCTCCGCTGCATGGCCCAGTGATCGGAATAGGTGCGGTTCAAATGCGGCGTTGAACCGTGGTCGAACTCCATGGGAAGCTCGACACCGCCGGGAAAGTAAAAGGTCACGCCTTTGCACGCCGTCGGTTCGTGCAGCACTTCTTTCGGCAGAGGCCCGAAGTTCTCGATCAAGAAGCGGTGGCCCCGGGGAGAGATGATGCCGCTGCACGGTTTCGTTCTCGGCAGGCTGAAACGTTCGAGCGCAATAGTCTCATAGCCCGCATCAACAAGCCGCTTGGCCGTGGCTGCCGCGGCAAGGCTTGCGCCCACGATGATAACGTCAGCGGTCCGAGGTTTTGTCATGGCTTCGCGACCTCGGCAAGATGCACGATCGGCAGTTTCGTATGTGTCGTAAAGGCCTCGTAGTCGTCCAGGCTCTCGACCACGATGCGTTCCGGGTTGCGGCCTTCCAAAATCCATTTCACCTGTTCCTCTATGGAGATGATCGTAGCCAGTCCCTCACGGTGCTGCATGCATGCTGCGCCGGTCGGTGTTGCCACGCGCTGCAGGTCAAGGTTCATGGAACAGCCGGTTTCCTGACGCAGTGCGTCATATCCTTTGACGAAATCACGGCGATTAGCATTGTAAGCTCGCGTTTCTATCATGTAAAGATCAGTTGGTCTGAGGCCTGCGCGCACCTTCGGATTCGCAAGCAGGGCCTGACCCAGGGGGCGGACCCTGATTGACGATGGCAGCAGCGAGCGCAGCACATTGAACAGCAACCCGTCAGCAACAACGATTTCCACTGCCTTGGCCAAAGGCGCGATAAATCCCTCAAGACGTTCGTCGTTCATTTCCTGTCCCGATTCCAGGGTCAGCAGGATGTCGTATCCGTCATCGGAATGGAGTCCGGCTTTTGGTCCCAATAAGGCAAGGACGGATGCGGAAAGGGAAGCGTTCGCGCGGAGTTGCATGCCCGGGATCACGATATGCGAGGAGGCTTTGCCTGCTACGTGAGCGTGAGGTTGAATGATGGGTTTGGGAAGGAACCCGCGTGCAGAGAGGTTCTTCCGCAATCTGATCGTGGCCTCTTGCGTGCGGATGCCCATGGGGCAGAGCGGTTCACAAGAGCCGCAGAGGATGCAGCCGCGCGCCGCCGGTGCAAGGTCTTCCTCATCAGCGCCGCCGATCAAAGCCCTGGTCCTGCCGCAATAGGTGAGCGCCTTGGTATGGTGCTGGTGCCAGACCGGGCAGGAGAGCATGCAGACGCCGCAGCCGTTGCACTGGGTCGGGTCGGTTGCGCCTGGCTGCGGCTGGTAATAAGGAGTTTTCTTTTTCAATACAGTAGCCTTATAAGAGTTCCCGGTGAAAAAAATCTTAAGATCCAAAGAAAGAGGCGTTAAGGCTTTTTTGACACTGATAAAGGCTGATTTAATATGATTAACTGAGAAGCTCATGGCCTTGACGTATCAGTGAAAATCATATTTTTTCAGATTTTATCAGTGTCAAAGTATTTGTTTTTATCTGCTGCGTTCGTACATCTATCTGTTCTCAATATAGTTGAAAAAATCCCTTAAAATATCACATCCCGGTTCAAGACCATGGCCGGGTCAACTTCCCGCTTCATTGCCAGATGCTTGTCAACGAGCTCGTCGCCGAACACGCGCCGGATGTAGCCTTTCATCATGCCGCCGAAGCGGTAGTAGCTCGTGCCCATGTCAACGCCGATGTCGTAGATCTCGTTCTTGAACGCCTGCAGATGATCGCGGCTGTAAGTTTTGCCTTCGAGCATGGGCTCGAACTCGCACCCGTAGGCAATGCCTTCTGCGTCAGGCGGGATGCACGAGAGCTCGTAGCGCTCGCGCGGCCCGATGAGCTTGATGCCCACGCAGTAGAGGGTGTAGTGCGGGAAGTATTTTTTGCAGACCTCATTGCCGCGCAGGATCGCCTCGAAGAACTTCTCCCTGCTCGTGGCAAGGTCGGGAATCACCATCTGCCTGCCGCCCCAGAACTTCCAGACAGCCTGAGAGAACACTACTGTACGGTCTACTATCTTCCCGTTCTGCATGTGATGGGACGGCTGAAGCTCGGGCAACAGGGTGCGTTTGCGGTCGAGCAAATAGAGCGCTTCGCGGAACTTCCAGGGCCTGAGCGCATAATACATTCCCGTGTGGAGCGCAAAGCCAAGCTCGCCGAAGCCCCTGAGTCGCGAACGCCACTTGGCAAAGAATGTTTTTTCACGCTCATCCGAGTCAAAGGCCACGAGCAGGTTCACCGCACGGTCGAGCATGGTCAGGATGCCGGTGTAGTCGGCGGCGTCCTCATCGCACAGCATGACCAGGTCTTCCATGGCCGTGCGCAGATCGCCGTAATAAAAGTAATGCATGGTGAGCGGAGTAAAAGGCCTGATGCGGAGCGTCGCTTCGGTGATGATGCCGAACTGGCCGTACCCGAGCAGCACGCGGTTGAACCACCAGGTGTTCTCGCGCTCGGAGCATTCCAGTATCTCGCCCGTCGGCGTCACGATCTTGATCGCCAGGGCCTGGTCAGCACTGCAGCCTAATCGCGGTGAATTGATGTCAATGCCCCCGACGCCGAGCGTGCCGCCGACAGAAGCGGTCATGTTGAGCGGCGCTGAGAGGTAATCGAGCTTATGCCTACGGAGCGACTCAGCCAGAGAGTGCCAGTAGATACCGGCCTCGCAGCGCACGGTCAACTTACTCTTATCAATCGCCAGCACACGGCTCATGCCGCGCATGTCCAATTGAAGCCCGCCGAATGAAACAGTCTCGCCCTCGGTCGTGAGTCCGCCGCCGCGCACGGTTACGGGTACAGAATGCTTCTGGGCTGCCCGCATGACTTCGGCCACCATCTCGGTCGTGCGTGCGATCAGCACACCATGCGGCAAACCATATGCCATGCCGCCTGCGTCCGTGACGTAGAGCGTGCGCGCGCACTTAAACTCCTCAACAGTTATTCCATTGGAAGCAAGCTCGGCAGCAAAGGCTTGCCAGCCGTCGCCCTCCCAGCGGGACGGGTTGGTCTGCTGGCGTGGTATGCCCTTGAGTGCGTCCGGCGACACCGGACATGGGGGGATGACGCCTGGTTTTGCAGGTCTGATGTCGAGGGGCTTATGGTTGAGGTTGGTAGGCATAGTAAGGGGCTGTTTTGCGTTCGTAAATATACCTTGTTGGGGAAATTTAATCAAGAGAGGATAATCCGCGGGGTATTTGGCAAATGCCTCACCTTGCCCAACAAATGCGTTTGTGACCTTGCAATTTTTATCAATTTCTTATATTGTAGAAACGTAGCCGGACGCTTTTCACTTAATCATGAACAGAAACTCCATGAAAAATGCTGTGGCAACCGGAGCCATCGAATGGCAGAGGCATTCTTTGGAGAGAATGATGGAGCGGGGGATTAGCCGGGACAATGTCAAGCAGACGTTGTTAACCGGCGAGATCATCGAAGACTACGCGGAGGATAAGCCGTTCCCCAGTGCGTTGTTCCTCGGCCGGCAAGAAGGAATACCTCTGCATGTCGTTGCAGCGTTTGATGAAAGAAGTGGCACATGTTTCATTGTTACAGCATATTACCCTGATGAAGAGCATTTCGGCCCGGATTTCCGGACCCGGAGGTAGCCATGGCAAGACATAAAGACGCCCATGCATGTCCCTTGTGCGGTGGTGAAAAGAAGCCGGGGAAGACCACGTTCACCGTCGAACTCGGTTTCGGCGTGGTCGTGGTACGGGATGTCCCGGCCACGGTATGCACCCAGTGCGGTGCTGATTGGATTGAAGATTCCATCGCCGCCAAACTCGAAGTGATCGTGAACGATGCGCGGAAGAAGCATCATACGGTTGAAGTTACAACATTGTCAGCATGACCGATTGTGCTGCGCTCAAGGAATGAAACGCCGGTTCAGAGATGAAATATTGCTTTGAACCGTTTTTTTATTTGGAGCAAGGATATGAACTATGAGGGAGCGAAAACATCAAATAGCAGTAACGTCATAAAGGTTCTCACTATGCGAAGCGCAAGATTAATAGTGGGTTGAAGATTATAGCATATAGCTGACGCTGGCATCTTCTTCCTGAAGTCAACGTTTTCTGAATTAGTTTGACGGTACACTGTCATCTTGCATTTATCGTATGAATTTTGCTCGTTCGCGTCCTTGGCGCCTTTTTTATTTCAGGGGTGCAAAGTAATATATTTTCAATAAATGTTAAGTGTGATATGCTTGCGATGAATCTTCAAGCTCTCTTGTTACTGTAACGGGGGCTTTGGGGCGGTTCAGAACTGGTAAGCACTGGTTAGAACATCAAGTAGAGGGGTTAAGTTTTATGACTTTATGGAGATTTGACCAAGGTCGGCTTGATTACTTTCAGTTTGACGAGATCAAACGGATCGCTCTTGCCTTAGCGGACGTAAACGGCATTCCGAAACCAAATGTTGATAACGACATTCTTCGACAGGTACTATCAAATTACAGTATGCGCCCATTTGCTCCTGCCAATTACACTGTATGGCGCAACTACAAGCGGGTATTTGGCTGTTTATTGCTCGCAACAGAAGTTGCGGACAGAATAGTATGTACAGATTTATGCAAAATCTTGGCAACCGATTCAGACGAAATAGACATTGACGATTACATGAGACACTTTGCCACTCATTTTTATTACCCTTCTCCTGTTTTTGATGGCTATAACAGTACAGACCCACAGACTTTTCCCGTTGTCGCCATCATCAAGTTTTTACTGTCCAGGTATCTGGTAAGAGAAAAAAACAGCATTACAGTCGATGAAATCGGCAGCCACCTTATAGCAAATAACGTTACTGGTCTTGAGCCAATGAGCTTTTATTCGACATTAACGCCGAAGAAATTTAAGGGTGATTTAAGACAACCACGTGAATTGATCAGGTTTATAAGTCAATTCTCTTTTCTTAAGTGGAATAATCCAAGCCTATATTTGGAAGTTACCAATAAAGAAGAAGCATTGCAAATAGAGAAACTGCTTGCACCACAATTAACGCAAAGACGACCTCACGCTGGTGCAGAACTACTCAACTTGGGGTCAAATTTCCAAGGTACAGCTTTAGGTGATTTAACGATCGGTCAAGTCAATGTAATTGATACCGAGTTCACAGAAGGAAGTAAAGTCCGTGTAACACATTTACGCACAGAACGAAGTGCAAAGCTTAAAGATTTTTATTTTTTGAATATTTCAAATCCGCACATCTGTGACATGTGTTCTATGGATACAAAAAAAAGATACCCTTGGACGGATCGTATAATTGAGCTACACCATTTACTTCCATTATGCTCACCAGTTAGAGTTGATGCTGGAAAAACATCCATTAAAGACGTTGCGGGTGTTTGTCCGTCATGTCATAGAGCTACACATAAGTATTATAGTAAATGGCTTAAGACCAGTGGACTTAAAGATTTTCAAAATTACGAAGAGGCACGACATGTATACGATGAAGCTAGGCAAGAGGTTGTTTTAGCATGAATAGCTTAAATAAAATTTCAAGTACGCCAATGTTCCCTGCGCTCGTCAATGATGTATCGTTTATTGACAAAAAAGTTAAGCGGCAAATTGGCCTACTTAATAAGTGCATTCATAGCGGACAGCCTTTAGCAGTCACCTTAAAATCTGCTGGGATGTCTTATGATGATTTAATATACATGAACAATTATAGGCCAAGGCTTCGTGATAATCGCTACTTCACACTTGAAGACTTTGTGGAACGTTCTAACGGTATCCCTGTAGTTAGTTTTTTTTCCGGAGCGGGCGGCCTTGATCTTGGTTTGGAAGCCGCTGGTTTTTCGCATTCGCTCTTGGTTGAAAAAGTTCCTCTTTTTGGAGAAACAATTAAATACAATAGGCCAAAATGGGATGTGCAAGTCGGTGATGTTTCTAATACCGCTGAAATGATTGAGATGGTTTCTAGTCGTATTGGGAGTAGAAAAAAATTTGATGGATTGTTTGTTGGTGGCCCTCCGTGTCAGCCCTTTTCCATTGCGTCAAACCAACGCTTTAGTCGGGCCGGAGATAATTTTAAGCGTATTGGATTTGCGCACGAAACAAATGGCAATTTACTGTTTGAATATATAGCTCTGATTAAGCACTTCAAACCCCGAGCTTTCCTTATTGAGAATGTACCTGGACTCATTGATGTCGATAGTGGTGAACAGCTAGAGAATGCATATCGAGAACTTGAGTCTTGTGGTTACAGCATAAATCAGCCTTTAATTCTAAAGGCCGATGCCTACTTTGTGCCGCAGCAACGAATTCGTCTTTTTATTTTTGGTAATCGTGTTAACAGAGAATTCGAGCCGCCAAAGCCAACGCATAATTCTTTGTCTGTTGGACCAGTGTTTGATCTGCCTATGAATGGCATTGAAAACCATGTCACCCGTGAGCACACAGCAGAATCTGTTTTAAGGTATATGATGTTAAACTATGGGAACCGTGACAAATTAGGTCGAGTCGATCGACTTGATCCCCTGCTACCGTCAAAAACGGTAATTGCGGGTGGCAGTGCAGGTGGTGGACGCTCTCATTTGCATCCATATATCCCTAGAACTCTCTCTGTAAGAGAAAGCGCACGAATCCAGACTTTTCCAGACGGTTACATCTTTAAAGGGCCGGTGGCCCGTCAATTTACCCAAGTAGGAAATGCAGTTCCCCCCGTCCTAGGTTCTCAACTTGGAACTGCGATATTTAAAAGCTTTTTCTAAGTGATAGCCAGCTTATTCGAATCGCTCAACACGGAGAACAAACACTGTACTTCGCGCTGCTTTCACCCAATGGTCATTTCGTTACAGGGTTATAAGTTCTTCCCATTGCCCAGCTTTATCACCTTTGGGGAGCCATCCCAGACTCGAACATTTTGCAAGGCACAACCAGTATTTCACGATTTTCCAATCGAGCGTGGCCGCAAAGTAGTAGGTGTCTTCACCACCCCTCAACCACCCTTCGAAAATTTAAATAGCCCCCATGTAAGGGGGCTATTTTTTTACTGAAGTTGCATTCACGGTAAGGCGTATCTTTAGATCTTATCCAGCGCCTGCTTCAGGTCGAAGATCAGGTCATCCACATCCTCCAGCCCCAGCGCCAGCCGCACGAGGTTGTCCACCATGCCGATGTTCTTCCGGTACTCCTCGGAATAATCAAAGAACGACATGGCCCACATCTGGGTGACCAGGCTTTCGCTGCCGCCGAGGCTTGGCGTGATCAGGAAAAGGTCGAGGGCGTCGATGAACTTCCGCGTCTCCTTGTTGCCGCCCTTTACCAGGAAGCTGATGACGCTGCCGAAGCCTTTCATCTGTTCCATGGCGAGCTTGTGGTCCGGGTGGGACTTGAGCGCCGGGTACCAGACCTTCTCGATCTTGGGGTGCGCTTCGAGCATCTGGGCTACGGCAAGACCGGCCTTGTTGTGGTGCTCCATGCGCATGCCGAAAGTTTTGAGTCCGCGCTCCAGCAGGAAGCAGGTGAGCGGGCCCGGGGTCGCTCCCATCATGCGCTGCATCTTGTAGAGATCGGTCATGAGTGCGTTGGAGCCGAGGCATACGCCTGCCATGAGGTCGTTGTGGCCGCCTAAATACTTGGTCGCTGAGTGGATGACCACGTCCACGCCCATTTCGATAGGCTTGATGTTGTAGGGCGTTGCCAGTGTCGCGTCGATGATGGTCAGGACGTTTTTCGCCTTGGCGACCTTGACGATGGCCGGGATGTCGAGCACGCGCAGATAGGGGTTCGTGGGCGACTCGGTAAAGATAATATTGGTGTTCGGTTTGATGGCCTTTTCAATGGCTTCGGCCGTGGGGTCCACGATGGAGTTGTCCATGCCGAACTTGCCGAGGAAGTTGATGGCAAAGTCGCGCGTCTGGCGGTAGCAGTCGCTGGTGAAGATGATATGGCCGCCGGGCTTCATGAAGGTCATGATCGCGAGCAGCACCGCTGACATACCCGAGGAGTACAGCACGGCGCGCTCGGCCCCTTCGATGGCGGCAAGCTTGCGCTCCGTCTCCATCTGGGTGGGGTTGCCGTAGCGGGCGTATTCATGCTCGCGGGTCACTTTGCCCTGGCTCTTGGAGCGCATGAAATCCTCGACCTCATCAGCAGTGTCGAAGTAGTAGTTGGACGTATGCATGATCGGCGTTGAGACCGCGTGATGCGCCTTGGGAAGGCGGCCGTTGCCGTGGATCGCGAGCGTGGATGGCTTCCAGTTCTTTGCGTTCGTGTTCTTGTTAGACATTCTGTTCTCTCCTCTTCTTCAGGGCGTTCGTGAGCGCTTCCTTGACAGCATCCACGCGTGCAGCCACTTCGATGGGTTTATTGGCGTATTGGCTGGGGAAACCCAGTTTTTCTTCGTGGTAGTTGACCTTGAAGTCGGTGAACTTGAGCCCGTGCGCCGTGGAGATGACCACGACATGTTCGGACTTGTCGATCTTGCCGGCCTTGATCAGTTTGATCATCGCTGCCAGGGCCACGCCGGTGTGGGGGCAGTTGAACATGCCGGTCCGGTCGCCCAAGGCGGCGGCATCGGACAGCTCCTGCTCCGTGGCGTCCATGACTATCCCATCGAATTGTTTGATCGTGCGGATCGCCTTCTCGATGCTGATGGGGTTGCCGATCTGGATGGCGCTGGCAAGCGTTTTCTGCGCCTCCATGGGTTCGAAGGAGGAGAAGTTCTTCATATAAGAACGGTAGAGCGGATTGGCGCGTTCGGCCTGGGCCACGACGATCCTCGGCAGCTTGGTGATGAGGCCCAGGTCGCGCATCATGAGCAGGCCGCTCCCGAGCGCAGAAACGTTCCCCAGGTTGCCGCCCGGGATGACGATCACATCGGGCACCTGCCAGTCGAACTGCTGCACGATCTCGATGCCCACGGTCTTCTGGCCTTCGATCCGGAGCGAGTTCATGGAATTGGCCAGATAGATTGTCTCGTCCTTGGTGATCTCGCGCACTACGCGCATGCAGCCGTCGAAGTCCGTGTCGAGCGACAGCACCAGCGCGCCGTTGGCGATCGGCTGGACGAGCTGCGCCATGGAGATCTTGCCCTTCGGCAGAAGCACAATGGACTGGATGCCGGCGGCTGCGCAGTAAACCGCAAGGGCGGCCGAGGTGTCGCCGGTCGAAGCGCAGGCCACGGCCTGGATGGGCGCGCCTTCGCTGATCATCTGCTTGACCTGCGAAACGAGCACGGTCATGCCGAGGTCCTTGAAGGACCCGCTGTGGGAATTGCCGCAGAGTTTGACCCAGAGGTTGTCCACTCCGACCAGCTTGCCGAAGCGCTCGGCCCAGAAAAGGTTGCTGCCGCCTTCATAGAGCGAGACGATATTGTCGTCGTCGATCTGCGGCAGGACCCATTCCTTCTTGCCCCAGATGCCGGAACCGTAGGGCCACTGGGTGGACTTGTAGCGGTCCTCAAAGAGCTTCATCCACGCCTTGGCGCTGCGGTGCGCCAGGGCCTTCATGTCGTGTTTTACTTCGAGCAGGGAATCGCAGGTCTTGCAGCGGTAGACGATCTTGTTGAGGGGATACTGCTCATTGCATTTTTCATTGATACATTGGAACCAGGCACTGTATGACATGGTTTTATCCTCGGTTGTCTGTAGTTCGCCGGAAGGGTCAAGCGCAGCCGTCAGCGCAGGAGAAAAACTTGTGAAGAAGTACCACAAGCAGCGTGAAATATAGCACACTGGCCAGCCAATAATCAATGCAAAAAAGGCTTAAAATCGGGGTTCGGGGTCCAGGGGCCAGGGTGCAGGGAAGGGGGGCATGGGGCAAAATCATTTGACAGGAAAACTGGTGCATGTTATACAATACCACGTTACACCACTCAAAAGGAGTCATACATGGATCTCTGTCCCTGCGGTTCAAATGTTGCCTACGATACCTGCTGCCGCCCGTTGATCAAGGGTGAACAGCCGGCAAAGACTGCGGAGCAGCTCATGCGCTCCCGGTACAGCGCTTATGTTAAGAAGGAAATGGCATATCTTGTCTCATCGCTCCATCGGGACCACCGGGCCGATTATGATGAAACGAGCAGCCGCGAGTGGGCGGAGCGGGCCCAGTGGCACGGGTTCGAGATCGTCAAAACATCCCAGGGCGGTCCTGAAGACCGTGAAGGCCAGGTCGAGTTCATCGCGTCCTATACGGAAAGCGGCGTTAGAACGGACCACCATGAACTGTCGTCGTTCAAGAAAGAGGGCGATACCTGGTACTTTACCGTTGGAAAGAACCTGCCGCCGAAGCAGGTCGTGAACACCGCTCCCAAGGTCGGCCGGAACGACCCCTGTTCGTGCGGCAGCGGAAAGAAATCCAAAAAGTGCTGCGGGAAGTGATTCGATTGCGGATTTCGGATTGGGGATTGCCCCCGTGGGAAGCCGAGGACAGGCGGAATGAACGTCGGGGATAAAAGGAAAGAGCGAAAGATGCAGAAAAAAGATCATGAGCAGATCAAGCAGGAGTTCCATAAGCGCCAGACCCGTCAGATCATCGCCATTGCGATCGCTATGTTCGTGGTGATGCTCTGTGCTGTCCTGTATAAGCGGCCCGGAGTGCTGGGGGAATATTCAAAGGCCACACTCTTCGGCATACAGATCGTGAGCATTGCGTCATTCATGGTTTTCACTTCCATGAACTGGAGATGCCCTGCCTGCGATAAGTCGCTGGGTACCGACATCCACAAACTCGGCTGCAAAAAGTGCAGGACCAGGCTGCGCTAAAAAAACTCCCCTCCCTCGATGGGAGGGGTAAGGGGAGGGTGACACCGGCTGCTGTCACTTGTTGGCCATGAGCATTCAGAAAAACTCCGTCGCCGTCTACTCGACCGAACACGGCAGGATGTGCCCCAACTGCGGCAAACCGGCGTCCGGCTGTTCGTGCAGCAGAAAGAACACGGCTCCCCGCGGCGACGGGATCGTGCGGATCGGCAGGGAAACAAAGGGGCGCAAGGGCAAGGGCGTGACCGTGATCACCGGCGTTCCCCTTGATGACGACGGCCTTCTCGAACTGGCCAAACAGCTCAAGCAGAAATGCGGCACCGGCGGGACGGTCAAGGACGGTGTTATCGAGATCCAGGGAGACCAGCGGGTGCAGCTGGTGGAGATGCTGTCAAAGCAGGGCTACACAGTGAAAACTATCGGCGGGTAAGGTCGGGTCGCAGATGTACAGGCAGGAACAACTCTTCTTTATTCTCTTCAGTTATTTTCTAAACCGGACAAACCTGAACCAATTCTGCCACCCCCGCTCCGTTACCAACCACTATTGGATGCGGGACGGAGGAAGACACGAAGGCTCAAAGAAAACTTGAGTGTCGAATTAACCAATTTTTTGCTCTTCTTCGTGTCTTAGTGCCTTCGTGGCAGATTATTGTTTCCGCTACGGGCTCTTCAGTACGGTCAGCTCGATATGCACAGTGGTGTTCTGGTCCGCCATCCAAACTTGTCCATCCTGGATCGTGAACTGTAGTTTCATCGAGCGCTGGGCCATTTTTTCGATCGCCTGGGCAGCAGCCGCCGGGAGGTTGACCACGGTCAGGTTTTTTACCCGTTCGAGCTTGGGGCTGACCTGGTCCCACCAGACCTTGGCGCTGTGTCCGCTGTAGGTATAGACGAACACCTGCCGGGCCCGGCCGCAGGCTCTGAGGATGCGCTTTTCGTCCGGCTGGCCGATGTCGATCCAGAGCTGGATGCTGCCGGTCAGGTCGTTCTGCCAGAGGTCGGGTTCGTCGTCGGTGGTCAGGCGGTTTGCAAAGGAGAGCGAGTCGCCGGCGTGGAGGGCAAAGGCCAGCAGCCGCATCATCATCCGCTCGTCGGTTTCCGAGGGATGGCGGGCGATGGTGAGCGAGTGGTCCTGGTAGTAGCTGCGGCCCATGTCGGAGACCTGCAGGTCTGCTTTAAAAATAGTTGCTTTCAGGGCCATAGGAACATCTTACTTTCACCAGGTGCTTAGGTCCTGGAAGAAAGGACCGCTTTAATGCGGCCCTTATCTGCTACATCTTCGAAGCGACCAGTTTTGCGATCGCAATGAGCTGGTCCATTTTCAAAATGGTCTTTGTTTTGTCCGTCGCATCCACATGAGTGGTCACGATCGCAAAATAGTTCCCCTTGAGGAAGTTGATCGAGAACTGCGGGTCAAAGGCGGGGCTGGAGAACGCTTCTTCGCCCACGCCCGGTACTGAGGCCTTGACGTAGCCGCTGTCGGCTTTCATGGCAGCGAACACATAGGAGGGACGGAACTGGATCATGAGGAGCGGTTTGCCATCGCTCAGAAGAAAGTTCAGGTCGCCGTTCCTGAATTTGTTCAGCTTCTCACGGGGGACCTGCTTTACTCCCTTCAGTCCGGTGAGCTTTTCCACATCAGCGGCAGTGATGACATGGTCGAATTGCCCTTCTGCATAGAGCGTGGCGGACAGGCCTGCAATGATCGCCAAAGACAGCATCGCGAGAAAGAACTTTTTCATATTCCAAAACCTCCTTGAGTTGATATTCCGCGCGTATTTTTCCGAATGCATAAAAAGTGTGGCAAATATAGCAAATTCAGCGGTGTGGGTCAATATAAATGGTGATGCCGCGGACAGAATTTGTGGATACTGCAAAGGTGCAGGGAGGTTTCTTCAGGCGATCCTACAGACAATTTCGCCTTGACTAACATTCATGACTGCGTGATAATCAGAAACCAAACAGTATGCTCTTGGCCGCATTGTTTCGGGTTAAGCTTTTCTTGGCGTCCTTTGCGAGCTTTGCGAGAGACGCCTTTTACTTTCTGCCTTTTAGTCACGTAGGAGCATGATACGAATTATGAAGACAAGTGATCAGAAAAAAGATTCAATGCAGTGGCAGAACGAGGTAAAGCGCGTGGCAGCCGGCATCCGGAGGCGCGTGCTCGACCACACGATCAGAAACAACGGCGGCTACCTCTCGCAGGCCTGTTCTTCGGCGGAGATGCTGGCCACGCTCTACGTCAAGGTGATGGACCTCGGGAAGATCGATACCCCGCTCCTGCCCAAGCCGTTCCCCGGCGTGCCCGGTCCCGGCAATCCGCATTACTTTACCGGCGCATCTTTTAACGGCCCGGCTAAGGACCGCGACCGGTTCTTTCTCTCACCGGCCCAGTACGCCCTGGTCCTGTATGCAACGCTGATCGAGACCGGCCGCATGGCCGAAGAAGGCCTGCTCCAGTTCAATAAGGACGGCAGCTCGGTCGAGATGATCGGCGCAGAGCACTCGCCGGGCATGGAGTCCATGACCGGCTCGCTTGGCCAGGGAATCAGCCAGGCGGCAGGCACGGCCCTGGCGCGCAAACGGAACAAGGAAAAGGGCAGGGTCGTCCTGTTCATGTCCGACGGCGAGTTTCAGATCGGCCAGACCTGGGAAGCGCTCCAGGCCATGTCCCATCACATGCTCGACAACGTGGTCATCTATGTTGACGTGAACGGGTTCCAGTGTGACGGCAAGATGTGCAATGTCATGGATATCGAACCGCTGGACAAGCGGCTCGAAGCGTTCGGCGCGCGTGTGTTCCGCGTGAACGGCCATGACATCAAGCGCCTGGCTGAGGTCGGCGAGCTGACCCCTGACGGCCGTCCCCTGGTAGTGCTGTGCGACACTGATGCGGCGCGGGGGCTGGAGGTGCTGAAGTCCCGGGCGCCGAAGATGCACTATGTCCGTTTCACGAGCGAAGAGGAAAAAAACCGCTACATCGCTGCTTATGCGGAACTGTCCGGTGAAAAAGTAACCTATC